>Ga0181593_10005142_pt1 | contig 11855 bp, 9 predicted proteins | sample 071ome_19_FD_133756 | JGI IMG/M metagenome (GOLD analysis project Ga0181593, IMG submission 133756) | Coastal salt marsh microbial communities from the Groves Creek Marsh, Skidaway Island, Georgia - 071413AT metaG (megahit assembly) | ecosystem: Environmental > Aquatic > Marine > Intertidal zone...
GGTTACCGGCTTAAGCCGGGCCACCGGCGTGAGTGCGCCTGTCCGGCCAACCTGAATATCAATTCCCTCCAGGATGGTTTCCGCCTTTTCTGCCGGGAATTTATGGGCGATGGCCCAGCGTGGCGACCGGCTCACCTGACCGAGACGTGTCTGCCAGTCGTGGCGGTTCACCTTGTAGACGACGCCGTCAATATCGTAATCGAGTTCTGGCCTTGCCTCGCTGATGACCTTGTAATGTTTCAGCGCGGCGGTCATGTCCTCTGCGGTAATGGTGAGGGGGTTCACCGGTAATCCCCAGTTGCGCAACGCATCAAGAAAGCCGTCATGTGTTGTGGCAACGACGGCGGACATTTCCCCCGCAGCATAGGTAAAACAGCGCAAAGGGCGGGATGCGGTGATGTGCGGGTCTTTCTGCCTGAGTGAACCGGCCGCAGCGTTTCGGGGATTGGCAAAGGTCTTGCCGCCGGTCTCTTCCTGGGTCTTGTTGAGGGCCTGAAACTCAGATTTCCCGATATATATCTCCCCCCGTATTTCAACGATTTCAGGGGTGGGACCACTCAGTTTATGCGGGATTTCAGCGATGGTCATCACGTTGGCAGTAACATCTTCTCCTTCGGCCCCGTCCCCGCGTGTGATGGCCTCGGTAAGGTGGCCGTTTTCATAACGAAGACTGATCGAAAGCCCGTCAATCTTCGGTTCGACCGAATAGCTGATGCCGGTGTCTTCCGGAAGGCTGAGAAACCGTCGGACACGTTCATCAAACTCCCGGGCGTCATCGTCGTTGAACGCATTGCCAAGGGAGAGCATCGCCACCCGGTGGCGTTTCTTGGCAAAACCTGATTTTGGTGCGGCACCAACCATAAGCGAAGGGCTGTCCGGGCGGACAAGATGGGGAAAAGTCTTCTCAAGGGCAGTATTGCGGCGCATCAGCGCATCAAATTCGGCGTCGCTGATCTCAGGGTCGTCCTGGCCGTGGTAACGCTGGTTATGATAGGCTATGGTCTCAGCCAGTGATTTCAGCTCAGCCGCAGCTTCAATATCCGTCAGGCCGTCAATATCACGTTCACCGCTCATCGCTCACTCCTGTTCAAGCAGGCGAAGTGCGGCGGCGCGTGCTTCGGGGGTGATGGTCTTACCTGCAAGCATCCGCCCGATCTCTTCCACCCGGCGTTCCTCATCAAGAGGTTCTGCCCTGCTGATAAGACCTGTTTCGGCTGTTTGTTTCTGAATGAGCAGATGAGATTTGCCCCGGGCTGCCACTTGCGGGGAATGTGTGATGACCAGGCATTGCAGGTTTTCGCCAAGTCGCGCAAGACGGTTGCCGACGGCAGCGGCAACCGCGCCGCCAACACCGCTGTCCACTTCATCAAAAATGAGGGTCATCGGCGCGGATATATCGGCAAGAACAACTTTGAGGGCAAGCAGGAAACGGGCGAGTTCACCACCGGATGCGATACGGTCAATCGGCCCTGTTTTCGAACCCGGATTGGTGCTCGCTTCAAAACGGACCTGATCCTTGCCGGCAGGGCCCCAGCGTTTTTCATCCAACTCTTCCATGACAGTTCTGAATTGCGCGGCCTCAAGCTTCAGCGGCGGCAATTCTTCTTTCACCCTCGCATCGAGTTCACCTGCGGCCTTCAGCCTTGCTGCGGATAGGGCGTCGGCTTTGCCGGTATAGGCCTTGCTGGCCTTTTCTTCGGCGAGGGTAAGTGCGGCGATGCCGCCGGACTGATCATCAAGGCCCGCCAGCCTTTGGGCCAGGTCCTGATGCAGGCGGGGAAGATCAGCAACCGTCACCTGATGTTTCCGGGCCTGACTGCGGAGAGCGTGGAGACGATCTTCAATATGGGCAAGGCGGCCGGGATCATCCTCAAGCCTGTCTTTCACCTCGGCGAGAGCAGAGAGGCTTTCTTCCACTTCAACCTCCGCCCGGCCCAGCGCTTCATTCAGCGGGGCCAGCATCTGCCCTGCGCTGTCATCAAGGCGGTCCAGCACCTTCAACGCGGTTGCAAGCCTCGACGCGGCGCCATTTTCACCGGTAAGGGCAGTCTCCGCCACCTGAAGGGCTTCGGCTATGCGGGTGACATTGGCCAGCAGTTTGCGCTCGTTATTCAGGTTTTCCTCTTCATCCTCGGCGGGATTGAGCTCATCAAGCCGGGCAACCGCATCCCTCAGCCATTCCTCATCGGCCCGGGCTTTTTCCAGTTCTTCCATCCTCTGTAAGAGGGCGGTTTTCTGATCCTGCCAGTCCTGCCAGAGCTGTCCGAGGTGACCGACGTCTTCCAGCGTGCCGGCGAACCGATCCAGAAGATTTCGGTGTGAGCTGACATCAAGAAGGCCACGTCCCTCAAACTGGCCCTGAATTTCCACCAGAGCGTCACCAATCTGGCGAAGGAAAGTCGTGGAAACAGGAGTGTCATTGATATGGGCCGGGGATTTACCTTCCCGCAACTGCCGCCTCAGGATAATTTCCCCGTCGCTGTCTATGCCTGCATCCTTCAGAAGGCCTAGCACGGGATGACCTTGCGCCAGGTCAAAACAGGCGATGACCTCAGCTTTCTCACCATGGCGGCCTATCAGATCAAAATCCGCACGGCTGCCAAGAGCAAGGCCGAGGGAGTCAAGCAGAATGGATTTGCCGGCGCCGGTTTCACCGGTAAGCACTGTGAGCCCGGATGAGAAGTCAAGGCCAAGCTCATCAATCAGCACAACATTACGGACAACAAGGCGCGTGAGCATATATCAGAATACCGAGGTCGCCTTCTCCAGAAGACGGTCAAAAAGGCTGGGATCGTGGTTTTTCTCCGGCAATTCAATGAGGCGATACATGCGTTCGGTCCAGATGGAATCGCTGTAATTGTACTGCAATACCGCGCCGGACCGTTCGGCTTCTTCGTCAAGACCCAGCGCAAGATACCCTTCGACCATCCGGTAAAGGGCTTCCGGAACCTGATTGGAGGTATTGTATTCCTTTACAACCGTGGCAAATCGCCGGATCGCAGCATCGTAATGCTGACGCTTGAGATAAAACCGCCCCACGGCCATTTCCTTTCCGGCAAGATGGCTGTTTGTCAGGTCAAGCTTGAGCCGGGCATCGCGCGCATATTTGCTTTCAGGAAAACGGTTCAGCAGGGCCGTGAAAGCTTCTCTTGCCAGCAGTGTCATGCCAGCATCGCGTTCGACATCGACAATCTGCTCATAATAGGATTGGGCCTTGAGGTAATAGGCATAGTCGATATCTTCATGCGCAGGGTTAAGCTCAATAAAACGGTCCAGCGCAGAGATCGCCGAGGGATATTGATTGGATTCGTAAAGAGCCCAGGCGGACATAAGTTGCGCTCGGGTGGCCCATTTGGAATACGGATGCTGGCGCTCCACCTCATCAAAGAGGGGGGAGGCCTTTTCTATGGTGCCGTTGGTGGCCTCGTTCATGGCCTCGTTATAGAGATCTTCAGCGGATCTTTCGATCTGAACAGGTAAATCCTCGCCGGATGAGCAGGACGCGATGATCATCAGTAATGATCCGGAGAGAATGGCGCGGGTAAGCGGGACCAGGCTTTGCGGAAAGAAACATGATCGTTCAGGCAAGGCGATGCTCCATATCCTTGGTGCGTAACATCGTCCTAACATACGATGAACAAACTTGAAGGGAAAGTGTAAACCGTGATCCCCGGGCGTATTCCCCGCCCTCAGGCGTAGGCGGCAACCTGTCCTGAAGGTTTGAGCGAGGCTTGGTTTTCAACCTTTTCCAGACCGTCAACAAGCACCCATGCGCTTTCATCATTGAGCAAAGCTTCGAGCAAACGGTTATTGATCGCATGGCCTGGCTGGCTGGCCGTGATATGTCCAAGGACATGCCGCCCGGCCAGATAGAGATCACCGAGGCAGTCCAGCGTTTTGTGACGGACAAACTCATCCGTGTATCTCAACCCGTCTTCGTTCAGGATCTTGCCCTGATCAACCACAATGGCGTTATCAAGAGAGCCTCCGAGGGCGTAGCCCGCGGCGCGAAGCTTCGTCAGATCCGGGTAAAGGCAGAATGTCCGTGCGGCGGCCAGCTCATCTTCAAAACTGGTGTCGTCATGAACGTAAAAATACTGGGACTGGCCGATGAATTCATCTTCAAACGCGATGCTGACATCAATCTCAAGACGGTCCGAAGGGGTGATTTCTGCCCAGGAGCGATCCGTTTCAATCCGCACAGGCTTGATCACCCTGAGGTATTGCCGGGGTGTTTTCAGCACATTAATCCCGGCTTCCCTGATGAGGTTGCAGTAAGGAAGGGCGCTACCATCCATGGCGGGGAGTTCGGCGGCGTTGATATCGATATAGGCGTTGTCCACACCAAGCCCGGCAAATGCCGCCAGCAAATGCTCAACCGTGCCAACGGTCACGCCATCATCGTTCATTATGCGGGAATTCAGCATCGTATCGGCGATATTGCAGCTTAAGGCCGGAATCTCACAATCGACGCTTGAAACATCAACGCGGCGAAAAATAATGCCGGTATCCGCCGGCGCAGGATGCAGCGATATGTCAACCAGACGCGCCGAATGCAAGCCAATGCCGCTCCGGCTGACAGATTTTGACAAGGTTGTCTGGTAAGGCTGATTGATGAACATACGATATTATTTTTTTCGGTTTATCCTGATGGGACAAGGTTGGAATAATGTAATGAAAATATAGGTTTTTCCCAAAAAGGAAGCAAATCACGAATGGTTACGGATTGTTGCAATCCGTAACCATTCTCTGGCTGATCAGGCCATGTTATTCATGCCATGTTATCTTCCTGCTGTGCCTTTAATTTGCCTGGCGACGGAGGAAGGCCGGAATTTCCAGATCATCTTCTTCATCGATCTGTGGCATATCCAGCTGGTTTTGTGTTGTTGGCTTAAGCGAGGAAATACCGCTTTCGGCCGGCTGATCAGACGGTGCTGTTTCCGCCCTGGTGACCGCACTCAGAACCGGCTCGCGCGGGGAGGTGTCTGCTGATTTCTCCTTAGGCGGTGCGGTGTCGGATGTGGCCGCGCTTTTGCCGGTGAACATCCTTGAGATGTGGCTGATCAGACTCCCGTTCCCCTGCGCCGAAGATGGCTCAGGTTCCGGATCGGTAATCTCGACTGTTTTGCCAAGGATGAAGGGTTCATCCGGGCTTTTGTCCTGATCTGATGCGGTTTCTTCACCTTTCATGTCCTCTTCCGCCGCCTCTTGGTTTTGCGGGGCGGTTTCAACCATATCCATCAGGCTGGTTTGATCAGGATGATGGCTGGTGCCGGTTTCATCCTGCTCCGGTTCTGTTGTGTTGAGATCTTCTGCAACCGGTGGTGTGCCCGAAAGTGAGAACGCCGCGACCTCTTCGATGGAGGGCGCGTTGTGATCGAGTTCAGGATCAGTGCTGACCGTGGGTGTCTGTGGTAGAGTTGCGGTTTCTTCCATGGCCGGATTCACACCTGATATGGAATGGGTTTCCATGACCGGGGCATTTTCCATCGAAGCCGGAGCAGGTTGTTCGGCCCTGATTTCGGTGGTGGCGCTACTGGTCGCTTCCGGCTGTCTTGCGCCGGTCAGGTTGCGCACCATAGGTGCCGGTGTGAAAGATGGCCGGTGATCTGATGTGGGCTGGGGTGGCCGCGACATCATGGCCTCTGCTTCCATGCCTGTTGCCACGACGGAGACCCGCATGATGCCATCCATCTTATCATCAAGCGCTGAGCCGAAAATGATCGTGGCTTCGGCGTCGACTTCGCGGCGGATATGGTTGGCGGCTTCATCGACTTCAAAGAGAGTCATATCCGTGCCGCCGGTAATGTTGATCAGGACAGCTTGGGCCCCTTTCATGGTGGTCTCATCAAGAAGCGGATTGTTGATGGCCGCCTCAGCCGCGTTGGCGGCCCTGTTCTCACCTGATGCTTCGCCCGTACCCATCATGGCTTTGCCCATCTCAGACATGACGGCCCGGATATCGGCAAAATCAAGGTTGATCATTCCCGGCTTGATCATCAGATCTGTCACACCGCAAACGCCTTGATGGAGCACCTCATCAGCCATGGCAAAGGCATCGGCAAAGGTGGTGCGTTCATTGGCCAGGCGGAACAGATTCTGGTTGGGAATGACGATCAGTGTATCGACATAAGCCTGAAGTTCTTCGATGCCGCCGACGGCTTGCTTCATCCGGACCTGGCCTTCGAAATCAAAGGGTTTGGTGATAACCCCGACGGTGAGGATGCCGCGTTCACGGCAAGCCCGGGCTATAACAGGTGCAGCGCCCGTGCCTGTGCCCCCGCCCATTCCTGCGGTTATGAACACCATGTGACTGTCGGCGAGTTCCGCCATGATGTCATCGATGCTTTCTTCGGCGGCAAGGCGGCCGATTTCAGGTTTGGATCCCGCACCCAGGCCTTGGGTGTGCTGACGGCCGAGCTGAATTTTACGCTCCGCAAGGGAGCTTGCCAGCGCCTGACCGTCGGTATTGGCAACGAGGAAGTCGACGCCTTCCAGGTTGGCTGCAATCATATTGTTGACGGCATTGCCGCCGCCACCCCCGACACCGACTACGGTGATCTTGGGGCGGAGTTCCTGCGTCGAAGTCGGAACAGATATATTGAGAGTCATGGCATGATCTCCTTAATGGTTGCACCTTTTGTTTGGTGCGGTGAAGCCTGATCCGTTTTCGGGAAACAGGCGGTTGTGATGGTGACGGGCGGCACCGGTGATCTGAAAAGCCCGTATTCCGGGAAGTTCCCGAAATCTCTGCCGGAGTGACGGAGCTGTTGTGGTGAAAAAGAACGCATGCTCACTCCTAGATATGATTGTTGAACCACTCACCGATACGGCCAAACATGCCGCCCCGGGTTTCGTGCAAGGTTTCCGGTTTGGGCTCGCTTTCATGCTCAACGCTGGTGTAGCGGATGAGGCCTGCGGTGGTTGAAAACGAAGGCCCCCTCGTCGCATCTGCCATGCCGACGAGCCCAACCGGCTTGCCGATGCGGACCGCACGGCCAAACAGGGTTGAAACAAATTCGGTGATGCCCGGCAGTTGCGCGGCGCCGCCGGTCAGGATGACACGCTGGCCTGCTGCGGCGCCAAAACCTGCCGCTTCCAGCCGATTGAGCAGCATTTCAAACGTTTCCTCGATACGCGGACGGATGATTTCACCCAAAAGCCCGAGTTCAACCTGCTGGGCGGTTTCCCGTGTTTTCTCGCCGATAAGTGGCAGGGTCAGGAGCTGATCTGTATCCCCGATGGCGGCCAGAACACTGCCATGGAGTGTTTTGATCCTCTCGGCTTCTTCCACAGGTGTGGAAAGGCCGCGCGCGATATCCGAGGTGACATGATTGCCGCCGATAGGGACCTGATCGATGTAGACAAGACTGCCTTCCATGAAAATGGAGATGCCAGTGACACCGGCCCCCATATCGATAACCGTGGCCCCAAGGTCTTTTTCGTCTTCAACAAGCGAAGACAGGGCCGATACATAGGAGCTTGCGCCAAAACAATCGACTTCCAGATGATTGCGCTCAACCACGGTGGTAAGGTTTGCAAGGGTGCTTTCGGCGGCGCTGATAACAGCAAGGTCAACCGCAAGACTGCGGCCACGCATACCGAGGGGATCACGGATACCCTTGACCCCATCAAGCATATACTGAAGCGGCACGCGGTGCAGTGCCACCCGGCCTTCGCCTTCTGATGTTTCCATATCCTGCCGGAGAACCCTTGAGATATCGCGCTCGCTGACAACGCCTTCGGCCACATCGGTCAGATGCCGGCGGATGACTGATTTCTGCGCCCCCCCGCTGACGCTTACGGAAACCCGGTCAACAGGCAGCCCGGCCATGATTTCGGCCGCTTCAACAGATTTGCCGATCGCAACACTGAGCGCTTCAATATTCACCACTTCCCCTGAACGCATCCCGGTGGAGGCATGCTGGCCGATACCCTTGATGACAGGGCCGGTCGAGCCGTTGTTTTCAGCAATGAAGCAGGCGATCTTGCTGGTGCCGATATCAAGGGCGGCCAGAACACCTGAACGCTGGCGTGACGGCTTTCGGATGACAGGTTTGCGAAAGGCGTTTTTCATGTGTTGCTTCCCTTTCTCACCGGTTTTGAGGGGCGGATAACCAGCTTGTCCGGCACCCTCAGGTCAATGTTCATCAGATCGCGCTGCATCAGCCGGTGTTCACGGTCCAGCCGGGCAAGTTTTTCCCAGGCCTCAGGCACATTCTGTTCGGGCAACTGGATGCGGATATTGTTGCGCAGGAAGACGTCCCACCGGCGTTCGGACTGGAACGTCAGCGACCAGACTTCAGCGAAGAGATCAGGTTCTGCCTTGAGCAAGGTGAGTATGCCTGCCGCCTTTGCCGGTGCATTTGGCCCTTTGATCACCGGAAGATGGGTGAAATCTTCAACGGCCACACCGGCAATCGTATCACCGTTCCGGTCAATGACATGATGGCCGGTTTCGTCCTGATAGAGCGCGAGCGCCTGACGTTCCTCAAGGGTGACGACAAGTGTCGAAGGCAGGCGGCGCTCCACCCTTGCCCCTTTAACCCAGCCAAGTGAAATCAGATCATCATGGATCTGCGCAAGGTCAAGAGTAAGCATGGGCGCGTACCAATCCACATTGACAGCTTCCATGACAGATTTCTCGGTTACATTCAGCCGGCCATTGATCTCAACGCGTTCCAGCCGCAACCCGGCATCGGCGGAGCTTTCGAGAAGGGTGTGTGCGATAGTGTCACGCCACAGCCAGATGGTAAGGCCGGAAAAGATCATGGTTATAAAAACAAGGCCGCGCAGCATACCGGTTATATTCAGCCTTCTGGCCGGGCGACGAGGCGAGGCATCACTGCTTTTGTAGAGATTCAGTCGCATTGCGCCGCCTCCAGCAGGTGATCGATCAGTGCGGGCATTTCAATGCCGCAATAGGCAGCCTGTTCCGGGACAAGGGAGGTTGCGGTCATGCCCGGCTGGGTGTTGATTTCAAGCATGTAGAGTTGGTTGTTTTTATCATCCCAGCGGAAATCACTGCGGCTGACACCGCGGCACCCCAGCATCGAATGCGCGAGGCTTGACCATTCCATACAGGTTTCAAACACATCCCGGGGAATATCAGCCGGAAGCTGATGGGCGGAACCACCCTGGCTGTATTTCGCCTCATAATCATAAAAGGCGTTGGACTGGGTGATCTCAGTTACCGTCAGCGGCTCCCCGTCAAGGACGGCAACGGTCAGCTCGCGGCCCCTGATCATCGGCTCGACCATCAACTCGGTGCCTTCCGGCCAGGTGGAGTAGGGCGGGGCCTTGTCGCCTGCTTCGAGCAGGGCAACACCAATGCTGGAGCCGTCATTCCGGGGCTTGATGACAATCGGCCCCTGATGCGGAATGATCAGCTGATCATCTTCGATGGACCAATCAAGGTTTTCCGGAAATCTGATGCCTGCCGGGGCCAGCGCATGCTTGGTTGCAGGCTTGTCCATGGCGATGGCTGAGGCGAGAAGACCGCTATGGGTGTAAGGTATCTCAAGGATATTCAGCAGGCCCTGAATATTGCCATCTTCTCCCATCTGGCCATGCAAGGCGTTGAAAACACGCCGCGGCTTTATCCCGGCAATGCTGGCCGGCAGATCACGGGTGACTTCAAGGGTGTCCGCCGTCCACCCGGCGGCTTTAGCCGCATCAAGGCAGGCCCTGGCAGAGTTGCGGGAAACTTCGGCTTCGGCTGTCCACCCGCCCATCAGGATAAGGGTCAGGCCTGATCTGTCCGTCATCCGGCCCTCCCGTTGTTGCTGTCGTCTTCACCGATGCGGCGGATTTCCCATCGAAGAGAAACACCGCTTGTTTCAGCAACTTTTTCCCGAACTGTCTCACCGAGACGTTCGATTTCCTCAGCGCTGGCTCCACCGTTGTTGATCAGGAAATTGCAATGTTTTTCCGACACCATGGCCTTGCCAATCTGCAGGCCTCTGCATCCGGCGGCATCAATCAGCTGCCAGGCTTTGCCGCCATCCGGATTGGCGAAGGTTGACCCGCCGGTGCGGACACCTCTTGGCTGGGCATCGGCCCGGTTAGCGATGATCTCTTTCATCCGTGCCCGGATAGCGCCAACGTCGCCTTTTTCGGCTTTGAGTGTCGCGCGGGTGAAGATCCAGTCGGCAGGAGCGTCGCTATGGCGGTAGGCCATGCCCATGTCCAGAGGTGTGGCAACATGCTTTCTGCCTTGACGGTCGATGGCTTCGGCTTCGATGACGATATCCCTGAACTCGACACCGTAAGCCCCGGCATTCATTCGGAGCCCGCCGCCGATAGTGCCGGGGATACCGACCAGAAATTCCAGCCCGCTGACGGATTGGCTGGCGGCAAACCGGGCGCATTCGGCGTCGTGAAGGCCTGCCCCCACGATCAGCCTGTCGCCGTCAACATCTGCCGTTTTAAGATGCCGGACCGTATTCACGACAACCCCGCGGATACCGCCATCACGCACCAGCAGGTTGGATCCTGCGCCCATCGGGAAGACAGGAATATCAGCAGGCGTTGCGGCGAGAAACGAGGCCAGATCATCCGCATCCGCCGGTGAGAACATGATATCGGCGACGCCGCCAACACCGAACCAGGTATGGTCGCCCATCGGCACCATCGCCTCAATCTCTCCACGGACTTCCGGCAGGCGGTGTATCAGATCAGTCATTCCGGCCTCCTTCTGCGGTGAGCGTTTCGATCCGGCCAGGGAGGTCAGCGGCCCAGCCAGTAATGGTGCCGGCCCCAAGGCAGATCACCACATCGCCGCTTTGTGCAAGCGCAAGCACCTGTTCGGCAAGTGTTTCCGGCCCTTCAAGAGCCATGGGGGAGGGATGGCCATGTTCCTGCAGCCCCCGCACCAGATGATCGCGGTCAACACCGTCAATAGGGTCTTCCCCTGCGGCGTAGACATCGGCGATGAGAACGTGATCGGCGTCGTTGAAGCAGCCGCAGAAATCAGCAAACAGATCGTGAAGACGGGTGTAGCGATGCGGCTGCATGACCGCGATGACACGGCTGTCAGGCTTGAGCATGCGGGCGGCCGAAAGCGCAGCCTTTATTTCCACCGGATGATGCCCGTAATCATCGATAACGGTGATGCCAGCGGCGGTGCCCTTGAAATCAAACCGGCGCCCGACACCCTTGAACTGGCCAAGTCCTGCGCGGATGGCCTCCACCGAAATTCCCATTTCAATCGCCACCCCGATTGCCGCGAGGCAATTCAGGACATTATGGTCTCCCAGCATCGGCAGGTGAAGATCGGTTATTCTCTCCATTCCGGCGTCCATGCGCTCAGAGACGGCGACATCGAAATTCATGCCGTTTTCAGTTGGAGTGACATTGATCGCACGTATATCCGCGCTGGCTGAATAGCCGTAGGTGATGAGCCGCCGTTCGGAGATTTCCGGGATCATCCGCTGAACCACGGGATGATCGGTGCAAAGACAGGCAAAACCGTAAAACGGAATGGAGGCGACGAAATTACGGAAAGAGGCCTTCAGGTTGTCAAAACTTCCGTGATGATCGAGATGCTCCGGGTCAATGTTGGTCACCACCGCCACGGTTGGCTTGAGCCGTGAAAACGAACCGTCGCTCTCATCGGCTTCGACAACCATCCAGTCACTGCCGCCGAGGCGGGCATTGCTCCCCCATCCCCGGATAATTCCGCCATTGATGACGGTCGGATCTATTCCGCCTGCATCAAGCAGGGTTGCCACAAGAGAGGTGGTGGTTGTTTTGCCATGGGTGCCCGCAATCGCAACGGACCACCTGAGCCGCATGAGTTCCCCCAGCATTTCCGCACGGTGCACAACAGGCAGGAAGCGGCGTCGCGCCTCAAC
>Ga0181593_10005144_pt1 | contig 11853 bp, 2 predicted proteins | sample 071ome_19_FD_133756 | JGI IMG/M metagenome (GOLD analysis project Ga0181593, IMG submission 133756) | Coastal salt marsh microbial communities from the Groves Creek Marsh, Skidaway Island, Georgia - 071413AT metaG (megahit assembly) | ecosystem: Environmental > Aquatic > Marine > Intertidal zone...
ACATCGGTTGGCCCCCAGATATCACCATCCTTGATCCCCCGCAGAATTGGATGGCTTTCGGCACCGGGAGCGATGATGCCACGGGTACTTTCAAACTTATGGTGCCCGTGATGGTTGATCCAGGTCTCCCCAAGGACCAGCCGCCCAAATCCTTGCGTCCATTCCTTCTTGTCACCTCGGTAGTTGAAACTGTAGTGGGCATAGGGGCTGTCCTTCGCCATGTTGAAGGCATGGGTTGCCGTTCTCATGCCGACGACGGGGCGACCACTCTTGAGATAGTCATCGATTTCTTTCATCTGTTCGTCGGGCAGGTTCCTGAACCGGGTGGCAATCACCATGAGTTCTGCATCCCGCAAAGCCTCAAGGCCGGGAATATTCTTCTGCTCGTTGGGGGCGATCTCACCTGACGCTGCATCGATTGCGTAGAGCACCGTACAGTCAAACCCGTGATGCTTGGCAAGAATTTTCCCCAACTGGGTCAGGGCTTCCTCGCTGCGATATTCCTCATCGCCGCTGACGAGCACCACCTGCTTTCCTTTACCGGGTCCAGCTTCGCCAGGGAAACTATTCCAGGCCTCAGCTGCCGTGGCCACTGCGGCGAGGCTGACTAAGACACCCGTGACAACCGTACGGCAAGCAGCAGCGACAGGTGAAGAAAACATCGTCATGAGAAAAAGCTCCCTGGGGGGTCCGGTACTTCTATCCACTGGTTTTCACCAGCAAGATGTCCGGAGTATAGCGGCAATTACGCCCCTAGTACTGGATTGCCAACCCTGCATCAGAGAAAAAATTGGCCGCGTCCTCATTCAGGCCCCAGCCTACTCGCAGGCCCAGTTCAACGTTGTCGGCGATGACAAAGTGGGTTCCCGGACTGAGGAACGATCTGTCAACTGCCTCTGGCAGGCCCTGATTGTAGGTACCAAAGTACTCTGCATGAACTTCCCACGTATTGGTGACGGGCAGCCTGAGTACGACCGAAGGTCCCCAGCGGCTAAACCAGTCAACCTCTGACTCGGCATAGGCGTAACGCATCGCCGCATCTATCCGCCATTGGGCTGGAAACTCCCAGCCGAAGACTACGGTTGCGACTGGCTCGGTACCGAAGTCTTGGCCGTACATCGGGGTGGTTGCCTCCATGATGAAACAGCTTTCTGGAATCCAGCCATCCTGATGCGAGGTCGAGAGCTTGAATCCGTAGAGAAAGTTCGACTCATAAAGCGTCCCGCCCTCGAGCGGCAATTCTCCGGCTTCAACGCTCGTCACCACGTTGCCCTGCGAACCGACCGAGTAGTTGACGCCCAGTCTCCATTCGAATCGTTCGCCCGCTCCGATCCGCATGATGTACTCTGGATAGTTATTGGTCGGCTTCCCCTCCCTGTTTTCGATATAGACATGCGACATCTCGTTGAGCACCTGACCTGGCTCAACGGTGAATGTTGAGGGCGTGAATGCATCTCGATCGGTGTGAAGTTCCTTTGGATCAAGGGCGAGGCCAACACTGGCCGGAATCACCATCCAGAGCAAAGCCATCAGCCACCAACCTGAGAGCCGCTGCTGTTTTCGGGAAATCAGCCCGCTTTGGGCTTGGCCACGGCCTGCTGTCGGTTGCCAGTTTTTCATACCGAAGAAAATCGGCGTCTTCGATCGGTATCACCGTCTATTCCAGAAGAACTGACAGATATGCCGGGGCTTCTCTGAATGCCCCATTCCCCTCAGCCTCACTGCTCTTCGGGCTACTCATCTGCGGACTTCGATTGGCCTCTCCGGAATCGAGCACGTAGCCTGCGCAATCCGAATTTTCCATAAATTTGTTGAGGTCACCGTCCGATGCACAAAGAAGGCAGCCCTTGTCGGGTTGCCATCCCACCGTTTCGGGGGTTTTCTTGTGAGCGTTTCCCCCTCGCCATAAGCCTCGCGGCACCCTTGCGCCATGCGGTTTCCGGAACTTGTCTATCGAAATATTGTGCGGCGGCCCTTTCGCGCGACACTCACGCTGGTGGCCTTGGCAACGGCCATGACCGCGATCGTATCGCTCCTGGGAATCAGCCGCGGGTTCCGCCAGGCCTTTGCTGACGTCTACACCAACCACGCCATCGACATTGTCGTCTCTCGACAAGGAGCGGCCGATCGGCTCAGCAGTTCCGTTGCTGCCGGAATGAGCAACCAGTTGGCCGCTCTTCCGCAGGTAGCCCGGACTGCGGGCGTCTTACTAGAGACCGTTTCACTCGAAGACGAGGGTGTCTACGGGATTCCGACAATGGGCCTGGCTACTGATTCCTGGCTTGTGGCCGACTATGAGTTGGTAGGAGTCGCTCCGGCTGACAGGCACGCTTCACCGTTTCGTGCCCGCGACGGCCGTGAACTTCTCATTGGTGAAAACCTTGCCGGGCGTCTGGGGCTTTCCACCGGAAGCACGGTCTCGCTATTCACGGAATCGTTTCGTGTGGCCGGGGTCTTTCGGAGCAACAGTGTCTGGGAAAACGGTTCTCTGATCATGCCTCTGCCGGTCCTCCAGAGGCTTACCGGGCGCGATGGCCAGGTCACCTACATCAATGTTGTGCTCGACCATGAATCAGGGCGGCCTGACCCGACGGCGGCGACCCGTGCCATTGAGGCGGTCGACCCTCGGCTACTGGCGTTACCAACCGCTGAATTTGTAAAGACAGACACCCGGCTGAAACTTGCTGATGGCATGGCCTGGATGACGTCACTCGTCGCCATGGTCATCGGTGGCATCGGCACACTCAACACCATGATGACCAGTGTGCACGAACGTACTCGCGAGATTGGCATCCTCCGTGCCATTGGCTGGCCACGCCAGCGAATCATGCTGATGATCCTGATGGAATCATTTGGCCTGGCGCTGGCTGCCGCCGTAGTCGGCAGTCTGGCCGCATTCGTGTTGACCAGTCTGATCAGTCGTTCACCCGCTGCCGGAGGCATGATCGCGCCGGTAATCAACGCCGAAACACTTGGACAAGGTCTCGCTATTGCTTTGGGTATTGGACTTATCGGTGCCTGGCTGCCTGCCCGTCGAGCAGCCCGCCTGCTCCCCACTGAGGCCTTTCGAGAAATCGCCTGATCTCGTTTCATACCTGCTTCCCGTCACGTCCGCGAACAGATGTACGACACCAACCGCTCCAATCCAACCAATCAACCGTCAGGTTCCCGGCGTTCCCGCCAGGCCAGTCACGCCACCGCTCTCAGTGGTGATGATGGAACGAACGTGCCTCTGGCTATTGTCGGAATCGGCTGCCGACTTCCCGGTGGCGCTAATGACTGGCAGACGTTCTGGGAACTGCTGAACAGCGGTCGTGATGCGATCACCGAGACGCCCGCCGATCGCTGGAGCACTGAGAAGTTCTATCAGGCAGGTTCTGCCGCCCCGGGCAAACTCCTCAGTCGCTGGGGTGGCCACATCACCGACATTGACGCCTTTGACCCCCGGGCCTTTGGTATTTCACCGCGTGAAGCTGCCATGATGGACCCCCAGCAGCGGTTGCTGCTCGAGGTCGCCTGGCGTGCCATTGAAGATGCTGGCACGGCCCCTCGGGCACTTGCCGGCCAGGATGTCGGGGTCTTCATCGGCATCTCCTCATTTGATCACGCCGTTGCGTCACTCAGTTTTCAGGATCGTGGGGTCATCACGCCCTACAGCAACACAGGCGGCTCTTCGAGCATCGCCGCCAACCGCATCTCGTATTCATTTGATCTCCGCGGCCCAAGCCTGGCGATCGACACGGCCTGCTCATCTTCGCTGCTCGCCGTCCATCTGGCCTGCGAATCAATCCGTCGAGGGGAAAGTCAGATGGCCTTGGCGGGCGGCGTCAATGCGTTGCTGATGCCAGACTTCACCGTTGCCTTCAGCCAGCTTGGGGTACTCTCGCCCGATGGCCGCTGCAAAACCTTCGATCGACGAGCCAACGGCTATGTCCGGAGCGAAGGTGCCGGCATGGTGCTCATTCGACCACTTGCCGCTGCGGTCGCCGACGGAGATCTGATCTACGCCGTCATCCGAGCTACCGCTGCCAACCAGGATGGCCGCACGGCGGGACTGACCGTGCCCAACGGTGAGGCCCAGCAACAACTGATTCGGACTGCCTGCAAGCAGGCGGGGATTGCCCCTCACGCCATCGACTATGTCGAGGCTCATGGGACGGGAACCCCTGTCGGTGATCCGATTGAAGCAAACGCCATCGGCAGCGTAGTTGGCAGAGACCGACCAGCCGACCGCCCCTGCCTGATCGGGTCTGTGAAGACCAACATTGGCCACCTTGAGGCCGCTGCCGGCATTGCCAGCGTGATCAAGGTGGCCCTGTCCCTGCATCATCGACGCATCCCCGCGCACTTGCACTTCCAGCAGGCCAATCCGGCTATCGACTTTGACAAACTCGGCCTGCAGGTCCCAACGGTCAGCAGCGACTGGCCCACCACCAGTCAGCAAGGCCACCCGCAGCCGCGGCTGGCTGCTATCAACGGCTTTGGATACGGCGGTGCGAATGCCCACGTCATTCTCGGGGAAGCCCCGAGCACCGGCCCTTCACCAGACCAGGCTGACGTGCGGGCTGGTGGAGACAATCAACCCGTTCCGCGAATTGATCGCGAGCCAGCATCAGAGTGGGTCAGTGAACCTTTGCTGGTGCCACTGGCAGCTCGTGATCTCCGGAGTCTTGCCGCATCTGCTGAAACACTGGCTGACTGGCTGGAAGACAAACAGCCGCTCGGGGGAGCCGACCTCAACCTCAGTGAAATTGCTGCCTTTCTAGCCCATCGCCGCTCAGGTGGTCAGACTCGGATGGCGATTGTGGCTCGCGATCATGCCGACTGTGCCCAGCTCTTCCGGCAGGCAGCGACCAGCCTCGCTGACCAGCCACCCGGGGATCGTCACGCCGACCTCAGGCCACAGGAGGTTGCCTTTGTCTTCAGCGGACAGGGACCTCAGTGGTGGGCGATGGGCCGCCGCCTGTTTGCTTCCAGTGGTATTTTTCGCCGGGTGATTGAAGACTGTGGGGCTGAATTCTCCCGCTACGGAAACTGGTCGCTCGTCGAAGAACTTCTTCGAGACGAGGCCTCTTCCCGGCTCACGCTTACCCGCTTCGCGCAGCCAGCCATCTTTGCGGTTCAGGCTGGTATTGCTGCGGTCTGGCGGCACTGGGGCATTGAGCCGGCAGCCTGTGTCGGCCACAGCGTCGGTGAGATTGCCGCCGCGTATGTCACTGGAGCACTGTCATTTGAGCAGGCCTGCCAGGTTGCCTTCCATAGAGGCCGGACAATGGATCTTGCCTCCTCCCACGGGGCCATGATTGCCGTGGGGCTTTCCCGCCTTGAACTTGAATCCTGGCTGGCCAAAGCAGGCCCGAACATCTCGGTAGCGGCAGTCAATGGCCCAACCTCACTGACGCTCTCTGGAGCAGCCAGGGACATTGAGCAGCTTGCCTCTCAACTGGAGGAAGCAGGCATCTTCTGCCGACGCCTTACGGTGGAATACGCCTTCCACAGTCCTCTCATGGAGCCGGTGCGGGACGAACTGCTCTCAGCGTTGGCTGACCTGACCCCACAGCCGACCACCGTGCCACTGTTCTCAACGGTGACTGGTGGTGCAATCGACGGCCCTTCCCTCGCCGCAGACTACTGGTGGCAGAATGTTCGGGAGCCGGTGCTTTTTGCCGATGCGATGGCCTGCCTGGCCACTCTGGGAACGCGACTCGCTATTGAAATCGGCCCTCATCCTGTCCTCGCTTACGCCATCAATGAGTGCTTTCAGGCCAGCGGCCAGACTGTTGAGACCCTGCCATCACTCCATCGGGAACGTGATGATGTCGATTCCATGCTGAACTCATTCGGCCGACTCTTCACACTCGGCTTGGCGATCAACTGGGAACGTTTACACCCGCGTCCTCGGCAACGGATCCCGCTGCCACCAGAGCCATTCCTTACGAAAAAACTGCGTGAAGAGTCGCGGGAGGCTCGGCAATCACGGACGGCCTCTTCGCTGCATCCTCTGTTGGGCGAACCTGCCGACGGGCCAGAGCCCCGCTGGCAAGGCCGCGTCGACCTGCGGCTGCAAACCTATCTCAGCGACCACCGGGTGCGGGCCGCCTGCGTGCATCCCGCAGCAGCCTATTTGGAGGCCGCGATTGCCGCGGCCCGTCAGTTGGCTGGCCTCGAGACCACTGCCATCCGGCTGCAGCGGCTGCAACTGAAGCAGGCCTGTCTTCATGACGAAACATCAGCTCGCTGGATGGAATGCCGGTATCGATCTGATCGCCGCAGCCTCTCCTTCGCCCATCGTGGCGTGGACGACAATGATTGGACAGAGCTTGCCTCCATCACGATTGCGACCGAAACAGGGGAAATACAGCCCCTCGAACACGTCCTTGCTGAGGCCCGCAGTCGCTGCCCCGAAATCTTTACCCGCGACCGGCTCTACTCTTACTGCAACCAACTCGGCCTGGACTATGGAGAACGTTTCCGTGGGATCAGCCATGGTCAACGCCGACGAGGCGAATGCGTCGCTGAGGTTCTGGCACCAGAGGCGGTGGCGGCTGAAGTCGATTCCTACAACGTCCACCCGGCCCTACTCGACGCCTGCTTTCACGGGATGATTGCGGCTGACCGTGATTTTGACCACACCATCTCAGGGCTTTACCTGCCGCATACGATTGCCGAGATTCGGTTTGTTCGCTCTCCTGGCGCCCAGGCCACAGCTCACGTCCAAATCAGCGATCGTAGCGATGAACGAATCGTTGCCGACATCGATATCTACGATGCTCATACCCACGAACTGTGCCTGAGTATCCGAGAGTTTGTCAGCCATCGTGTGTCAGGGAGCGGCCCTGCCGAAACCACTGCCGATCTTGTTTACCGCCTCGACTGGATCCTTCAGGACGAGCCACCAGTTCCTGAGCCTCGTTCGCTCACTCGCTGGCTTCTCTTTGGTGATGAAAAGAATGCGGGCAACGAACTCGCGAAGCAACTGACCGCAGCGGGTGATGAGGTTATTCACGTGCGACCCGGCACAGAATACTGCCGGCTGGCTGATGGTAGTTTCTCGCTTGATCCGAATGACCGAGCCAGTTTTGATCGGTTCTTCCAACAGATTGATCCTGGTTCGATCGACGGCATCGTTGTTCTTTGGGCACTTGATGCCCCGGGAACAACCGACCTGACCGCCAAGGCTTTGCAGGCAAGCACGCAACTCACCTGCCGTGGCCCCCTCCATCTGGTTCAGGCCTGGGAGGCGGCGGAACCGACTGGCCAAACGCCCTGCTTTCTCGTAACTGCTGGGGCGCAGGCTCTCGATCATGCGACTGAAGAACTCGATGTTTCCCAGTCACCACTCATTGGCATGGGGAGGGTCATCGCCAGTGAATACAACCGTTTCCTCACCCGCCTGATTGATCTTCCTGACGTAGGTCAGTCGGCACTTGCAGACCTAGTGTCTGAAGTCCGTCTAACTGATAACGAAGATGAAGTTCTCCTGAGAGACGGACGTCGCTGGGTTCGGCGGTTCCACCCCCACACCACGGCAACGGCCTGTCCAGCGGCCACTGCCAGTTTGCCGGCACGGCTCGAGGCCGCTGACTCCGCCGGGGTGGAAGAACTGCACCATCGGCTTTTCCACCCTGTACCACTCGGTCCAAATGAAATCGAAATTGAGGTCTCGGCTGCTGGCCTCAATTTCAGTGATGTCATGAAGGCGCTCGCCCTCTACCCAGGGCTCCCACCTGGTCGGCCTGTCCTGGGAAGCGAATGCTCTGGTGTCGTGACTCGCGTGGGCAACGCCGTGACCGAATGGCGGCCTGGCGATGAGGTGATGGCAGTTGCCCCCGGGGCCTTCGCTACCCATGTCGTCGTGGAAAGCACCCTGGTAGCTCGCAAGCCTCGCAACCTGTCACACCAGCAGGCAGCTGCCCTGCCCATTGCCTTTCTGACTGCCATCCATGCCCTCGACACCTGCGGCCGCATGCGTTCAGGTGACAACGTGTTAATCCATGCGGCCAGCGGTGGCGTGGGATTAGCCGCCATGCAACTGGCTCGGCTCGCCGGAGCGCGGATCCTCGCCACGGCTGGTAGTGACGAGAAACGAGCTTTTGTTCGCGAGCAAGCTGCTGACGCCGTCATGAACTCTCGCAGCCTGACCTTTGCTGATGAGGCCCGCAGCCTCACCGGCGGAGTTGACATCATCCTCAACAGCCTTCCCGGCGAAGCGATTGCTCGCGGCATCGAAGCCCTTGCGATCGGCGGACGGTTTCTCGAAATCGGCAAGCGGGACATCTACGCCGACGCAGCGCTGAGCCTCTATGCCTTCCGCAACAACATCGCTTTTTTTGGCATCGATCTCGACCAGCTCTTCAAGCAGCAGCCGGCCCGTATGGGAGAACTGCTGCGGACGCTTCCCGATCGATTTGAGTCGGGAGAACTCCAGCCGCTCCCCGTTACCGTCCACCCCGCAACGGATGCCATCGCGGGCTTCCGTTCGATGCAGCAGGCCCGTCATATCGGCAAGCTGGTGATTGACTACACCCGCCCTCCTGCAGCGGTGCGACCGGCAACTTCAGGCATCGCTCCCTGCGATCCCGAAGGAAGTTACTGGGTGGCGGGTGGCCTCGGCGGCTTCGGCCTTGAGGTTGCCCGCTGGCTGGCAGCCAACGGCGCTGGAACCTTGATTTTGGGTGGTCGCAGCCTGCAGGTTTCCCCCGAAGCCGCCAGCCTCATTGCCGCACTGGAAACGGGTGGCACGCGGGTTCGTCTGCTGCCTGCCGACATCACCCGACCTGAGGACGTTCGTCGGGTGCTGGCCACTATCAATGCTGAAGAAAAGCCCCTTCGAGGAATCTTCCACACGGCAATGGTGCTGGAAGACAAACTTCTGGTCGATCTCGATCACGCGACACTCGACCGGGTCCTCAAACCAAAACTACTTGGGGGCTGGAATCTGCACCAGGAATCTCGCGGCCTTCAACTTGATCAGTTCGTTGTTTTTTCCTCGCTCTCAAGTGTCTTCGGCCATGCTGGGCAGGCTAACTATGCTGCAGCCAATGCTGCCCTCGATGCCCTGGCTCATCACCGCCGTCACCACGGGCTGCCCGCCACCGTGATCAACTGGGGCCACCTTGGCGAAGTCGGTTATCTGGCCCGACGGGATGAACTCAGCGCCCGACTGGAGCGGCAAGGAGTTCTCAGCTTCAGTGTGCGGCAGGCAATGGACTGCCTCGGCTACGCAATCGCGTCACGGGAAACCCAGCTAAGCGTGCTGCGGATGGACTGGACCCGCTGGCGGGGGCTGGGAATCACCGATAAGGTTGCACCAAAATTTGCCCATCTCATTCGGGCTGGCTCAGCGGACGGGGGGAAGGCCCAGACGACCGTCGTCTCGCCCGCAACAATTCGGAAGGCTCCACCGGCAGAACAACGGACCATGGTCGAGGCCGTTGTCCGCGGGAAGGCTGCCAGCCTGCTCGGTGTTGATGCTGAAGGCCTTGAACTCGAGCGGCCGCTTTTGGAACTCGGGCTCGACTCCCTAATGGCAGTCGAATTGCGAAACTGGATTGAAAATCAAGCCGGTGTCAACCTCGCCATCTCAGCCCTGATGCGGAGTTCCGGCGTGGCCGGTCTTGTGGACGTGATTTGCCAATCACTCACCGATACTGAGGTGAGCAGCGAGCAGGCCTCGTTTGAGGAAGCCCCCGCTTCCGCGCCAAAGGCAACGCCAGCGACTGCTGAGTTCGTACGCGACTTCCCGATGGCGGCAGGTCAGCGGGGTCTCTGGGCTGCTTACCGGCACCATCCGGCCGGCACTGCCTACAACGTGTTCCTCCCGACCAGGGTTCGTTCATCCCTCGATCTGGACGCCTTGCGACAGACAATGGAAGGTGTCACTCAGCGGCATGCGACCCTCCGCACCACCTTTTCTGATGCCGGTGGAGAGTTCACCCAACACGTCCATGACTCACTTCCCCCAGCATTTTCGGTCATTGACGCCAGGGGCCTGAGCATCGCCGAGGTACAGGCGTCTGCCGCGGTGGCTGCCGAGGAACCGTTCGATCTTGAACATGGCCCCCTGCTGCGGATCACGGTCTTCCAACTGGCCGACGATGACTGGGTGGTTCAGGCGACCACGCACCATATTGCGGTCGACTTCTGGTCATTGATCTTGCTGCTCCAGGAAATTGCCGCAAGTTATCGAGCACTCGTGGCCGGGCAGCCGATTGAGCTTCCCGTTCCTACCAACAACTACGCCACTTTTGTCGACCGTCAGCAGGACTTATTGACCGGAAGCCGACGGAAATCGCTGGAGGCATTCTGGCGGGAACAGATCGACGGCATTCCAACGTCTTTTGAACTTCCAACTGATCGGCCCCGGCCGCCTCAATTCCTCGGGCGTGCCGCCAGTGAACCGCTGGCCTTTTCCCCAGAGACTGTCGCCGCCATCAATCAACTGGCAACAGCCACATCAGTCACACCAGCCGCCGTTTTGCTTGCGGCTGTCGAGGTCTTCCTGGCCCGCACTTCCGGCCAAGATTCCTTCCACAACGGCATGCCCTTCGCCGGTCGCAGTCAGCAGCGGTTTGAAAATACCGTTGGATTCTTTGTCAACATGCTCCCGATACCGGCTCGCCTCGAGGACAAGCCGACGTTTCGTAGCCTGGTTCAACGAACCGGCCAAACCCTCCTTAATGCCCTTGAACATGAGGACTACCCGCTCGCAGCGATTATCGAAGATGCCCGCTGCAACCGTGACCCGAGCCGTCACCCGTTGTTTCAGGTCTCTTGTACATTTGAAAAATCCCATCGCCGAAACGAAACCGGGCGGGCCGGCTTCCTCTTTCCAGATCGGGCTGAAGCAGTCGAGTTTGCCGGCCTCCGCCAGGAAAGCTTCCATGTGCCGCAGCGAGCCTGCGTTCATGACATTGAGTTTGTCTTCGAACAGACTGAGGCATCGTGCCAGGGCATGATCCGCTACGCCAGTGAACTCTTTACCGCTCGCACCATCGCCTGCCTGGCCAGAAACCTCGAGACCCTTACGGCCGCACTCGTCACTGCGCCAGATCAACCGGTATACGAAGGAAACTGGGGCGGCAAGGCGCCTGCCGGGGCTGATTTGCCCGAGGCTGTAGCACCTGCGGGCACGCTCATTGGTCATTTCAGCCCAGCCCGTTTCGCTGCAGCGACAGATATCGCCGTTGTCGACGGCGAAACAGCCTGGACGTTTGGCGACATCCAGTGGCTTGCCCAGTCTCTTCACGAACAGTTGGCCGCGGCCGGCGTTGGGCCCGGGGCTCTGGTTCCGGTGGTGGGCACTGGTGGTGCGGCAGTGGTGGGCACACTTGTCACCATGCTTGCTGGCCGTGCCCCAATTCCAATTGATCAGCGACTGCCGGCCGTTGGTGAGGATGTTCTTCTGGCCGACACAGCTGCCACCAGCATCGTCCTTGCCGGTGCTGACGATGCCTTGTCCCCAGATGGTCTCAATGTGATTCGGCTCGCCGATCTGCGCGAGCCCCAGCAGCCCCTGCCGATTCCCGAGCCCAGCGCCTCCGACCTTGCGTATTGCATCTACACAAGTGGCTCGACCGGCCGCCCCAAGGGCGTTTTGGTTGAGCAAGCTGCGATTGCTAACTTCCTCGATTGGCGGGCTGAACGGCTGCCGCTCACAGCGACAGATCGCGTGCTGCTGCTCTTCTCACATCAGTTTGATGCGGCTGTTGGGATCAGTCTGGCAACACTCGCTGCAGGAGCCCGCCTGGTGCTGGCGAACTCAGCCGCACAAAACGATAGCGAAGAGCTTGTCGACATGCTGATCCAAAATGAGATCAGCATCCTCCCGACAACCCCGTCACTCTTGCAGCT
>Ga0181593_10005145_pt1 | contig 11852 bp, 6 predicted proteins | sample 071ome_19_FD_133756 | JGI IMG/M metagenome (GOLD analysis project Ga0181593, IMG submission 133756) | Coastal salt marsh microbial communities from the Groves Creek Marsh, Skidaway Island, Georgia - 071413AT metaG (megahit assembly) | ecosystem: Environmental > Aquatic > Marine > Intertidal zone...
AAACGAGTAGGCGTCTTTCATGATAAACTCACGCCCGCGCATGAGCCCAGCGCGAGGCCGGATCTCGTCTCTAAACTTAGCCTGGATCTGGTAGAGGTTGAGTGGCAGGTCTCGCCATGAGCGCGTGTCCCTACGCACGATGTCAACGACCACCTCCTCATGGGTTGGCCCCAGACAGAAGTCTGCGCCCTTTCGGTCTTTCATCCTCAGGAGCTCAGGGCCATACTGTTGCCACCGACCAGACTCTTGCCAGATCTCAGCGGGCTGGACCATAGGCATAAGGATCTCTTGAGCTCCTGACCGATCGAGCTCCTCACGGATGATCTCTTCAATCTTCCGAAGCACCCTCCTCGCGAGCGGTAGATAATCGTAGACCCCCGCCGTGAGCTTCCTCATATAGCCCGCTCGAGTGAGGAGCTGGTGACTGACGACCTCTGCGTCGCTTGGGTTGTCTTTTAGGGTAGGCGCGTATAACCGAGAGGCTCTCATCGCTGCTCCTGATCGCGGTGCACTCCGTCACCGTTTGGGTGAGATGAACTGAGGTGAGCCTGACCTCAGCGCGCTGAGGATCTCTTGTGCTCCCTACATGTGTCCTTGATGTTGTGTGAGCTCGCCCTGAATGGTAGACGAGCCGATAGCGCGACTTTATAGCTAAGCGCGTCAGAAAAGACAAAGGCTACACGCCCCCTTCCACTGTGGAGTTGAGCCCTATGCGAAAACGTCCCCCAAGCGCTCCGTTCTCTCTCAACTCAGCGCTCGCTGAGCTCAGGAGCGCGAGTCAAGACGTGCTCACGATGACGCGCGCCTATCTCCCACCTCCTGGCTCTACCTTGTCCCTTGTGCTGTGGTTACTCCTCGGGGTGAACGCCTTAGCGTGGCTCAGCCCAAGCCTTGTCTCTTGCCGAGCTGAGGCCATCGCGAGCGGTGAGCTCTGGCGTCTGTTGCTCGCTCCATGGGTCCTCCCGAGGAGCGGCGCGCTGTGGCCTCTGTTGCTCCTGTTGTTCATCTCCTATCAAGCGTCAGGGCTCAGCTCGGGTCGACTGATGAGCGCCCGACCGTTCTGGCGAGCGGGGGTCGTCTGGCTCGGGCTGAGCTCACTGAACCTGATCTTCGCCGGGGTCATTTGGCCTATGGTGATGAGTGGAGCGATGTGGTGTTGGTTTGGGGAGCCACTCAGGCGTCTGAGCCCTGGGTCTACCTCTAAGCTTCAAGCTGGGCTCTTGTACGCTACAGTCGCTGGGGTCCTCTGTGGTGGCGTATACTTAGCGATGATCTCAGGCAGGGGAGATCGCCTGATGGGTGACCACATCTTCATTCGGCCTCTGCTTAGCGCATGGGGCTATCGTGTTGGACCCCACGCCGTGCCCGTACTGAACGTGAGAGGGTATCAACTCAAGTGGGTCGTGCTCGCCTTTTGTGTATTCGAGGTTTTGCTGATGCCAAGCGCCAGCACCTTCGCGGGGCTCACCGCGACCATAGCCCTCGTGGTGTGGTGGGAGGGGCCAAGATCACTCCTCAATCAGCTCACATCTAAATTAGGTCGATTTTCCTGACTTAAACGGATGATTTTGATCTAGCATCTGCGTGTTAGATCGAGTAGATTGCCCTCACCTCTTAACAGGGCGACAGCGAGCCTCAAGACGCGGGTTAACCAAATACGATGAGTGAATCGAGCACAACTAAAGGCAACGAGCTGATCGGGCAGACCATTGATCGTGGCCGCTATGAGGTGCTCCGGGTCATTGGCGAAGGTGGGATGGGGCGCGTCTTCGAGGCGAAGCAAGTGAACATTGGTCGCCTTGTCGCAATCAAGGTCTTACATCGTCACTGGGCGCAGGACCCAAAGCTCCTCGAGCGCTTCAAGCGGGAGGCGCTCACTGCCTCTCAGTTCCGCCACCCAAACACGGTGATGGTGTATGACTATGGTGAGACGGAGCGCGGTGAGTTCTACATCATCATGGAGCTCTTACAAGGCCAGAGCCTCTTATCGCTCCTCGACAAAGAGGGCCCGCTCAGCCTCGATCGGACCCTCAAGATCATTGAGCAGGTCTGTGGCGCCCTCTCAGAGGTCCATCGCTGTGGCGTCATCCACCGAGACCTCAAACCTGAGAACATCCAAATCGACCCGCGCGATGGGCACCCTGACTTTGTTAAACTGCTCGATTTTAGTATCGCGAAGATCGTCAATGATAACACCCTGAGCGAGGCGAATAAAAAGGCCTTGACCTTGCAAGGCGCTGTCTTTGGCACCCCGCAGTATATGAGCCCTGAGCAGGTCCGTGGTAAGCCACTCGATCACCGCACAGACATCTACGCGCTGGGGGTCATCTTCTACCAGATGCTCACGGGGCATGTCCCCTTCGCCTCAGAGACCCCACAAGGGACGATGATGGCGCACCTCACCGACCCCATCCCTGACCCGTGCGCGCTGTTCCCCGAGCTTGAGATCCACCCTGAGGCCTCACGTCTCGTTCAAGACTGTCTCGTTAAGGACCCAAAGACGCGCGTCGAGTCGGCGGAGGAGCTCTCGAGGCGACTTAAGGAGCTCGCCGCTCGCCTAGAGCTTGAAGACCCTGCCCAACACACAGACGTAAACCCCTCTGTTAAGGTCGAGAGCGCCGAGCTCTCGGCGGTTGAACAACCCAAAAATCGTCACGCGAGTGATCAAGCCTCCAGCCCTGTTCGTCGCTATGTCACACAAGAAACCGAGCAGTTTGACGCAAAGGTCCACCTGACCCCTGCCTCCGAGGCTAAAGGTGAGGCGACCGATCAGAGCGATGGCCAGGGCGATGACCAGGGCGATGATCAAGGGGTAGGCGCTGAGGTGAGCGCCTCTGGGCGGGAGGAGCCAGCGGGAGAAGATGAGCCCGCGCTCATCGAGCCTCCTCAGAGTGAAGTACCATCCCCAGCCTCTGAGCCCATAGAGGCCCCTCCCCCTGCGATGACGATGAGAGGCTTTGGGAGAGCCTTCCAGAGCACAGATGACCTAAAGCCTTTAGGTGAGGATGTGGTGATCAACGAGCAGGGGGTCACGGACGAGATCAACCCCTCTGAGGGCGCCCCACTCCAACCTCGCGCGCGGGGATTTTTGGATGAGAGCGTCCCAACTGGGATACATGGATCAATCGGCCGAGGGAAGAGCAGAGCTTGGCCTCTACTGCTGTCTTTAGTGTTTATCGGAGGAGGGGTCTCGGGTTGGTGGTTCTTCAAAGATCAGCTCAACGGGCTCCTTAAGCCTCCCCCCTCTCGTGTCAGTGGCTCGTCTCACACGATCAACATCTCAACAGGGGCCCGAGACACGACGTACCGCGTCGAGAGTATGCCTCAGAGCGCGGTCTATGATCTCAAAGGTGAACGTAAGAGTGACCGCACCCCCTACTCCTTCACTCAATCGACCTCTGCGGTCAGCCGGCTGATCCTCAAAGCTAAAGGCTATGAAGATCAAGTGATCACGGTTGGCTTTACGACCTCTAAAGTGATCGACACGAGTGGCACACGGCTCATCAAGGTAGCGCTGACGAAGAAGGTCCCTCGGAGCGCGCCCTCAAACGACACGAACGCTCACCAGTCTCCGCCAGAGAAGGCAAAGAAAGAGCGCCTTAAACCTAAGGTGGAGCGGAGGAGTCCTAAGAAGACCGAACGTAAGAAGCCCAAGAGGGCTGAGCGTAAGAAGCCCAAGAGGGTTGAGCGTAAGAAGCCTAAGAGGGTTGAGCGTAAGAAGCCCCGAGCTGAAAAAGATCAGAAGCGAACAACGACACGGCAGGCAAAGAGTAAGGCGCCTGGCGTCCCGCCTAAACGGCTAGAAGAGGACTCATCACGTCCGCCAAGCACCCTCGAGCCCAGCCCGCGTAAGGCGACGCCCCCTAAGGAGCTTAAGGTCACAACGGAGGACATCGTCATCGATGACCCCCCAGAGAGCAAACGCAAGACCTTTGCCCCTGAGAAACTTGATCGAAAAGTCCCTGAGCTTAGGCCACGTAACTAGCGCCTGAGGGCTACACTGACCTCGCTAACCGGAACCCAACCTCAGCGCACTTCACGTCTTCGGACGCGACCTGAGAGGCCCCGATTAAGCCAAAGGACCAGCGCCCCCCTTTAATCAAGAGCGAGGTAGAGCCGGCCTGGCTCAGGCAGAGCTCACCATAGCCCGCGTTGAGGTCCGCCAATGTGTGACGCGCTTGCTCATCGAGGCGCTCTCGCGTTGACTCACCCCGGGTCACCTTCTCCCACTCCGCGCAGGTTAAGAGCCTCTCCTCTCCTCGCCAGTTCGCATAGGCTAACGCGTCACTTGGGCTGACCCCCGTGACAGGCGCGCTCGACCCCCACTGCGTAGCTCCCCAGGGCCCGATCGGGGTCCGTAGCTGAGCGTACTCAGGGGAGAGCGTCTGTAAAAAGGCATGATACTCCGCGCAAGACACAAGGCGCTCAGAGACCTCAAAGCTCTTGAGCTCAACGGTGTGTAAAGACACCTCCCCTACACCCGCACGAGCGCTCCCCGACCATGAGGGTCCGCTTGGGATCAGAGACCAGCCATCTCGAAGAGGGCTCCCTAACGTCAGGCTACGATCAGCGAGTGGGGTCAAAGACACCCTCCACTCACAGTGTCGGGCGCCGATCGACCAGCGCACAAGGTAACTCCCGACCTCAAGCACCTGTCGCGCGCTCAGCTCAACAGGGCTCTGTGGGCTGTGATCGGAGCAGATGGTCGCGCCTACCACGTCAGATAAGCCCTCGACCGTGAGGCGCGCGCGTGGCTTCAGGCCGATATATACATCAGGTTGCGCGCTGATCTCATCGATCGGGAAGGGCGTGGCTTCAAAGGGGACCTTGGCGTTAAACGCGAGCTGAGCGATCCTGCTCGCCTGCGCCTGCTCAGAGATTGAGAGCTCAAGTGTTGAGCTGTCTTGGAGGGTCGCCTTGAGCGGGAGCGCCTCGCTCTTAAACAAGGCTTGAAAGACCACCTCCGCGTCAAGAGGCCTCGCCTCTGGGCGCAATGAGAGGGCCTTGAGCGTGACCTCCTTGAGCGCCTCAGGGATCGCCCAAATGCTCGAGAGCTTCGCCGTTCGCGCTCGCTCATCTGCAGGGAGCTCTTCACCGGTCAAGAGCCAAAAAAATAGGGCCCCTAGGCCATAGACATCTGCGCGTTTGGGTGACGTGAGCCCCCCGCTCGCCTGAACAAGCTCAGGGGCAGCCCAGCCAGGTTCATACACAAGCTCAGCGGGGGTCGGCTCTGCTTCACCTTGAGCGTCTAGCACCTGCGCAGCTTCCCAAGCTGTAAGGTAGACCCCGTAGGCGGTCACCCCCACCGCGCGAGGGCTTAAATTGAGGTGAACGACTCTCTGGGCATGTGAGAGGCTCATGACATAGCTCAACTGCCAGATCCACCCGATCACCCTCCGCCAGTCTCGTTCACCCTTCACCCCGCGATGCTCTGTCAAGCGTTGGGTGAGCGGAGGGGCGCTCAAGGTGACCCAGGGCTCCGCTGAACTCCCCATCGCGATGACACGTGGGACGCCGACCGCTAGCTGACTCGAGATGAGCGCTCGGTAGCCTCTTAAGAGCAGAGGCGCTCGAGACGGGGTAGTCAACCCACGCGTCTGCTGACTGGGTAGCAGCACCTCACGGAGCTCTCTAAGCTCCTCATCACGGTACCGGTACAGGGAGAAGACAGGCGGGTAGCCCTTCGCTGCGAGAGGCTCATAGTCACCCTGTTGCGCTCGCTCTTGATCAAGCCGAAGCGGTGAGCTTAAGAGCGTAAGGCTCAGGTGCTCTGTGGGGTGCTCTCCTTCATAGCCCTCGACGACCTGTGAGATGTCTAGCTCCTCAACTGATGAGCCTTCAGCCTCACTCGAGGCGACCTGCGTAGGGCGATGGGTGTCCCCTCCCTCGTCACGCTCTGCCTCGACCAGCTGATCAAGCGAGAGCCCGGTTGGGGTAGACTCTTGGCTGTGACTCAAGGCTCGATCATGCTCAGCGAGGCTCTCCTCGATCGCTGAGATGTCTAACTTTTGGGTCGCGGCCCCTACCTCGTGTGACTCATGAAGGGATGGGGACGTCTGCCCTTGAGCGCTTGATGACCCCGGTCGCTGTAGCTCCTCAAGAAACACGCTCCCCGAGGGGGTGAGAACCGTCTTACTGTCTACAAAGCCACGCTTTGCTCTTGCCATAGGCGCTGAGGGCGCAGGGTCAGGTGACGCGCCCTTAACAGGCTCGCCGTGGAGCGCGCTGAGGTGGAGGCGCTGTTGGGCTGAGGGGGCGACGTTTGACCCAGAGGGGAACGCGGAGGGTGACGCTGGGCTTGGAGCTGGGCTCGGAGCTGGGCTCGGGGCTGGGCTCGGGGCTGGGCTCGGCGATGGAGCTGTGGGAGGGGTCGCGAAGGGAGATGGCCCTCCCCCTTGCCCAAGAGAGCCGTGCCCTGAGCTTGAGGCTCTGTAGACCCCACTTGGACCGCTGTCTTCAAAGGGGGTAGGGAGATCAATCTGGATGTGCGTCTGTGGGTCAAGCTCTTGGTGAGACTTACGCTGTCGAGGGTTCACAGCAGACTCTAAGGCCTCCTCAAAGGCCCGCTGTGGTTCAAGAGAGGGCTGTTCAGCCTGCGCGAGCACAGGGTCACTGGACGCTCGCTCTGCTCTCCTTTGACTGAGCGTCACGTAGCCTCGAGGGCGACCTGAGCTCTCTCGCCATGGCGCTCGGGTCAGGTCAATCGACAGCTCTTGGGCGATCGCCTCTGCGAGCTGAACACTCACGAGGCCCTCATCATACGTGGTAAAGAGGAGGTTTCGCTTCTCCTCTCGACTCCTACGTCGCAACGTCGTGAGGCGACCGAGGCTTAACGCTGCTCTCAGCTCGAGCTTCTCGAAGACCTCTACCTCTTGCTGTAGTTCGGGCGATGGGTGTGACATGGCTTCCCCTACGTGACACTTAAAAGGCACACTTAAAGGCGACAAAATAGAGACAAGTATGTGCTCGTTTGGCGCTCATCTCCTCATAGCATGTGCTATGCTAGATGGCGAGCGTCACGAAGGCTATGGATCATTTATCTTGCATCCAAGGGGTCGATGGTCTGATGTTGAGCAAGAGACAGGAAATGAGCGGGTGAGCGAACGCATGATGAGCGCCGAACACAAAGAGCAGCTAGAGAGGATCCGCGCGATGGGGCTCCTCACAAAGCATCAAGTGGGTCACCTTGAGGCGTATATGAAGGAGGGGACACCGCTCCATCACGCCCTGCGCGCAGCGGGTGTCACCCAGACCGTCCTCAGCCAAATTGAACAAGCGCTCAACACGCAGGGCTCACCGACCCCACAGGGCGCCCCCCCGAGCCTGCGTTACTCTACTCAACCCTTCCAGCCTCCACCCACCCAAAATGAGGCGCTCGCGAAGGGGGTGAGCCCCGCCAAGCGCTCCCTGCCTACGCTCAGCCGAACCAAGCCCGCAGCGCTTGAAGAGGAGCCCTCACCTGTTGAGGAGTTCACGAAGGTCTTACTCGACATTACAGACCGCTTTGAGGTGTTTGAGGAGATCGCGCACGGCGCGATGGGCAGAATTGACGCGGGCTGGGATCGTCACTTAGGTCGCCCCGTCGCGATCAAGACCCTCAGGAGTGACCGCGCTAAGGACGTTGTGAAGATGCGTTTCTTAGAGGAGGCCCAGGTCACAGGACAGCTCCAACACCCTAGCATCATCACCGTCTACGAGCTCGGGCGGCTCAATGGCGAGGTCGCCTTTGTGATGAGGCGGGTTGAGGGGATGAGCCTCAAACAGCTGATCCAACGCCTGAGGCGTGGAGATGAAGAGCTGGTCAGCGAGTATAACCTCTCACACAAGGTACAGGCGTTCTATAAGCTCTGTCAGGCGGTCGCGTTTGCGCACAGCCGAGGCGTCATCCATCGGGACATCAAGCCCTCTAATGTGATGATTGGTGACTTCGGAGATGTGGTCCTCCTCGACTGGGGGCTCTGTAAGATCATCGGCCAAGAGGTCCGCTCTAGCCGATCCTCCACAGAGCGGTGGCAGACCGTTCATGGGCAGATCATTGGGACGCCCGCCTACATGTCGCCAGAGCAGGCGCTTGGGATGGTAGATCAGATCTCCCCAGCGACCGATGTCTATGGTCTCGGCGCGCTCCTCTACCACTTCCTCACCTACAGCCCCCCTTTCACTGGGAAGAGCAACCGTGAGGTCGTGCGTAAGGTGCTTCAGGCTGAGCTTATCCCCCCAACAGAGCGCGCGCCAGACGCTCGAATCCCAGATGAGGTCGAGCGGATCTGTCTTAAGTGCCTAGAGCGTGACGCGGACCGTCGCTATACGAACGCCGCTGAGCTCGCTGAGGACGTGAAGCTGTTCCTCGACAGCTGGGTGAACATGGCGAGCCCAAGCGATCAGCAAGGTCGCTATCAACCTCTCACTCCAATCGATCAACAGCGAGCGCAGATCGAGGAGCACTTGTTCTACTTCCAAGAGATCCAAGAGGATCTCGCCTCCTCACAAGACATCTGGCTCACCTTACAAGAGGGCGCTCAGCTCCACACCGATGACGCCAGTAGACGAGAGGGCTGGGAGGCGAGGACGCGAATTATGAGCTACCAAGCCGAGAGCGAGGGTCTGATCGCCAAGCTCTGTGAGCAGCTCGTTCACTACCAAGTGACGCGTAAACAGCTCGAGCTCACCGGTCAGCTCAGCGTAGAAGAGTCCACACATGATGACCTCACCGAGATGCTCTGCACCCTCCTCGCGAGCCGATATGAGAACGCGGTGATCGAGGGAGACGAGCGCGCGCAAGCGCAGATCGGTCAGTGGCTCCAAGCCTTTGACCCGATCCAAGGTGAGCTCATCTCAAGTCACGTTGGGGCGCTGTATATACACGTCCGACCGATCAACGCGGAGATCAACCTATGGCAGTGCGTCAATGAGGGAGGGAAGCTCAAAAAGGTCCGCTCTAAGCCACTCAAGAGCAGCCCTCTCCTCCTTGAGAAGGTCCCAGCAGGGCAGTATGTGTTGAGCGCGTCGCTCCCCAATCAGGGAGAGGGGCCACAGGTTAAGGTCGACAACGCGATCCGCGTCTACCCTGGGGTGACAACACGGCTGTCCGTTACGCTCTTCCATCATGAGACCGCGCCGTCTCACTTCACACACATCCCCTCTGGCACCTTCCGGAGTGGCCCTCCCAACAACTCTTTCTCACCCGCGTGTGAGCTCGCGCTGTCGGACTTCTTCATCAGCAAGCTCCCTGTGACCTGTGGTGAATATCTCGAATTTCTCAACGCGGTCTCTGAGCACTCCCATGAGCGCGCGATCGCTCATCAGCCCCGACGTGGGGGGGACGGCGCCCCGCTATGGAGCTCCCAAAATGGATACTGGATGCTCCCTGAGGGGGGGGGATGGAACATTGACTCCCCTGTGGTAGGGGTGAGCCTTGATGACGCCCACGCCTACTGTGCTTGGCGCGCTCGACAGCTGAACCGTGACATTCGACTCCCTACCGAAGCGGAGTGGGAGAAAGCGGCGCGCGGTATGGATGGCCGAACCTTCCCTTGGGGAGAGATCTGGGACCCCCGCTTCGTCGCGGGCCCTGAGGTCTGGGATCACCACCTGCCCCCTCCCGTAGGGATGATCAGCTCTGATTGCTCGTGCTATGGGGTTCAAGACCTGGTTGGGGGGGTGCGTGAGTGGACCACATCAATGAGCCTAGGGACGGCATATGGGGTCATCAGAGGGGGGTCATTCTTGACAGATGAGCACGGGGGGCGACCGCTCTGGAGACGCTCTCAGCTCCCTCCAAGCAGGGTCGCCTCCGATCTCGGTTTTCGGATCGCGCTCAGCCCTGACCCCGCCTTCAAGATCTTGGAGATGAGCTAGTCAAGCTCATCAACGCCTGTGGATCGACTTGAGGTTTGTCGCTCAGTTTGTCAGACTGCGGCGCTCAAGCTCAGCGCTCTGCGTGTCTACTAGAGAGGCCTCCATTTATGTCTACCGCACACCCACCTATCGAGCTCAGGGCCCTCACCCGTGAGGAGTGGCGCTCGCTGAGAGTCTATCAAGATCTGTATCAGCTCCTGCTCACCCTGATCCATGATCAGCCCCTCCCTGAAGAGGGCGCGCCTCGCGCGAGCGATGATGAGCTCAAGTCTCTCGCGCTCAGTCAACTACATGGCCCCCCTCGACAGCTCCTTGAGCTCACCTTTGAGGACCTCATTCAACAGCTCTTAGACGCGCACTGGATCAGGCGGGTAGATGACGAGCTGAGCCTCTCGCGCTCCTTTGAGCGACGCGTTCACCAGCTCCTCGATGGACATGACCCCTTTGAGGTCCCTCCAGCTAAGGTGAGGAAGCCTAAAGAGGCGCCACGGAAGCAAGAGACAGACCTCGAGTATGTTGACCTCTTCGCGCACGTCTCAGAGGAGGATGACACCCTGTTCACCGCTCGTCATCTAGAGCGGGTGGTCAGCGCTCTCGATGGGCTGACCCTCCTCTTGAGCGGGCTCTATGAGCTGATCAGCTTCAGCGATGACCACCGCTTCGCTGAGCTCCTCGAGGCGATGGAGCGCGCCCTGCTCCTGAAGAGGGAAGGGGAGTTCGTCAAGCTTGAGCTCCATGGCGCGCAGATCGCCCGAGAGCCTCGCGCCGAACGCCTCAAGCAGCTTGGGGTGATCGCGGAGCGCATGAGGAGAGACCTCGCCCGCAAGCGATAAGGCTCAGGGAGCGCTTACCGCTGATAGACGACGTACTTCTCTTCTTTGTGCGTGAGCTCATCACCAGGTTGACGCGCGTCATGTAGCGCGCTGAAGCCCGTGTGGAGCCCCTCTGAGATGAGGCGATCGAAGTAGACGTGCGCGGCTTGATAGATCTCTTCAACGCTGTGGATGTGAAACATCTGCTCCCTGAGCTCATCACCATAAGGTAAGCCTCTCGTAAAGAAGCCGATCATTTTCTTAAAGCGCCCAAGCGCGTGGAGCTCGCTCCTCACCCCCCTCTGGAGCAGATCTAGATAGCGGAGGAGCGCCGCTCGGCGCGCCTCGAGTGAGGGCTCCTCAAACGGAGCCCCACGGAGCACCGCGCTGATCCGCTCAAAGATCCATGGGTCACGCACCGACCCTCGGCCGACCATGACCCCATCCGCCCCAGACTGCTCTAACGCCAGGAGCGCGTCTCGCGCGGTGAGGATGTCGCCATTCACCACGACGGGCACGTGCACGCGACGCTTCACCTCGGCGATCGCCTCCCAGTTGGCGGCCCCTTTGTACATCTGCTCTCTCGTCCGACCATGGACCGTGACCAGCTGAGCGCCCTCCTCTTGAGCGATCCAAGAGATCTCTGGCGCGTTTAGGCTCGTGTCATCCCACCCGAGCCTCATCTTCACCGTCATCGGGACAGAGATCGAGGCCTGGACCGCTTGAAAGATCCGCTGGGCTCGGTCGGGCTCCTTCATCAGGGCTGAGCCGCTCGACCCGCTCGTCACGTGCTTGCTTGGACAGCCTAGGTTAATGTCAATGATGTCAGCGCCTAAGCCCTCACAGATCCGAGCAGCCTCCGCCATGCTCTCAGGCTCACGACCATAGATCTGTATGCTCACTGGGCGCTCTTCAGGGTCGAGCTCTGCTTGTCGCCAAGCTTTAGGCTCCTTACGCTTCATCCCCTCACTGCTCACAAACTCCGTGACCGTTAACCCACAGCCACCAAAGCTCCGAATCAGCCCCCTAAACGCGCGGTCGGTCACGCCCTCCATCGGCGCGAGGATCGTCGGGTGCTTAAGCTCGATCGGACCGATCTTCAATGGGGCCAGCAGGGGCGTGGCTGGTAGCGAGTCTGAGGCGTGCTCGTTAGACATTTGTTTTCTTTCTCACTCAGGTCCC
>Ga0181593_10005148_pt1 | contig 11848 bp, 8 predicted proteins | sample 071ome_19_FD_133756 | JGI IMG/M metagenome (GOLD analysis project Ga0181593, IMG submission 133756) | Coastal salt marsh microbial communities from the Groves Creek Marsh, Skidaway Island, Georgia - 071413AT metaG (megahit assembly) | ecosystem: Environmental > Aquatic > Marine > Intertidal zone...
ACTCGCTGGATCATGACGAAAGAGGATCACTGCAAGAAAATCATGGAATCAGTTGCGCAGTATTTCATGGCACAGCGAATCAAACCTGACGCTGAGAACTACGAGAAAAAGCTCGTCGCAGCACACAATGTGATGCGTGCAGCAATGAAGGCAAAGCAGGATCCTTCAGATGAGGTCGCTGCAGCGCTGAAGGATTCAATCATCGCCCTTTACGAAGCCTACGAGGGCAAGAAATACAAAGGGCACGATCACTGATTCGGAATCCCGGATTTATCTTTCCAAAGCCCGATCGGTTTTCCGGTCGGGCTTTTTTTCGGTTCCTACACCAACACATCTTTCACTACCTTCGCCGGATTCACTCCCGTGAGTCTTTGTTGCAGTCCTTGAAACGGAACCGACAGGTGCTTGTGGTCAAATCCTAACAAATGCAGAAGCGTGGCGTGAAAGTCGTAGAGGGATATGGGATTTAAAGCGGCGCTGTATCCGATGGGGTCGGTTTCTCCGTGGGTGAATCCGGATTTCACTCCAGCTCCTGCCATCCAGAGAGTGAATGCGCCGGGATTGTGATCGCGACCTTTCAGGGCCATTTCCTGCCCGCCTCGGTTTTCACGCATTGGCGTTCGCCCGAATTCACCGCTCCAGACAACAAGTGTATCCTCCAGCATGCCGCGTTGTTTCAGATCGGTGAGCAGCGCGGAAATGGGGCGGTCGACCTGCTTGCACTTGTCGAGAAAGCCACCGTTGAGGGCTTCTCCTTTGCTCGCTCCATGGGAGTCCCATCCCCAGTCAAAGAGCTGGATGTATCGGACGCCCTGTTCCGCAAGGCGACGGGCGAGAAGGCAATTGTTGGCAAAGCTCTCTTTGCCCGGCTCTGTCCCATACATCTCGTGAATGTGTTGCGGCTCGTCATTGATCGACATGACTTCAGGCACGGCGGTCTGCATGCGATACGCCATTTCATACTGAGCGATCCGCGTGAGGGTTTCCGGATCGCCAAACTCCTCGTGCGTTTTTTGATTGAGTCGATTGAGCGCGTCCAATGCCGTACGTCGGATTTCGCGGGAATTCCCTGCCGGATTCGAAACGTTGAGGACGGGATCGCCGGTCGAGCGACACTGCACGCCCTGGTAGACGGAGGGAAGAAAACCGGCGCTCCAGAGAGCTTTTCCAACGCGGGGGAGACGCCCCCCTGATAGGAGCACCATGAAGCCGGGCAGGTCACGATTTTCCGTTCCCATTCCCCAAGTCACCCAGGATCCGGTTGATGGATAACCAATCTGGGAGTGGCCCGTGTGAACCATGAGCTGGGCCGGGCCGTGGTTGAACTGATCGGTATGCATCGTTTTGATGAAGCAGAGATCGTCCGCGTGCCGGGCAAGGTGAGGCAGGCGATCCGATATCCAGGCGCCTGAGTTTCCATGCTGAGAAAACTTCGCCTGGGGCCCCATCATGTTGGGAGTTCCCTGGATGAAGGCGAATCGCTTTCCTTCGAGAAATTCCTGAGGGCAGGGTTTTCCGTCGAGCTTTTCCAGTTCCGGCTTGTAGTCGAAGAGCTCCAACTGGCTCGGGGCACCGATCATGTGGAGGTAGATGACACGTTTCACTTTAGGATTGTGATGCGTCATGACCTGACTGAGCGGATTGTCGGGCTCGTGCTTCGGGGTGCCGAAAGCGGCTCCGTTAGCGAGCTGGTCGGCGAGAAAAAATCCACCCATTCCTGTGGCGCAGGATTTCAGAAATTGTCGGCGAGTATCAGCCTCAAGCTGGCTGCGCCGAAGTTCGTTGAGAAGAGTTTCGGGATTCATGGAAAAGTTCCGCTGCGCGGAGTGGAAAGGTGGGAAAGTAAAAGGTGGAAAGTTATTTCGTGAGCACTTCGTCCAGATTCAGGATGACCTGAGCGACTATCGTAAAAGCGGCTCCATCGGGCGATCCGGCCATTCCTTTGTGAAGCTCCGGTTTGGATTTGTACTCTGCTTCGAGCTTGTCGAAGAGACCGACGAGTTCGTCGAGGCGGCCCTGGTCCGGGTCGCGTGCGGTCGCGATGCGGTAACCAGTGGAAATCTTTTCCGAGACGGTTCCCTCAGTATCGTATTTCATACGGCGGGCGAGACCTGCGGCTGCCTCGGCGAAGGCTTCATCGTTCAGCATCGTGAGGGCCTGCAGGGGAGTGTTGGAGACGAGCCGTCGCGGATTGCAGAATTCCCGTGAAGGAGCATCGAAGGTCGCAAAAGTCGGGAAAGGAATGCTTCGCTTCGTGTAGGTGTAGAGCGAGCGGCGGTAGCGATCTGGCTCACCGGTGCCCGGCGTTTCCCATTTGTCTCCTGACTGAAAGGGTTTCCAGACGCCTGCTGGGATGGGAGGATGAACGGGCACGCCTCCGACTTTATCTGTCAGCAATCCGCTGATCGCGAGCGCCTGGTCGCGCAAAGTTTCGGCAGACAATCTGCCGCGAGGTCCGCGGGCGAGAAGGCGATTTGCCGGATCACGTTCGGTCATCTCTTCCGATGCGTGGGCCTGTTGTCGATAGGTCGCGGAGGTGACAATGTCTCGGACGATCTCTTTCACGCTCCAACCGTGCTCATCGCGAAATCGAACGGCGAGGTAATCCAGCAGCGCGGGGTGACTTGGTTTTTCTCCTGAGGAACCGAAATCTTCCAGGGTCGCCACGAGTCCGATTCCGAACAACTGCTCCCAAACGCGATTCACAAACACGCGCGAGGTTAGGGGATGCTCGGGAGAAACCCACCATTTCGCCATGTCGAGCCGGGTCGGGTTTTCGGCGGTGAGAGCGGGAAGACTTTCCGGAACACCGATTTCCACGGGCTTGTCTTTTTCCAGGAAATTACCCCGGGCAAACACATGGGTGGGTCGGGCAATGGAGGGCGGTCGCTCGGCCATGACGGGAATGGTAGTAGCCGGGATTGCTTTCCGCGAGGCGATCTGCGCTTTCAGGTCGGCGCGTTTTTTCGCCTGCCCCGGATCGTTTGCGAAAGTGGTCAGGCTTGGGTCGCTGCTCGTTTCGAGGAAACCTTTTTGAATCACGAGGGGAAATGACCCGAGAAGAAATCCCTTGTTGTTGATGCGAATTTTGAGCCGCTTTCCGGCCACGTCGATAGGCTCCTTCGGCAGGATCACAATCTCGCGTTGGTGATGCAGTCGCGTCCAAGCCTCGAATCCCTTTCCGCTCGGCTCAATGATGGCGTGCGGTTCGTTGGGCATGCGAGGGATGTCGGGGATGGAGGCAGCAAATGCGATCGGCACTTCCTTGTCGGCGTTCCCGTCTTCCGAAATTTCAGCGACCGCTGCAGTGAAGTCACTGATTTCAAATCCCCACTCGGAGTCCTTGAGTGCTTTGTTAGGGTTTTTGGGGAGGATAGTCACCCGGATTCCGGTGACGGGCGGTGCACCAGCAGGATACTCTGCGTGCAGTTGGTAGATCGGACCGCGCTGGACAGTACCAACGGTATGAAACTGGCTCTGCCCATCGACCGTTTTGAAAGCCAGCTTGGTGTTATTGCTCGAAGTTGCGTGAGTCAGGACAAAGGGATTCCATTTCGCCTGAGAAGAAGCGGCTCGTCCTGCTTTCCAGATTTCATTCTGCAGGGTTTCTATCGATTGATCGAGTTCGCGAGCTTTGGAGTAGTCGGCTCGGTTGTTGGGAACGCGGAGCAGGGGTTCATCATTGTTGAGATCGCTGTCGGCGGTGTTGTTGAAGAAAGCGAGGAACTCGTAGTATTCGTCATGTTGAAAGGCCTCGTAGGGATGGTCGTGGCACTGCACACAGCCAAATGTCATGGAGCCCCAGGTCTGCCAGGTCGTGTTGACCCGATCAATCACTGCTTCCGTCCGAAATTCTTCGTCATCGGTGCCGCCTTCGTTGTTGGTTTGCGTGTTTCGATGCGCGGCGGTGGCGATGAGGTCATTGATGGTCGGATTCGGGAGCAGATCTCCTGCGAGCTGACGGATCGTGAATTGATCAAAGGGCATGTCTTCGTTGAAGGCACCAATCACCCAGTCCCGATAGGGCCAGATCGTGCGCTTCCCGTCCTGGCCGAGGCCGCGGGAATCGGCGTAGCGAACGAGGTCGAGCCACATTGTTGCCCATCTTTCGCCGAAGGCGGCTCTACCGAGAAGATCATCAACCGCTTTCGCGACCGCCGCGTCGGGATTGTCAGAATAAGCAGACTCGAAAGCTTCCACCTCCTCCAGCGATGGCGGCAGGCCGGTAAGATCGAGTGAGAGGCGACGCAGAAATCGTCCTGCGGTCGCTGGTGTAGAAGGAGCCAGGTTTTCCTCTTCCAATCGTGCCAGAACAAAGGCATCGATGTCGTTTTTCGCCGGGTGCGATTCGGAGACTTTGGGAATATCAGGTCGAGTAGGCTTCTCGAATGACCAATGCCCTGCCCACTCGCCGCCTTGATTGATCCATCGCTTGATGAGGTCGATTTCCCGCTCGTTCAGCCCCTCGGGATGCTCGTCTGCAGGCGGCATTCGATCGGAATCGTCGGCAGGCAGGGTGATGCGGAAAAACAGCTCCGATACTTCTGCGTCGCCTGGTTTCACAACCGGATTGCCCGAGTCGCCCGCGAAGTCGATGACTTGATCCTTGTAGACAAAAGAGACGCCTCCGGCTTGCTTCACCCCGCCGTGGCAGCTCGTGCATTTCGCATTCAAAATCGGCCGAACGTCGCGGGCAAAACTCACTTTTTCCTCCGCGGATGCAGAAGCGAAAAAGGAGGTGAGAAGGAGAAAAGAAAACGCAGTGCGAATCATATCACGGAAAAGGTAAGGGCGGAAAACGGTGGCCCTATCCGCGCAATTGCGGGAAAGTTTCCCACGTAATGCGTTTTATCTCCAGACATATCGCAGCCGCCCTTTCTCTCGGGCTGGTCTCCTGTTTTGCAAGCAATATCCCTGCCGAGACAAAGCTTCAGTATCACAGCCCGCGCCGCCCGATAATCCGCTGAAGGGACTGGTGCCATACGTCGATATCGATGCCTGGGACCAGTTTCCTCACAGCATGGAGTTTCATTATTTCTCCATTCGCGACCTCATTACCGGCTACGAGACGTTCAACTGGTCGCCAATCGAGAAAAAGCTCGCCGTAACCCAGGCGCGGGGCTACCAACTCATCTTCCGCGTCATGATGGAATACCCGGGAAAGCCAAATCAGGTTCCACAATTTCTGATCAACGAAGGAGTGAAATTCACAAAATGGAAACGCGAAGCAGCCGACGGCGGGGATTGCCACACGCCGGACTATGATGACCCTCGATTGCGCAAAGCACTCGCCAACTTCGTTGCAGCCCTGGGCGAAAAGTATGATGGCGACCCGAGGATCGGGTATGTGACCGCCGGTATTCTGGGTTTGTGGGGAGAATGGCACAATCACCCCCGAACTGATCTCATGGCGAAAAAGGAAACGCAGGAGATCGTGATGACCGCATTCGAAAAAGCGTTTACGAAAACTCCCGTTCTTCTTCGCTACCCGGCTGGAGAAAATGACTACCATTATGCCCCGAATGCGAATCGTCGTTTCGGCTTTCACGATGATTCCTTCGACTGGGCGACTTTGGAAACGGGGCGTCCGGCAGATGATTGGTTTTTCATGCCGCTGCTGAAAAACGCTGGAGCATTGGATCGATGGAAAGAAGTTCCGATCGGAGGGGAAATTCGACCCGAATTGTGGGAAAAGAGTTTCACCGAAAACTCGCATCCCAAAGCACAGGGATTCGACGAATGCGTCCGCCAGGCTCACGCTAGCTGGCTGATGGATACGGGTCTTTTCTCCAAGCAGTTTCCGCTGCCGGAAAAGAGAAAGGAGAAGGCGATTCGTTCGGTGCAGAAAATGGGATGCGAATTTCACATCCCGCGATGGAGACTGGAGGGAGACTCAATTGAGATCGATATCGAAAACCGTGGAGTCGCGCCTTTTTATCACGATTGGCCGGTCGAACTGGCCGCTGGGGATGCCATCCTTGCGAAGTTCGATCTGCGCGGCATTTTGCCCGGCGAAACGAAAACCTGGAAAGCCGAGATAAAAGGCAAAGGGCCGTTTCAACTTCGCGTGCCGAATCCGATGAAAGGCGGCAAGCCGCTGCGGTTCGCAAACAAGGAGCAGGGTGAGGAGTGGCTGGTGCTGCCGTGAGTTCGCGAGCGGGTCATGGAACATCCCCTCTCCCGATGAGGGCTTACACTATCGCCATTGTTCTCAGAAAAGGCGAAGAACACTTCCGCTACATTTCAGAAAGCCAGAAAATTTCCTTTCTTGAAAGGGCTTGTCGTCTCATGATAGCGAACGCGTTTTTGCGAACCTCCCTATGAAAGAAATACAAGAGAGCGGGCTTCACGAATTTTTTACTGCAATCGATTGGGCGGTCGTTTTCGGGTATTTGATTTTGACCACCTTCGTTGGTCACTTGATGAAGGGGAAGCAGGCGAGCATCAAGGATTTCTTTCTTGGGGGGCGATCACTGCCCTGGCCTGCTGTGTCAGGCTCCATCATCGCGACAGAAATCAGCGGTGTGACCTTTATCGGTGTGCCTGGGATGGTGATGGCTCTGCAAGGAGATTTCACCTACCTGCAGTGGGCAATGGGATCGATCCTCGCCCGAATCATTGTCGGTCTCTATTTCGTAAAGGTCTTTTACGAAAAGGATATCTACAGCCCCTATGATTATATGGGGAACCGGCTCGGATTCGGGGTGAAAAAGCTGGCGACGATCCTGTTTACGATCGGGAGCATCCTGGCGCAGAGCGTGCGCGTTCTTGTTGCGGCTTTGCCGTTGAACATTGTGACACCGCTTCCGTTTGAATGGTGCATCGTCATTATCGGCCTGTTTGCTATTGGCTGGACACTGATGGGGGGAATGCGAACCGTGATCTGGACTGATGTGATGCAGTTCGGACTGTTTGTTGTCGGGGGGCTGACGGCATTGTTCTGGATGGTTTCCACCTTCGATGATGGTTGGAGCACTCTTTTCTCTGTGGCTGGCTCAGCCGAGCAATTTGATGGAACCACGGTCAATAAGTTGCGGATTTTTGACGGTTCCTGGGAGGCCAATGCACAGTTCACCTTCTGGGTCGCCATATTCGCGACCCCATTTCTGAACCTGAACGCATTCGGTGTGGATCAGTTGAATGCCCAGCGAATGTTCTGTTGTCGGAATGCAGGAGACGCGAAGAAAGCGATTATCTGGAGTTCGGTGGGGCAGTTGGTCACTGTCCTGATGCTTTTTGTTGGGGCCGCACTTTTTGTTTTTTACCACCAGAATCCACCAACCGATACTTTGATCATGGACGCAGTGGGTTGGGAAGGGGGCCAACCAAAGAATTCGGATAATGTCTTCCCCGTCTGGATTGTAACCGAATTGCCCGTGGCTCTTCGGGGATTGATTCTCGCAGGGATTTTTGCTGCGGCGATATCCAGTCTTGATTCGATACTTGCCGCCTTGAGCCAGACAACACTCTCGATGATGCGGCGAACGGATCAGGAGCACACGGAAGAAGAGCATGCCCGACTCGTGAGGCTTTCACGGATCCTCGTCCTTGTTTGGGGATTCTTTCTAACAGGCTTTACCTTCGTCCTGAATTTCGTGAGAGAGCAGACGGATGTGAACATTCTCCCTCTCGCTTTTGGCATGACATCATACACCGTTGGGCCACTCCTCGGAATGTTTCTCGTTGCTTTGCTTGGCAAGGGAAGGGGGAGCGTTCTTGGCCTCGTCATCGGAGCTTTGATTTCCGTTATCCTCGTGATGTTCGTCCGCACGGACGTTTGGGTTCTTTTCATGAATGATGAATTGGCTGAATTCCTGGCACAGTTCCCGACCTATGATCTTAAGGTCACTGACGCAGGGAGCACGGTAGTATCCAAGCTTGCTTATCCCTGGATGTGGCCCGTGACGACGATTATCACCGTTGTCTGCGGATTAGCTTTTCCGAAAGCGAGTGCTCAGCAAAGCGAAGGGAGCGAATCTTGAAAAGGGGTAGTAATGAGAGCAATAGACCTGAATTTTTCGCCTTTTAATTTTCCTTAACTATATATTTCGATGGATATTCATTCTGAAAATTCCGATCTTTACGAAATGATTTTATCCATTCTAGATTGCGTGATCGCCCGACGCAAAAAAATGTGAAGAAACTGTCAAATTGGGGTTGTTCGATCCTTGGGAAAATGCCACTCTCATCCTCCGCGTTTCGCACAGCGTGAACAGACTTAATCCGAGAAACACCAGGTCGGCAGTTCAACCGACTTGTGGATCAGGTTTGTCTCCTGAGCGGGAAGTTTGGCTTGCTCTGAAGAATGTTTCGGGGAGGGCCTTGCCTTCGCGGATATTCGTAACTCTCTAATTTATTAAGATATACGAATATGTTAAGTGAGAATCGTACAGCTTACTTATCCTGCCCCAATTACCCATTCCGATACAAACAGACCGTTCATGCACCGCCCCTATCCGCTATCGACCGAAAAACAGATTTCCCGCCCCGATCTCGTCTGCATTTGGAACGACGTTTCCACTGACATTAAGAGCACCCTTGGAGAGTCCAATTTCGATCTCTGGTTTACCTACGCCCGACTTCTCGAAGTTAAGGATGGATACGTGGTGTTGCAGACTCCCGGTTCGATGTATTCCATCTGGGTGGAAGAAAACTTTAAGGAGTCTTTAGTATCTATATTTTCTAACTACCTCGAACCATTAGCTGGTATCCGCTTTGAAAGTTCAGAAGTCGAAGAGATCGAGGAGGTAGAAGAAGCTGATAATGAGGCGCCCGCACAGGACAAGCCGAAGGTGCTGTTCCAAGAAATCAGCAAATCTAAGCTTCGCGAACGTGGTTTGAAAGCTGGCCTTGTCGAGAAATACAACTTCGAAAATTTTGTCGTAGGGGAAAATAGCGAGCTCGCAGCAGCAGCTTCTCGCGCTGTGTCCGAGCAGCCCGGAAAAACTTATCAACCTCTCTTTTTTCACTCGTCCTGCGGGCTGGGGAAAACGCACCTCCTTCACGCGATCGGTTGGGAATCACTTCGCTTGCGGCCAAAGTCGAGAATCATTTTTGTTACCGCGGAGGAGTTTGCGAACGACTACATCGACGCGATCCACAAGAATGCCCTCGTCGCATTCCGGAAAAAGTATCGCGAGGCGGATTTACTTCTGATCGATGACATTCAATTCCTCGGTAGGAAAGACGGATTTCAAAAGGAGTTCTTCCATACCTTCAACCGTCTTTCGGATCGTCAGTGCCAGATCGTGCTCGCTAGTGACTGCCCCGCATCAGAGATCAACGAATTGGAAGACCGTCTTTCCTCCCGCTTCCAGTGGGGATTGACCGCTGAGATTCATCGGCCGGAATTTGAGACGCGGGCTGCCATTCTAAGGCGCAAGCGTGATGATTGGAAGATGGAAGTGAGCGATGACTTGATCAGTGCCATTGTTGAGCGGGTTCGGGGAAATGTCCGAATTCTCGAGGGCGCTCTCATTCGAGTCGCGATGGTCAATACTATGAACGAAAACACGATCGTGGTCGAAGATATTCCAGAGATTCTCTCGGACATTTGCGGCAATGCCGAATCGGCATCGGTTGGCATCGATGAGATCAAGGAAGCCGTTTGTGAGCACTACGATATTGAGTTGAAGGTGTTGATTGGGAAAAAGCGCATTGCACGTGTCGCCGAGGCCCGGCAGGTGGCCATGTTCCTCTGCCGAACGATGACGGACCTCTCGCTCATGGACATTGCGGCTGGATTTGGCAAGGACCACGGGACCGTGATCTACGCCGTGAAGAAAATTCGATCAAAATGCGAACAGTCCGCTTCCCTCAAGAGCACAGTCGAATTGATTCGTCGCCGTCTCGTGCGTGGGGGAAGGGTAAACTCGACCCCTTCGAAAAAGTTTCCCACCAACTTCCTTGACCGGTCCTAGCGACAGGTGGAAGGAAGTTTGCCATGGTTTATTGGGGCGGGAGCCACAGGCGCACCGCCCCGACACACACTACGGAGTAAAATGTGCGCTAGACAGAGCGTCCTTTCGCGTTCACACTCCCTCCGGAAAAAGTATGAAATTTCAGATCGAAAAAGACGTATTTCAGGAGGCTCTCAACCAGGTTCAGCACGTTGTCAGTACGCGGACAACGCTCCCGATTCTTTCCAACGTCCTGATCGAGGCAGACGAGCTCGGGCTTCAGCTGTCGACCACGGATCTCGACGTGACGATTACGAAACGGATCTCTGCGAATGTTTCCGAGACCGGAACGACGACGATGCCCGCTCGGCGCCTTGCCAGCATTGTCCGCGAATTGCCTGTCAGCGAAATTGATTTTGAGGTTAACGCAGACAACGCCGCCTCCGTTAAAGCAGGTCCCAGTTTCTTCAAGATTCTCGGCCTGCCCGGCTCTGAGTTTCCGACCATCGGAGAATTTGGCGAAGCCAAAGAGTTCACAATCGATCAGAAACTGCTCAAGGAGGCGCTTCGCAAAACTTCCTACGCAATCTCGACCGATGAAACCCGCTACGTCCTCAATGGTGTGAATTGTCTCATTGGAGAAGGATTACTCACCCTTGTGGCAACCGACGGACGCCGCCTCGCCATGGTCGAGCAGGACCTCGAATTTCCTGCTGGAAACGAGACCGCTGCGATCATTCCTACCAAGGCGGTCAACGAGCTCCAGCGACTTCTCGAGGACGAAGGTGAGATGAAAGTCTCACTGACCGACAGTCAGGCCAGCTTCGAGCTGAACGATAGTCACCTCATCACCAAGTTGATTGAGGGCAACTACCCCAATTTCCGCCAGGTCATTCCCGGTGCCGCAAACCATCGTGTCACGGTAGAGCGCGAATTGTTCCATAACGCCGTGAAGCGAGTCAGCCTGCTTGCCAACGAGAAAACGAATTCCATCAAGTTCGCGTTCGAAGACAACACGCTCAAGATTTCCGCTAATTCACCCGAAGTAGGCGAAGCAGAGGAAGTGATCGATGTTCGATACGACGGTCCCAAGATCGTGGTGGCCTTCAACCCTGAATTTGTCATGGCGCCGCTGCGGAATCTCGACCAGGACGAAGTCTTCGTCGATCTCATCGACGAAAGCAGCCCCGGAGTCATCAAGATCGACGAGCCATTCCTCTACGTCATCATGCCGATGCGAGTGGCGGGGTGATCTAGGCGCGCTAAGCTTTTATCGATACTACTGCTCTCGAATTGGGATCAGGACTCCTTCCAGTTTCTCGCGGTCGGGTTCCTCGCGAGGGTGGCTTTGGGCGACTGCCGGTGATGCATTCAAAAGAAGGCAATCGGATTCTCGGGATTTTTCCAGAGAAAGCTGACTCATCGGATGACAGACTGAAAGGTGTGATTTAAAACGGAGACGGGAGCCATCTCCGAATCGATGTATGTATCGAGGACCTCGTTTCGCTCGATTTGATTCCCTTCCGATCCGCCCGCTTTCTCTGAGATCATGCGAACGATTTTGGAATCGACGGAGGCCTCAAGTTGCAACTGCGACTTCAATTCATCGAATACCACGGGCGGAGGTGTGCTGTTTTTTGCAACGGGAGTGGCGGAAACGTCGAGATCGTTTGCGTCGATTTCGTACTCGATGGTCGAAGGTGGAGCAAGGATTTCCAAGTAGCGATCACGAGGTCAGCAGTAAATCGCCCCGATATCGTAGTTGCTGTCGGTAGGCACGAATCGTCAGGCGCGGCTACCCAACTCGCAAGCATAGAAGGCCCGAAATTCGTTCCCCTCTTCGAGTGTTTTGAGCTTTTCCTGAATGAGCTGATTCATTTCGGCAAGATACACCGAGACTCGCGTTTCGACATATCGGAACAGATAAATCACCCCTCCAGAAAGTTTCG
>Ga0181593_10005150_pt1 | contig 11847 bp, 8 predicted proteins | sample 071ome_19_FD_133756 | JGI IMG/M metagenome (GOLD analysis project Ga0181593, IMG submission 133756) | Coastal salt marsh microbial communities from the Groves Creek Marsh, Skidaway Island, Georgia - 071413AT metaG (megahit assembly) | ecosystem: Environmental > Aquatic > Marine > Intertidal zone...
GAAAACCAATCAAAGTGATAAGCTTGTAGAAAGCCTATCGATTCCTTGTTTGGACGTGGGTTCGAATCCCACCAGCTCCACTTGATGATAGCCTTTGTTGCGAAAGCAACAGAGGCTTTTTTTTATGCATGAGCCATGGCATTTATTAGTGAAACCAAGTGAATGACGGCTACAAAATTTGTGAGGGTTATTGTTAGAGTCATCAAATTGAATGCATTAAGCTAAAGTCTACAGAACACAACTTATCGACTTCTATTTTCTAGATTTTCACTAAGCTTGCTTCACTTTTGTAATCAAACAAAATCACATGAAGCTTAATCTTAAATTTTCTTTAGCCGTGATAGTGCTCATGGGCATTCTAAGTTCTTGCAGCACAAGTAACAATGTTGCGGATAATGGATTAATTCAAAAGCGGAAGTATCGAAAAGGAGTCCATCTAAATATGGGCAAACAAAAGAAGCAGGAGGCATCAGAGTTGGCTCAGGCTAAACATTTAAAGGCAAACTCTCTAAACCGCATCATAAGTACAAATGAGGTGAAGGCGAGTAAGATTGAAAAATCAGAAGAGCAAGAGCCTAAGGAAGTCTTAAAGAATGACCATCATTCAGACGAATTTGTGCAGACAATAAGTCCGAAGACCGAAAATGCTGGGGAAATAAGTCCAATCAAAATTGAGCAATCTCCTGAGTCGCTAGATAAAGCCTCTACCCTCACCAAATCCTATCAGAAGAAGGGGAAAATTGCTTTGATCTTCGCTTGGATATTTGCCATACTGCCAATTGTAGTGCGATTCTTTTTCTTGGCAGGTTTCATTGAACTTACGGTGCTTACAGCACTAATTGCTTTTGTATCGCTATTGATTGCATTAATACTAGGTATATCCAACGCCAAGTTGTCTAAGCATGCGCGAAGAGCACTTTTGGTCGTTTTCCTCTCTATGGTATTTTGGGGCGCTGCTGGTGCCATCCTCAATTTCGTATTGGGAATTCCCGTGATTTAGTCGCCATTGAAATCTCACTCAATTGTCAAATAAAATTCCGATAAAGCCTTACCATCTATTGTTCGGCTCTTTATTCTGCCTAACCGCGGTCATTCTTGGGGCTTTTGGTGCACATGCACTTAAAAATGTACTTGAGCCAGAACAACTCATCTCTTTTGAAACTGGTGTGCGATACCAAATGTTTCACGGGCTCATATTGGTGATGATTGCCCTCAAAGGGCACCATTTTCACTTAACATTTGAAAAATGGGTAGTCACCCTATTTGGCATCGGTATTCTTCTTTTCTCGGTATCTATATACATGCTCAACATGCAAGGTTTGTTTGGGCTGAACATGAAATGGCTCGGACCAATCACACCCATTGGAGGGAGCTTGCTAATTATAGGATGGGGGCTACTTTTTTTAGATGCGTTCAAACTTATCACCAACAAAAACCGTTGATTGTGTATAAATTATGTGTGATTTGGGCGGCAATCCCGATAATCATTACAAAACTTTGCAGATCAATCGCGTTTGGTATAATCATAACACCAAACCGAAAAACTATTTATGGAAGAATTTGGAAAACGATCTAAGGATACCTCTATTGCAGATTATGGATTAGGTGACGTTAAAGCTGCATACTGGAATTTAGACCCAGCCGAACTAACAGAAGACACCATTTTAAATGGTCAAGGTTTTTTGACCGATACTGGTGCTTTGGCAATCGATACCGGAGAGTTCACAGGCAGGTCTCCTAAAGATAAACTGATTGTAAAAGATGCTCAAACTGAAAATACCATCTGGTGGGAAGGTAGCTTCAATAACGCATTCGATCCAGATAAAGTGGAGCCCTTAATAGCTAAAATGAAGGCTTACCTCAAGGATAAAGAGGTCTATGCCCGTGATTGTATTGCTTGTGCTGACCCAACGTATAAGTTGAATATTCGAGTAATTACAGAATATCCTTGGAGCAACATGTTTGCGCATAACATGTTCTTACGTCCATCTGATGAAGAAATTGAAAATTTCAACCCTGAATGGACAATCCTTTGCGTGCCTGGTTTCATGGCAAATCCGGAGGAAGATGGTACAAGACAACACAATTTCAGCATATTAGATTTTACTAGAAAAGTGGCCCTTATTGGAGGAAGTGGATATACCGGTGAAATCAAAAAAGGAATTTTTACCGTACTGAATTATGTGCTCCCTCAGGATAAGGGTGTCTTGAGTATGCATTGCTCCGCAAATACAGGAGCTAATGGAGACACTGCAGTATTTTTTGGTCTTTCAGGTACAGGAAAAACAACGCTATCTGCAGATCCAAATCGTCAACTTATTGGTGACGATGAACATGGCTGGACCGATAAGGGAATCTTCAACTTTGAAGGCGGTTGTTATGCAAAGTGCATCGATCTAACCGAAGAGAAGGAACCACAAATCTGGAAGGCTATCAAGTTTGGAGCATTACTCGAAAACATTGATACCTATCCCGGAACAAGTACCGTAGATTTTGAGAGTAGCGAAAAGACGGAGAATACTCGAGTGAGCTATCCTATTCATCATATCGACAATATTGCACAGCCTTCCATGGGTGGTATTCCGAAAAATATATTCTTTTTAACTGCCGATGCCTTTGGTGTATTACCTCCGATTTCAAAACTCACTCCTGGGCAAGCAATGTATCATTTCATTTCTGGCTACACGGCCAAGGTCGCTGGTACAGAAGCTGGAGTTACCGAACCTCAAACAACCTTTTCAGCTTGTTTTGGAGCTCCATTCTTGCCTTTGCACCCAACAAAATACGCAGAGATGCTTGGCGAGAAAATGAAACAACACAACGTAAACATCTGGCTCATCAATACTGGCTGGAGTGGCGGTGAATATGGCGTTGGATCTAGAATCAAATTGCCATATACGCGTGCGATGATTACTGCAGCTTTGAATGGAGCATTAGACAACGTGGAGTATGTCACGCATGAAGTGTTTGGATTAAACATGCCAACCAGTTGTCCTGATGTACCTTCAGAAATCTTGAATCCAAAACACACTTGGGAGGATAAATCTGCCTATGATCAAAAAGCAAACAACCTAGCAGAGGCCTTTGTCAAGAATTTCTCAGAATTCGAGTCTTTTGCCAATGATGAAATCATGGCTGCTGCGCCCACGGTAGGTGCTACAGCTTAAAGCACTCCATATAATACTGAAAGCCGAAGTTTCTACTTCGGCTTTTTTTATGCCCCCGTGCGTCTGCAGCATTAATTCTACCTTTGATCGCTTAAATCATGAAACGTATGTCTCGTCCAACATTGGCAGCCATTTCACCAGTTGATGGTCGTTATGCGAACCAAACAAATGCACTCTCAGATTTCTATTCAGAGTATGCGCTTTTCAAATATCGAGTTCGCATTGAGGTAGAATACCTCATTATTCTTTGTGACCAAGGCCTTCAGGGAATTGGCGCCCTAAGTGAAGAGGAAGTGTACAAGCTCAGAGGACTATATATGGATTTCACTCTTCAAGATGCCGAGCAAATCAAAAAAATAGAACGCACCACCAATCATGATGTTAAGGCGGTAGAATACTTCGTTAAAAGTCAACTTGAAAAACTTGGCCGACATGATATCCTAGAGTTTGTTCATTTTGGCTTAACCAGTCAAGACATCAACAATACCGCAGTCCCGTTGAGCATGAAGGAGGCTCAAGATGAGGTTATTCTGCCTTTGCTCATGAATGTAGTAACTGAACTCGAGTCATGTGTAAAGCAATGGAATGCGGTATCCATGTTGGCCAGAACTCACGGCCAACCCGCTTCACCAACGCGACTTGGAAAAGAGCTTTATGTGTTTGTAGAGCGACTAAAAACTCAAATTGCTCACTTGAAGAATATGCCTTTCAGCGCAAAGTTTGGAGGTGCTACTGGAAATTTCAATGCGCACAATGTAGCCTATCCAAATCATGATTGGGTAAGCTTCAGTAACACCTTTGTGAATGATGTTTTAGGCCTTGAGCGTTCGCAAACAACAACACAAATTGAGCACTACGACAACATTGCTGGTCAATTCGATACATGGAAGAGGATTAACTCTATTCTTATTGATTTAGCTAGAGACATTTGGACCTATGTTTCAATGGATTATTTCAAACAGAAATTAAAAGAGGGTGAAGTGGGTTCAAGCGCCATGCCCCATAAGGTAAACCCGATTGATTTTGAAAATGCTGAGGGTAACCTAGGTTTTGCAAATGCCATGTTTGAGCACCTCGCAGCTAAACTTCCAATTAGTAGGCTTCAAAGAGACCTCACCGACTCCACAGTGCTCCGAAATGTGGGCATGCCATTCGCACATACATTAATCGCACTGAAATCCATTAAAAAGGGTCTTGGTAAACTTATTCTGAATGAAGCGCAAATTGCCGCTGATCTTGATAGCCATTGGGAGGTGTGTGCAGAGGCAATTCAAACCATACTGAGGCGTGAGGGATACGAAAAGCCTTACGAAGCATTAAAGGGGCTCACCCGAGGCAATGCTGCAGTTACCAAAGAATCACTGTCAGAGTTCATCGATACATTGACAGTTTCAGATCAAGTCAAAAGTGAATTGAAAGCCATTACTCCCCACAACTACACTGGAATCACCGAATTGGCCAAGTGAAAAACTTCTTAAGAATTCTGAGTCATCTTAAGTCCTACAAAGGAAGAATTGGGCTGAATTTATTCTACAATCTGCTCAATGCGTTATTCTCAGTTGTTTCTTTCTCCGCAATAATTCCTTTCCTTAAAATACTCTTCGACACTACCAATGACACAGCGGAGAAATCAACGGATGATGGATTAGAAAATAGCCTTCTTGCCACCTTAAATAATTGGTTTGACTCATTTATTGCTGAAAATGGGGCAAGACAAGCGCTATTCATATTCTGTATTATACTGGTGTTTTTATTCCTAACCCGAAATCTTTTTCGGTATCTGGCTCAGCATCAAATGGCGTATCTGCGAAATGCAGTGGTTCGGGATGTACGAAAAAGCATTTACACAAAACTGCTTCGGTTGCCCCTCGCCTACTTCACGGATGAACGGAAAGGAAATATTTACTCCAGATTCACAAACGATGTTGCCGAGGTAGAATGGTCGGTAATGGGGGCGTTGGAAGCGATGTTTAGGCAACCCGTGATAATTGTCTTTTACGCCATTAGCTTACTGCTTATTAGTTGGCAGCTCACCGCATTTGTGTTGATTGTTTTACCAATTAGCGGTTTTTTAATCGGTAAGATTGGCAAATCGCTCAAGCGCACTGCTCGCAAAGGACAAGAAGAGTTGGGTGAAGTTGTGTCAACACTTGAGGAGACTGTTGGTGGCATAAGAATAATTAAGGGTTTTACTGCTGAGTCTCGCTTTTACGATTATTTCAACGAAAGAAATAACAAGCACTTTCGACTCATGGTGAAACTGTTTCGCAAACAATATTTGGCATCACCAATCAGCGAAACCCTTTCCACGCTTACTATCGCTCTAATCTTATGGTTTGGAGGGAATTTAGTTTTAGAAGGAAATTTGCTCAATGGGGAGATGTTCATCGTATACATCGCCATTTTCTCTCAAATGATTTCACCTGCAAAAACCTTAACCGAGGCATTTGCTCGGGTACAACGTGGAATTTCTGCAACAGAACGAATTGACGAAGTACTCAATGCTGATGAGCAGATTCATGAAACTAGCAATGCAAAACCCGTTTCAAGTTTTAGGTCAGCAATAAAGTTCAATGATGTAAGCTTCAAATACGAACAGGACTGGGTACTCCGAAATATCAATATTGAAGTCCATCCCGGTGAGTCTATTGCCCTTGTGGGGCCTTCTGGAGGTGGAAAATCTACCCTTGTAGATCTTTTACCTAGGTTCTATGATACCAATGAAGGCCAACTAACGCTTGACGATATTCCTTTGAATGAGCTTAAAGTGAATGAGTTGCGCAGCTTATTTGGAATCGTAAGTCAGCACAGCATTTTATTCAATGATACCGTACGCAACAATTTGTTAATTGGCGCACCAAACGCGAGCAAGAAAGAAATCATTGAAGCACTTCACGCATCCAACGCGCACGGGTTTGTTATGGCGCTTCCTAATGGATTGGACACAGTGATTGGAGAGTCAGGCAATAAGCTGAGTGGTGGCCAAAAGCAACGCCTCAGCATTGCGCGTGCAATTTTAAAAAATCCTCCCATACTCATTTTGGATGAAGCAACATCAGCATTGGATACAGAGAGTGAACGCTTGGTACAAGATGCCTTGGCAAAAGTCATGAAAGGGCGTACCTCATTTGTAATTGCTCACCGATTAAGTACGGTTAGCCATGCCAACCGAATTATAGTAATTGAACGTGGTGAGATTGTAGAAAGTGGCTCGCATGCGGAACTGCTTGCAATAAATGGTACTTATAAGAAATTAGTAGATCTACAAGAAATTCAAGGCTAAATGAAAATCAGCGGATTTACATTCTGTAAAGATACTGAAAGCCTTTACTACCCTATCGTAGAATCGATAAGATCCATTTTGCCAATCGTAGATGAATATGTGGTTGCTCTGGGTGTATCCACTGATGAGACAAGAAATCTTATTCAGGCCATAAACAGCCCAAAACTCAAGATCATTGATACCAAGTGGGACTTGGGTCTTTATAAGAATGGAACCGTTCATGCACAGCAAACCGACTTTGCTAAATCAAAATGCGAAGGAGAATGGCTGATCTATCTTCAAGCAGATGAAGTTATTCATGAAAAAGACCATCAAAAAATTATCGATGCTTGTGCGGCACATTTAAACAATCCAGAAATCGAGGGTTTTTTATTTGATTTCAAGCACTTCTGGGGCGACTATGATCATTACCAAGAAGGGCATAGCTGGTATGATAAGGAAATTCGAATCATCCGAAATCGACCTGATATACATTCGTGGCAGAGTGCCCAATCTTTTCGGAGCATCCCAAACTTTGATGGTGTAAGCTATCGCAAAAAAGAAGGTTCGCGAAAGCTGAAGGTAGCGGAGTTGGGCGCAACAGTGTACCACTACGGCTGGGTCAGGCCACCCGAAATCATGGCGAAAAAAGTGAATAAGATCTATGAAATTCACACGGGCACAAAGCAGCGCATGGACTATGCGTTTGGCTGGGGCAACTTGCAGAAGCTAAGCGTATATCGAGAATCTCATCCTTCAGTTATGAAAAACCGCATTACCGCTATGAATTGGACTGTTAACCAAGGTAATGAACCTGAATTCATGAGACACAATAGGCTTTCATCGAAACTCCTTTCCTATGTGGAGAAAAATCTATTCGGTGGTAAAAAGCTGTTTGGTCATCACAACTATAAAATCATTATGCAGTCGAAATAAGACTATCCTAAAGGATAATTGGTTTCGACTAAACCAAACGCAAGAAGTAAGGATTGACTAAAACTTCGGACAGCTTTTGCAAGCACTCTTCCCCTTCTTTTTATATTTCTTACAGCATTTCTTTTTACACTCTATCGCTGGATAATCCAAGCTGAGTTGCATAAGAATACATGAGTGTGGCTGAACGTTTGGAGAGTTTATGTTCGCTTTGATCATTGCTTATTAAGAATAATTCTAAACAAAGATATGCCCCGCAACTTTATCTCATCGAAGAAAAATTTGCGAGTTATTCACGAAGAGAAATTAGTTATAGGCAGCTCTCTGCAGGAATTGTATCTGGCACTACAACGAAATTGGCTGTTATGCCTCCTGCCGCGAAAAACCCAACAGCTTTACGATTATCAGTGGTGTTGATAATGTTGCCATTAATGGGCGAAGGCGGTGCATCAAATGGAGACCCAACCTGTCCGGTTCTGCTTCTCAGTGCCACATTAAAATCATAGTAACCTTCTGAAGTCATCATTTGGAACACAGTAATGGTATCTCCCAACTCCAGTTCATTTCCATAAATATCTAGTCCAAATAGGCAAAGACCATCAATTCCTTCATCATTGGATAAAGCAATGTCAAATGGACCGCTTTGATATTTACCGTTGATATAAAACAACCATCGATAATGGTCACCTGCGCCAGGTTTCTCGTAGGTGTCAATGCCCATATAATAGGCACAGCTATCCTGCAAAAAGTTTGGACCGTAGTTAGTGATCAGCCCTAAGAGTGGCGGAACAGCTCTGTAAATCTCACGCTCTGTTTCGTAAAATTTCCCCAATGCCTCAATTTCAAGGTGGTATTCAGCATCAACTACCGGATCATGTGTAATGAGATAGGTACCCGGATTAGAACCATCATGGACGAGTGTTTCAACCAAGGTTCCATTTTCGAATAATTTCACATCTGCATCCGTCACAGGTGGTGGGGGCACGTTAGCGAAATATTCAGCGGTTGAGGTTAACGTCACTTTATTAAAGGGAAAGAAGTCTGAAACTTCTTCGGCCGAATCCACAGGAAATGTTCCTGCAAGGGCCGCAGCTTGTTCAATAAAAAATTTCGGTATGGTAATAATGCCTGAACAATCCAAATCACCATCAGGTATATAAAAATCCAAATCTGTCATGTAGCCTTCCACTACGAGCTCGGGCTCACCACCCGGGATGTCTAACTCAATTTCTTCTTGGCAACCATTAACGATAAATGATAAAGCCAAAACAGAAAGAATGGATGAAATCTTATTCATGGTGCTTAAAATTTAAAGTTGAAGGTTACGTATGGAATTGGAATGGCATAAATGGCCAAACGAAACGCCCTGGTAATCTGTGGATTGTCCTCATCTTGTCGAAAGAAAATCGAATAAGGATTCTTTCTTCCATATACGTTGTAAACACCTGTAGCTAAATCCAACGCAAAGTTCTTGCTCTTTTTCGGATCGAGAAGTACAAACGTGCCAGCCACATCTAACCTATGATATGCTGGCGTACGACCTCCATTTCTTCCGGAATACACCGGAGCTGTTATCTGTCCATATTGGAACCGACCTTCTGGATAAGTAATCGGGCGACCAGTCATGTAGGCAAAGTTTGTTGAAACATTTATACGCTTGGTAAAATCATAACTCATCACAATGCTTACATCGTGTGTTTTATCCCAATTCGAAGAATATGGATCACCATTATTGATTTGATCTACTTGTGTTTCAACCCTTGAAAGAGTATAGCTAATCCATCCAGTAAATTTTCCTCGCTTTCGCTTGATTTGAAACTCTGCCCCATAGGCTTGTCCATCTCCACGATATAACTCAGTTTCTAACGCGTTGTTAAGAAGTAACTCCGCATCATCTTTATAATCAACGAGGTCTTGGAAACGCTTATAATAAACTTCTACTGAGCTCTCGTAAGTATTGGAAAAGAAGTTTCTAAAATATCCAATCCCAACTTGGTCAACAATCGCTGGACGGATGTACTCCCCTGCGGGCATGTAAATATCTACCGGAGTTGCAGCCGTTGTATTGGATATCAAATGGATATACTGGCGCATTCTATTATATCCTCCTTTAACCGATGAAAACTCATCGATTTGAAAGTTCGCGCTAAATCTTGGCTCTATTCCATGATACCCCTTTACTATCTCGCCTTCTTCATAGTGAACGGTATCAATTGGATTGACAGTACTTGTTGGATTCTCTGGATTAATTGGTTGGTCATTTGGATATTTAAACACCCAACCCGCCCCAAGCTGTGCAAAACCGCTATATCTCACACCATAAGCGAGCGAAAGACGCGTGCCAATCTTTTGCTCATTGCTTAAGTAAATCGCGGATTCTACGGCTGGAATTGGGCGTACACGGAAATTGAATGTATCAAGCGCGTCACCCACTTCAAAAAACGCCTCAGCCTGGCCTGGTGAGAAATAGTAGTAGATGTTATGCAATCCGAACTCAATTTTATTGTTGGGGTTTGCAAAATAGGTGAAGTCCGCCTTGACACTAGTATTCTCGATACGTGAGATCCATTCAAACCCAAATGCATCTTGGTCAAATCCCAAGGCATAATTGTAATTGCTGTATATCCCTGTAAAGTTGGCAAAGAGCTTTTCAGAGAATAGATGATTCCATCGCAGCGTAGCGGTTTGATTTCCCCATCGTGTTCTGAACAACCCATCTAAATCGAAAACATCATTCCCAAAATATCCGGATAGAAAAACACGGTTGTTTTCGTTGATGGTCCAGTTCACCTTTCCGTTTAGGTCATAAAAAAATAGCTTACTGTCTTGTATGGTTTGATCATTAGCTAATGGAAAGAACAAGTCGAAGTAACTCCTTCTTCCAGACACAATGAACGATGCTTTGTTCTTGACAATTGGGCCTTCAAGTGTCAATCGGCTAAACAAGAGGCCAACGCCTCCAGCCCCACTAAACCGTTTATTGTTTCCTTCTTTTTGTCTAATGTCTAGTACGGAGGAAAGTCGTCCACCGTATTTCGCTGGAATACCGCCTTTATAAAGCTTAGCATCCTTAATCGCATCTGCGTTGAACACCGAGAAGAACCCGAACAAATGGCTCGAACTAAATACTGGACTCTCGTCAAGAAGGATTAAGTTTTGATCAATATTTCCGCCACGCACATTAAAACCAGTTGCACCTTCACCCACGGTAGTTACACCCGGAAGCAATTGGATAGATCGAATGATATCCGCTTCGCCCAAAAGCTGCGGTATTTTCTTTACTTGTGCGATGTCGAGTTTCTCCACGCTAATTTCAGCGGTGGTCAATGCTTCATCTTCTTTTTCACCTGTAACCACCACTTCTTCAAGTAGATCAGCTGCGAATCCAATCTCTGCATTACGCGTTACGTTCGAGGTAAGGTCAATGGTTTCAGTCACGGTCTCAAACCCAATGAAACTGAACTCTACCGTATAAGTCCCCTTTGGAACGGATAGCGAATAAAAACCATATTCATTGGTCACAGTTCCAGAAGCGAGCTCCACAATCTTCACCGTAGCAGCAATCATTCCCTCGCCCGTTTCTTTATCCTTCACATAACCGCTCAAGGTTGCCTTATCCTGGGCCATGAGCGCCACGGTCATGAACACAAGCACAAAAGTTGTGGTGATAAATTTCATGCATCTAAAAATTGAACCGCAAATGTATCCGTGGTTGGCTACCATAGTTTCTCTATTGGATGAGTGGATAATTTTTCATGAGGAATGGCATTTTAACCTCTATTAGCTCTTTATGTTCAAACCAATGTTCTGAACCATTGGATAGCTAATTCAAAATAAACTTCTTGATTTTATTATGCATGCATAATATATAATTCTATATTCATTCAAATTGTATGAAACCAGAAGACACCATAGATTTTCATGTACGTTGGGCGTGGCTCAAAATCTCAAAGATGTATAACCAAGTAGCATCGAATCATGGGTTGACACAAAGCACAGGTTTTATACTGCTCAATATCGATCCGAAAAATGGGACACCCTCGACCCAATTGGGTCCAATGATGGGTATGGAGCCCACAAGCTTAAGCCGCACCTTAAAATCGATGGAAGAAAAAGGTTGGATATTTAAAGAGCAAGACGATCTCGACAAGCGGGTTTCTCGCATACGTCTTTCTGATGAAGGATATCGGCTCAGAGAAGTCTCGAAGAAAACTGTCCTTAGCTTTAATCAAAAGCTGCTCAAAGAAGTCGGTGAAGACCGGTTTCGACATTTCAAAGAAGTTATACAAATCATTGATCAACAAACGGTGAATCAAGGAATATGAAGAAAAGAAGAATAAACAAAGTGGCCGTTTTAGGCTCAGGCATCATGGGCTCACGCATCGCATGTCACTTTGCCAACATTGGTGTTGAGGTTTTATTGTTGGACATTGTGCCCAATGGCCTCACAGAAAAAGAGGAGGCAAAAGGTTTGACGCTCGAAGA
>Ga0181593_10005151_pt1 | contig 11847 bp, 11 predicted proteins | sample 071ome_19_FD_133756 | JGI IMG/M metagenome (GOLD analysis project Ga0181593, IMG submission 133756) | Coastal salt marsh microbial communities from the Groves Creek Marsh, Skidaway Island, Georgia - 071413AT metaG (megahit assembly) | ecosystem: Environmental > Aquatic > Marine > Intertidal...
CTCAAGCACGTCGAGCAGATCCGCAAGGAAGTGGGGATGGTGTTCCAACACTTCAATCTGTTCCCGCACCTGACCGTGCTCGACAACTGCACGCTGGCGCCGATCTGGGTGCGCAAGATGCCGCGTCGGGAGGCCGAAGAGGTCGCGATGACCTACCTCGAGAAGGTCAAGATCCCGGAACAGGCAAACAAGTACCCCGGGCAGCTCTCGGGCGGCCAGCAGCAGCGTGTCGCCATTGCCCGCTCGCTGTGCATGAGTCCCAAGATCATGCTCTTCGACGAGCCGACCTCGGCGCTCGATCCGGAGATGATCAAGGAGGTGCTCGACACCATGATCTCGCTGGCCGAGACCGGCATGACCATGATCTGCGTGACCCACGAGATGGGCTTCGCGAAGACCGTCGCCAACCGCGTGATCTTCATGGATGCAGGCGAAGTCGTCGAGGAGAACGAGCCGCACGAGTTCTTCAACAACCCGCAGCAGGACCGCACCAAGCTGTTCCTGAGCCAGATCCTCGGTCACTGAGCCGGGGCAGCGTGGCCGCCCTAGTTGCGGCACTGGTCGGCCTGCTGCTGGCCGCCCCAGCGGCTGCGCAGAACGAATCGTTGCTGCCACCCACCTGCGAGGCGCTGCTCGCTTCCGGCAACTTCAGCACCCGCTTCCGTGTCATCGATCCGCTGGCCCGGGTCACCGCGTGCCGCATGAAGGGCGTGATCGCCGACGACGTGTTCGACCTGCTGGTGCCGGACCGGGTCGCGCAGTGGTCGCGGCGCTGCTTCAGCGAGCGCGAGCAGGCCTACCTGCGCGGCGTGCTGCGCCAGGCAACCATGCAGTCGATGCCGTTCGTGACCGAGGAGAACTGCGCCGCCAACCTCGAGCGCTTGCTGATGCTGCCCGAGCCACGCAAGCCACGCTGAACGGCGCCTTTGACCGCGGTTCGGCCAGCGGCTAGCTTGCAGGCATGGGTCAACCGATCGGATGGCTGCTGCTGGCCGCCTGCGTCGTCTTCCATGCCGTGGCGTTGTGGCAGGTCGTCAGGCGCATTCGTCACCGGCACCGTCGGAGTCCCCACGCGGCGCGTGGACCGGCAGGCGTAGCCCCCGCCCAGGTTCGATGAAATTCCACAACTGGCCGATTCCCGGCCCGGAGCTGTCCCGGTGATGAAACTGTTCAAGAACGATGACCTCGGCAAGCTGATCCTGCGCCTGGTCGTCGGCGTGCTGATGCTGTTCCACGGTGTCGCGAAACTGCTCAATCCAGGCTCGCTGAAGTACATCGGCAGCCAGCTCGCGGGCATCGGCCTGCCACAGTTCATCGCCTACGGCGTGTTCCTCGGCGAGGTGGTTGCACCGCTGATGGTGATCCTCGGTGTCTACTCGCGCATCGGTGGCCTGCTGATGGCCGGCAACATGGTGTTCGCGATCGTGCTGGTGCACACCGGTGAGCTGTTCATGCGGACCCAGCACGGCGGCTGGGCGCTCGAGCTGCAGGGGCTCTACCTGTTCGGTGCGCTGGCGATCCTGTTCCTCGGCAGCGGCAGCATGGCCCTGAAGCGCGACTGAGGCGGGTTCAGCCGGAGACCCGGTTGCGTCCCGCGCCCTTGGCCAGGTAGAGCGCCTGGTCGGCCCGTTTCATCACCTCCTCGGGGGTCGGATGGTGCGCGTCGCGTTCGGCGACGCCGATGCTCACGGTCACCGAGACGGCGCGCCCGCGGCTGGTTGCCGGGCGTCCCTTGCGCGGCTGCTTGCGGCGCTCGACCTCAGGCCGCTGCTTGCCACGCAGGTGGAAGGTGCTCTCGGCGATCGCTTCGCGCAGCTGTTCCAGGTGGGGCCTGGCCTGGTCGACGTCCTTGCCCGGGAACAGCACGGTGAACTCCTCGCCGCCGTAGCGGTAGGGCTTCCCACCGCCACGCACCGCGCGCATCCGTGCCGCGACCAGCTTGAGCACCTGGTCACCGACGTCGTGGCCGTGGCGGTCGTTGAACTTCTTGAAATGGTCGACGTCGAGCATCGCGATGGCGTAGCGCGAGCCAAGCTTGGGCAGCTCCTGCTGCAATGCGCGGCGCCCGGGCAGCCCGGTCAACTCGTCGCGGTAGGCCATGCGGTGGGAGTCGCGCACGATGGCGACCAGCACCAGCAAGCCGGCCGCGGTGGCGTAGAGCGCCACGGCCACGGGCTCGCTGGCGAAGCGCAGCAGCAGCCCCAGCGCGACCAGGACGCCGACCAGGTCGAAGGCGAAACTCTCGCGGCTCAGCACGAAGCGCAGCAGCAACAGCGCCGCGCCGAGCACGATGGCCAGCCACGCCGGTTCGCCCAGCAGGCCGCCGACCAGCGTGGTCGGCAGGCCGAGCGGCGCGGCCTGCAGTGGCGCGGTGACGAGGTGTGGGCGCGAGGTGGCGAGCACCGCGAGCAGACCGATCTGCAGCAGCACGCCCGCGCAACGCAGCGCGCCATGGCGGGTGAAGACGCCGCGCTCGCCGAGCCAGGCGAAGGCCGCGACGTTGAGCGGCAGCAGGCATGCCAGACCGAGACGCAGCGCGTCGGCATCGAGGCGTGCGCCGTGCACGCGCCAGCCGAGCGGCTGACTGAGGACCCAGTAGAAACCGGCCAGCAGCAGCAGCAGGAAGAACGCGCGCCCGCGGCCGAACAGCAGCGCGAGCAGCAGCCCCGGGCCGAGCAGCAGGTAGGGCAGCCACGCCAGCAGCGTGCCGACGTTCTCCGGCAGGTGCGCGGACTGAAGTTGCAGCAGGCGGGCGGCGGTCAGCACGGCGGCCGGCAGCGCCACGGCCAGCACCAGCCGGGCCAGCCAGCCACGCAGCACGGCGGGGGCGGGGATCACGCCACGCGGCTCAGGCCAGTTCCTCGTCGCCGAGCGTGACCGCGTCGGTGCCCTTGCCGCGCGAGGCGGGCGTCGCCCGATCCCAGGCCCAGTCGCGCAGCGTCTTGATCTGCTCGCTCATGGTGCGTGACAGCGGCACCACGCGGCGGGCGACGGCGCGCAGGTCGGCGCTGTTGAACGGCCGCGCCTCGTGCAGGCCCTGGGTGCGTGCGGCGATCACCGCCTGCTCGATCTCTGCCGCGTTCCAGCCGTCGGTGTCGCGCACCAGCGCGACCAGGTCGAACGCGGCCGGGTCGGCGGCCTGGCGTGCGAGGTGAATCTCGAGCAGTTCGCGCCGTTCGCCGGCGTCGGGCAGATCGACGAAGAAGACCTGGTCGAAGCGACCCTTGCGGATCATCTCGGCCGGCAGGTCCTCGATGCGGTTGGCGGTCGCGGCGACGAACACCAGCGGCGGCTTCTCCTGCATCCAGGTGAGGAACGCCGAGAACAGGTGGGTCGCTTCGCTCTTGCCCGGGCCGGTGAAGCCGAGGCCGTTCTCGATCTCGTCGATCCAAAGCACCACCGGGGCCAGCGATTCGACGGTGCGCAGCGCGCGGTGAAAGGTCGCCTCGGGATTGCCGTAGGCACCCGAGAAGACGCGGTTCATGTCGAGGCGGAACAGCGGCACGCGCCACTCGCGCGCCAGCACCTTGGCGACCAGGCTCTTGCCGCAGCCGCTGACGCCCATCACCAGCAGGCCGCGCGGCACCGGTTCGCCGGCGTCGACCGCGCGCTGGCCGAACAGGCCGGCACGGGTGGTGATCCACTCCTTGAGGTTGGAGAGGCCGCCGATCCCGGCCAGGTCGCGATCGGGCAGCACGTACTCGAGGTAGTCCCCGCCCGCGGCCAGGGTGCGCTTGGCCTGTTGCACGGCGTCGAGGATGCGCTCGGGTGACGGCGCCCCGCCGGCGAACACCGCGTGCAGCACGTGGCGCGCCTCGTCGAGGCCGAGGCCACGCAGCGCCTGGACCAGCAGTTCGCGCGACGCCTCGTCGGGCGTCGCGTCGGCATCGAGCAGTTCGTCCAGCAACGCCGCCAGCTCGGACGGGGCCGGCGGCGGGACCTCGAGCACCTGCAGGTTGCCGCGCAGCGACGGCGGCACGACCAGCGTGCCGTCGAGGATCAGCAGGCGGCAGTCGGGTCGTTCGCGCAGCCGGTAGTAGGCGTCGCGCAGCGCGCGCTGCAGCAGGGGCTGCTCGAGATCGGCGGCAAGATCCTTGAACACCACGAAACCGGGTTCCGCGGCGTCGGCAGCCGCGAGCACGGCAGCGGCCGGGTCGGCGCCGCCCGGCGCGTCGGTGCGTGCCCATTCGCGCAGGGGCACCCCGCGTTCAGCGACGACACGCCCGAGGGCCGCGAGGACCCGCGCCTCGTCGGGGGAGTGCAGGTAGAGCAGGGGGTGGCGACTGCCGAGGGCGTCGCGTAGCAGGTCGTCGAGCGGTGCGTCTGTGGCGCGGGTCATGGCCTGGCTCTTGGCGGCGGTGGCAGGACGATTCTACTGGGTCGGCGCGGTTGCTGCGCGGCGTGACCGAATCGTGAGATCCGCGTGAAGCGTGGGTGACCGCGGCGGGTTTCAATCGTCCCTGCCAATCCAACACGGAGATCGAGCGATGAACCTACGCAACATGACCCTGACCGTCCTGGCCACCAGCGGCCTGCTGCTGATGTCCGCCACGGCACCTGCCGGCGAGACGATGATGGACAAGACGATGGATGAGACCAAGATGATGAGCGGCGACAGCATGGCCAAGGACGGCATGATGAAAGACAAGGGCATGACGGAAGAGACCATGGCGAAAGACGCCATGGCCAAGGACGACATGATGAAAGAGAAGGAGATGATGAAGGAGACCATGTCGAAGGACGCGATGGCCAAGGAGGACATGATGAACAAGCAGGGCATGGACGACGGCAAGATGGACAAGAAGATGTAGACCGGAGCGCGGCGTCACCGGCCGGGCCGCGGTCCGGCCGGATGCCGGCCCTTGCTACTATCGTCGCATGCAACGCAGAGTCCTGATCGTCGAGGACGAGCCCGATATCGCCCGGCTGGTACGCGAGCACCTCGCAGACGTCGGCTGCGACGCGGTGGTCGCCGCCGCCGCCGCCCAGGCACGGGCGCGCTTCGCCGCCGGTGATCTCGACCTCGTGGTGCTCGATCGCATGCTGCCCGACGGCGACGGCCTGGCGCTGTGCGGCGAGTTCCGTCGCGCGGCCGCGACGCTGCCGATCCTGATGCTGACCGCCAAGTCGACCGAGCTCGACCGCGTCGTCGGCCTCGAGGTCGGCGCCGACGACTACCTGGTCAAGCCGTTCAGCGTCGCCGAGCTGCAGGCGCGCGTGAAGGCGCTGTTGCGACGTGTCGAGGCGCTGCGTGAGGCGGCGGCCGCGCCTCCGCATGACGAACGGCTCGAGCACGACGGCCTGGAGATCGACGTCCAGCGCCGCGCGGTCCACGTGGCCGGCGAACCGGTCGAGCTGACCGCGCGTGAATTCGACCTGCTGCTGTTCTTCGCCCGTCACCCGGGGCGCGTGTTCAGCCGCATGCAGCTGCTGGACAAGGTGTGGGGCTACAACCACGAGGGCTATGAGCACACCGTGAACTCGCACATCAACCGGCTGCGCGCCAAGATCGAGCCGCAGCCGGCCCGGCCGAGCTACGTGCTGACGGTGTGGGGCGTCGGCTACAAGTTCGCCGAACCCCCAGCCGGCTGAGCCGCGTGTTCCGTACTCTCTACGCCCGTCTCGCCGCCGTGCTGTGCGCGCTGCTGTTGGCGATCGGGCTGCTCTACGCGTTTCTCGCCACCTCGTCGACGACGCGCCACCTGCAGACGCTGGAGCAGAACATCAACCGCGATGTCGCGCGACGCATCGTCGCCGACCGCAACCTGGTCGCCGAGGGACGGCTGTCGATGGAGGCACTGAAGGCGACCTTCAGCGCCTACATGGAGATCAACCCGAGCATCGAGATCTACCTGCTCGATCTCGACGGCCGCATCCTGTCGTTCTCGGCCGACCCGGGCAAGGTCAAGCGCAAGTCGGTCGCTCTCGAGCCGGTCCGCGCCTTCCTCGCCGGCGCGCCGTTTCCGCTGCTCGGCGACGACCCGCGCTCGCACGACCGCATGAAGGCCTTCTCGGTCACGCCGGTGCCGAGCGCCACCGATCCCGAGGGCTACCTCTACGTGGTGCTGCGCGGCGAGCAGTACGATTCGGCGGTTGCAGCGCTGCAGCAGAGCTTCGTGCTGCGTATCGGTCTCTGGGCCGTGGCCGGCAGCCTCGGCTTCGGGCTGCTCGCCGGGCTGCTGCTGTTCCACCTGCTGACCCGCCGCCTGCGGCGCCTGGCGCAGGCGATCGACCGCTTCGAGGAGGGTGGCTTCAGCGAAGCGCTGGCCGGCGGTGCGGTGGACGTGGCGGGCAGCGACGAGCTCGCGCGTCTCGGCCAGGCGTTCGAGCGCATGGCGGCGCGGATCGTCGCCCAGCTCGATGCACTGAAGGCCCAGGATCAGGCGCGCCGCGAGCTGGTCGCGCAGGTCTCGCACGACCTGCGCACGCCGCTCGCCGCGGTCACCGGGGCCCTCGAGACGCTGGCGATGAAGCAGCTCGACGACGCACGGCGCGCCGAGTACCTGGCCATCGCGCTGCGCCAGGCGCGTCGCCTCGGCGGCATGGTCGATGCCCTGTTCGAACTCGCCCGCCTCGAGGCGCGCGACCTCGAGCCGCAGCTCGAGGAGGTCAACCTGGCCGAGCTGCTGCAGGACGTGGTGCTGAAGTTCCGGCCCCGGGCCGATGCCCTCGGGGTGCGCCTGGAGCTCCAGCCGCCCGTGATCGAGTCACCGCTGGCCCGTGTCGACGTCGGGCTGATGGAGCGGCTGCTCGACAACCTGCTCGGCAATGCGCTCGAGCACGCGCCGGACGGTGGCGAGATCGAAGTCACGCTCGGCGCGTCCCAGGGTGCGCTCGAGGTCTCCGTCAGCGACCGCGGTCCCGGCATTCCCGAAGCGGAGCTCGAGACCATCTTCGAGCCCTTCCGGCGTGGCGTCGCCGGGGCCAGGGCACGCGGTCATGCCGGTCTCGGGCTGGGCATCGCGCGGCGCATCGCCGAACTGCACGGGGGGCAGCTGTCGGCGGTCAACCGTGCGCAGGGCGGGGCGCGCTTCGAGCTGCGCCTGCCGCCACTGCAAAGCGCGTAACCCGGGGCCGCTCCGGCGGTTACTCGAACAGCGCCAGGAACTCCCCGTACCCCGCGTCGGCCAGCTGCTCCTTCGGCACGAAGCGCAGCGACGCCGAGTTGATGCAGTAGCGCAGCCCGGTCGGCGCCGGCCCGTCGTTGAAGACGTGGCCCAGGTGCGAGTCGGCGTAGCGGCTGCGCACCTCGGTGCGTGGCAGCAGCAGCTTGTAGTCGCTCTTCTCCACGACCAGCTCCGGGACCAGCGGCTTGGTGAAGCTCGGCCAGCCGGTGCCCGACTTGAACTTGTCGGTCGACGAGAACAGCGGCTCGCCGCTGACGATGTCGACGTAGATGCCGTCGCGCTTCTCGTCCCAGAAGGCGTTGTTGAACGGCGGCTCGGTGCCGTCCTCCTGGGTCACCTCGTACTGCATCGGCGTGAGCCTGGTACGCAGCTCGCTCTCGGGCGGCTTGCGGTAACTGCTGCCCGTGGCGCCTTTCTTGCTGGGCTGGAATGGGCTGAAATCGACCTTCAGCGTTTCGCCCCAGGTCCTCTCGAGGTACTGGTCACGCCCCGAGTTGTAACGGTAGAACGTGTACCGGACCGGGCTCTCCTTGTAGTAGTCCTGGTGGTAGGCCTCGGCCTCGTAGAAGGTCGTGGCCGGCAGGATTGGCGTCGCGATCGGCTTGGCGTAACGGCCGCTGGCGGCCAGGGCCGCCTTCGACGCCTCGGCGGCTTGCCGCTGGGCGTCGTCGTGGTACCAGATCGCCGAGCTGTACTGCGGACCGCGATCGACGAACGAGCCGTCGGGATCGGTCGGATCGAACATGCGCCAGAAGGCCTCGAGCAGCCCCTCGTAGGAGATCACGTCCGGGTCGTAGTGGACACGCACCGCCTCGATATGGCCGGTGGTGCCGCTCGAGACCTGCTGGTAGGTCGGGTTCTCGAGCAGGCCGCCGGTGTAGCCCGAGACGGCGTCGATGACGCCCGGGACCTTCTCGAAGTCCGATTCGGTGCACCAGAAGCAGCCGCCGGCGAAGGTCGCGATGGCGGTCGACGAGGTTGTCTTCGCCGCTGTCGGCGTCTTGCCGGCACCGGCGTGGACGACCAGGGCGAGGCTGGTGGCAGTGGCCAGGGCGAGTCCGATGAGCAGGCTTTTCACGGGAGTTCTCCGTTGCTGCGATGATGGTGCCACAGTAGACCCGGCATGGACGCCAGGGGTTGCAGGCGTGATGAAATCGTGAAGATTGCGCGCTTCAGCGTGCGGCCAGCACCCGGTAGCGCACGATGCGGTCGTTGTAGGTGTCGGCGAACCAGACCTCGTCGCCACGGATCTCGACGCCCTCGGGCTGGTAGAAGACCCCCTCGCCGAGTCCACGCGACCCGCCGAGCACCTGCAGCAGCGTGCCGTCCGGGGCGATGACCTTGATCGCGTGGTTGTACTTGTCGGCGACCAGCATCCGCCCCGCGTCGTCGAAGTCCTGGTAGCGCGGCCCGGCGAAGTCGTAGGCGTCGCCACCCAGCACGCGGTCGATCGCGTAGTCGGCACCGACGCGGACCATGCGGTGGTTGCCGGCGTCGGCGATCCACGCCGCGCCAGCCGCGTCGAACTCGACGTCGTGCGGGGCGGAGAGGCCGCCGGTCTCGGCGAGCACCGTGCCGTCGCGGTAGACCACCAGGTTGCCCGATCCGGCACCGGTCGCGAACACCCGCCCGTCGGGGTGCGCGGCGACCCCCTCGGGGCGCCGCAGCCGCTCGCTCAGCGAACCGACCAGTCGCGCGGAGGTCCCGTCGACGGCGTAGATGGCGATGCGGCTGTTGCCGGTGTCGGCGACCAGCAGGCGGCCGTCGCGGTCGAAGGCGACGTCGTGCGGTTCGCGCACCTCGCCGTGGCCGAAGCTGCCGCGCTCCTCGAGCGTGACCGGGTCGAGCACGGCGACGCGGTGGTTGCCGTTGTCGGCGACGTAGAGCGCCCGGCCGTCGGGGCTGAGGACGATGTCGTGCGGATGGGCGTAGCGGGTGTCGCTGGCGGCCTCGAGCACGAAGCGCAGAGGGTCCGCGGCACCGCTGGCGCCGCACGAGAGCAGCAGCAGGAGCGTCGCCGCGAGACGCGGCAGGCAGGGGTGTGGCATCCGGGACCTCCGGTCACGATCCGGTCAGGTTTGGACCGACGAGCAGGGCAGGAGTTTCGCCGCGGCGGGGTCAGTCCGTGCCGGTCGGCAGCGCGACCTTGTCGTCGCGGGAGAGCCGGTAGTCATCGAACACGTGCTCGGCACTCAGCACGGCGTAGCTGCCGTCGGCCTGCTGCACGGTGGTGTCCTTGAGCCGGTAGACGTACTCGCCACAGGTCCAGCAGGTGAACTTGCGCATCGCCGTGCACAGGCAGGTCTTCTCGTAGACGTGGATGTCGTCCGGGTTCTTCTCGACGGCGCGGTTGTAGGCGTCGATGTAGGAGCAGTGGCCGTTGCGATCGAGCAGGTAGCCGAACTGCTCGCAGTTGGGGCGGGTGCCGGCGCCGATCGCGGGCGAACTCTTGAGCATGCGCATCGGGTAGCCGGTCGGCGAGACCTGGTTGACCTCGACGCCGTCTTCTTCGGCATCGAAGTACTCCTGCTTGACCTTGGCCGGCAGCCCACACTCCTCGGTGACCGTGAAGCGCGTCGCGACCTGCACCGCGCTCGCGCCCATCTCCATGAAGCGCACGCCGTCGGAGCCGGTGAAGACCCCGCCGGCCGGGATCACCGGAATCGCCAGGTCGTGCTCCTTCAGGAACGCGATCACCTCGGCGACGATGGTCGCGAGGTCGTACTCCCGCCAGTCCATGCCGAAACCGAGGTGGCCGCCGGCGAGCGGGCCCTCGACGACGACGAAGTCGGGCAGGCGGTCGAGGTTCTTGGTCTTGCGCAGGAACAGGTTCAGCGCACGCACCGACGAGACGATGATGCCGATTTGGGCATCGCGGAAGCGCGGGTGGTCCTGGATCAGCGCCATCGAGCCGAGATGCAGTCCGGCGCTGAGCGAGATGCCCTCGATGCCGGCGTCCAGCGCCGCCTCGAGGCGCACCTTGAGCGTCTCGTGCGGGTTGTTCATGGAGAGCTTCTCCATGACGTTGATGAACACCATGCCGTCGCCGCGCTTGCGGCCCATGGTGTGCTCGACGTGGAGGCGCTGCGCCTCGGCGAGTTCGCCGAGGTCGAACTGGGCGATCGACTTGTCGTCGTTGCCGACGTTGAACTTGTACTTGGCCAGCTTCCCGGCCACGTAGCGCGTGTGGTAACGGCGGTCCGAGATCGTCGGCACCATGGCGTCGGAGATGTGACCGATACCGCCGAGACGTGCGGCCTCGAGGGCCAGGTCGGAGGTCGATATATCGACACCCATGCCGCCGATCATCAGCGGCACGTAGTCTCGGCCGCCCAGCGCGAGGCGGAAGTCGTCGAGGCATTTCATCGCGTTGTTCTGCGTCGGCGTACCGGGATCGCGGTGGAGTGTTGGGCGGCCAGGCCGCTGGGCGGGTGGCCGGGATTATGCGCGTTCACGTGCGCTTAGCCAAGAAAACATCAATCGGGACTGACTTGGACAACCGGTTCGTGCGGTCCGTTCGGGCGATGCGAGGTGTGTGTTGTAATTGACAAATATCAATTAATTTGGTAAGTGTATTCACGACTGTTCGCTGGCTTCACAAACCGCTATCTTGCACCCGAAGCAGGACACCGGTCAGGAGCGACCGATGCAAGACGACCGCTTCGCCCACCCGATCTGGCAGCTCGACCCGTGCTACGGCGACGAGCCGTCCTACGACGACTACGAGCGTCTGTTCCTTGCCGCCTACAGCGCCGCCTTCCGGCTGCACCCCAGCCCCGCGCGTGTGCGTCCCTACGTCTCCCGCTACCTGCGTTTCTACGTCGTCGCCCCGTGGGCTCGGGAGTTCGCCAGCGCGCGCAGCAGCGACCCGCTCGCCGCGGAGCTGGCCCGGGCCCCGCTCGACCCGCTGCTCGACTGGCGGCGCCTGGCGCGCTGGGCCGAGGGCCGTGCGCCGCTGCTCTACATGCGCCGCGATGGCGCGCGACCCGGCCAGACGACGTTCGCCGCCTGAGACGTACGCCTCAGCCGAACAGGTAGAGGCAGGCCACCACCGCGGCGACGATGCCGGCCAGGTCGGCGGTCAGCCCGGCCGCGAGCGCGTGGCGCACGCGACGCACCTGCACCGCGCCGAAGTAGACCGCGAGCACGTAGAAGGTGGTCTCGGTCGAACCCTGCAGCGTGCTGACCAGATAGCCGACGTAGGTGTCGGGGCCGGTCGCCGGCTCGGCGATGGTCGCCGCCAACACGCCGTAGGCACCCGAGCCGGAGAGCGGGCGCAGCAGCGCCATCGGCAGCGCCTCGGCCGGCATGCCGAGCGCCGCGGTGAAGCCGCCGATGGCACCGACGACGATGTCCATCGCGCCGCTGGCGCGGAACATGCCGACCGCGACCAGGATCGCGACCAGGTAGGGGATGATGCGCACCGCGACCTCGAAGCCCTCCCGCGCACCGTCGACGAAGCACTCGTAGACGCGCACCCGGCGCGCCACGCCGAAGCCGAGCAGCAGCACCGCCAGCCCGGGGATGATCCACGGCCCGAGTGCCGCGCCAAGCAGCACCGCGACCGGGATCAGGGCGACCAGGACCAGCAGCGCGAGACCCGAAACCCAGCCGGGGTAGCCGGCCGCGGGGGCCTCGGGCAGCGTCACCTCGGGCGCATCCACGACGGTCGGCGCGTCGCTTTCCGCGGTGCTCGGGGTGGCCTGCGCGGCGCTCGCCC
>Ga0181593_10005152_pt1 | contig 11847 bp, 14 predicted proteins | sample 071ome_19_FD_133756 | JGI IMG/M metagenome (GOLD analysis project Ga0181593, IMG submission 133756) | Coastal salt marsh microbial communities from the Groves Creek Marsh, Skidaway Island, Georgia - 071413AT metaG (megahit assembly) | ecosystem: Environmental > Aquatic > Marine > Intertidal...
CGCGGTTGAGGATCTCCTCGTCCGCGTCATGATCGTAGGCCTTCACCCGTTCGACAAGTTCGTATTGCCGCAGCATGGCCTGAATTTGAGGATCAATTTGCTGCGATGCAATCGCAAAGGTATGCCGATGGTCACGTGAGTGTGATCGAGAGGCAAAAATGGACGAGTCCGACCGCAGGGAAATCTACGCGTGCGTGCTGCGCTATTGCCGGGGAATCGACCGGCTCGATATGGACCTGGTGCGCTCCGCCTATCATCCCGACGGCATCGATAACCACACAGGCTTTTCAGGGCCAATCGACGAATTCGTCGCCTGGGTATCCGGCGCGCTCTCCAATTTTGACGGCACCATGCATTTCATCGGCAACCATTTCGTAGAAGGCCAGGGCGATGTCGCGGTGAGCGAGACCTACGGCAACGCGATCCACTGGGGCTCACCTGCAGACGATCCCCGCCGCAACTTCACGTCGGGCTTTCGTTACGTCGATCATTTCGAGAAGCGCGAGGGCCGCTGGGCCGTGGTCGAGCGCTGGGCAGTACGTGAATGGACCCGCTCGGAGGCGGGACGCTTCATGGCCAAGGAGGGCGATGGCCCTGCGCCGCGCCGCGACCGCAAAGACCTAGTCTACACGGTCAAGGCACGACTGGGGATTTAGTCGGCGTTCTCAGCCGAAGGACATGAAGTTGAAACCGATTGTCGCCGTCGCAGCGACAAGCGAGCTGACCGCGCCGCTGACCGGCAGGATGTCGTCAATCACGATGACATTCGGAGCACCTGTAACCGGATCGGTATAGGTAATGACAAGATCGTTGGTGTCGGTGAAACTGCGCTGGAAATTGTAGCCGCTCGCCATCGCATTGGTCACGGCAATGCGATCTCCCTCGGTCAAGTTGGTGATGCGCACGTTGGTGGTTGCCGAGGCGTCATCGGTGAAGATGATGTCGCCCTGGCTGGCATCTAGTGTCCGCGCCACTGCGGGAGTACCGATGTCGATCGACTGGACGTCTCCCGAGCCGCCTGAGCCGCCCGAACCGATCACGGTCGGCACGTTTCCGATCTCCTGCGCGCCGGTGGCTCCGGTAAGCTGGAAAGTCGTGCCGCCGTCGTCGGTGCCGAGATCCAAGAAGCCGTCGTTGAACTGGATCTTGAGGCCACTATCGGTACCGAACGCGGGAATGCGGATGCTCGCGCCGTTGCCCGAAGTGATGGTGATACCCGCGACTGTCGCAGAAATGGAGTAGTTGGTCGAAAGACCGAGGATTACCGCCGTATCGTTGGCACGGACCCACGAGGGATCGAGGGTCACATTGGCATTCCTCGCTAACCAGATCCGTTCGGCCTGGTTCGAGCCGATAATATCGGTCAATTCACCGCCGGGAACGGGCCCATAGGTTTTGTTGCCGGGGTTGATATAAAGGCGGGCCATTCACTTTGCTCCCTACGAGATTCAGGTCGTCCGACGCGGCCGGACGCCGGAACTCTTTCGTAGGAAGGCGATTAGGCCGTGATCGTTAGCATCCCGAAAATCGTCAGGATTGACGGGTGTTAACCAAATGGCGGCGGGTCAATCCGCCGTCAGGGTTCACGCTAGCGGATCTCAGGACAAGGTTTGCGCCGGAAGGGTCCCCTCCTCCTTTGTCAGAACGAAGGTGCGCTTGAGCTGGCGCCAGACGAATTTCCACTCACCGTCGATCTTCTCGTATTCTTCGTGGTAGAAGCCGAAGCCGTGGATCATCAGTTCCAGCGTGTCCTTGTCGAACAGCAGGTCCTCCATTCCCCAGATGCCTTTAGCCTTGGTCGGCGACTGGAACGTGATGTCGGGCGTATGGCTGTGATGGACGGTCTTATAGGTGGCGGTGGCATTGCGTGTACCCTCGATCATCGCATCCGGCCCTTCCCAGCGTGGATGGCCCTCATTGTGCGATACGTGATGCGGCGCATGCAGCGAATGATACAGTTCCCAGTCCTTGGTATCGATCGCCTGGTCGCGGCGCGCCTTCAGCATCCGGATATCCTCGAGCGCGACCAGCCGCTCGATGTCACTCATGCCTTCCATTGATCTTGTCCCTCTCTCTTCTTGTTCTATGAGCCTGACCTAGCTCCACACCGCCTCGGGCGGCAAGCTCATCAGGATGGCATCGATATTGCCGCCCGTCTTCAGGCCAAATGCCGTGCCGCGATCGTAAACCAGGTTGAACTCGGCATAGCGCCCGCGCCATTCGAGCTGCTGGAGCTTCTCGGCATCGGTGAACTCCATGCCCATGCGGCGGCGCACCAGGCGCGGAAACACGGCAAGGAACGCCTCGCCGACAGCCTTGGTGAAAGCGAAATTTGCTTCCCACGCAGCCTCATCAGCACATTCGAGATGATCGTAGAAAATCCCGCCGACGCCGCGATGCACCTTGCGGTGCGGGATATAGAAATAGTCGTCCGCCCAGGCCTTGTAGCGTTCGTAATAGTCCGCCCCGTGCGCATCGCAGGCCGCCTTGAGCTCGGCGTGGAACTCTGTGGTGTCCTCGTCATAGGGGATCGGCGGATTGAGGTCCGCCCCGCCGCCGAACCACGCCTTGGTGGTGGTCAGGAACCGGGTGTTCATGTGCACGGCGGGCACGTGCGGGTTGGCCATGTGGGCAACGAGGCTGATGCCGGTCGCCGAAAATCCACGCTGTTCGGCAGACGCGCCGTTTACATTCCCAGCAAACTCCTTCGACAACGCACCGTGGACGGTCGAGACGTTGACGCCCGCCTTTTCGAATACCTTGCCCTTGATAAGGCCGCGCGTGCCGCCGCCGGTGTCGTCCTCCTCACCATCGACGGCGCTGCGTTGCCATGGGGTATATTCGAAGCTCGCCTCGCTGCCCGCCTCGCGTTCGATGGCCTCGAAGGTGGCGCAGATCGCGTCACGCAGGCTTTCGAACCATTGCTGCGCGCGGGCGGTATAGGGCTTCCAGTCGGTCATGGCTGTTCTTTCGTCGGTGCAGGATCGCAATGCAATGCGCAAGTGGACGCGTTGCCGCTGCGCTTTTGCCCTGACTCGGTTTGGCTGCATTGATCTTGCACAAGCAACAAAGCTGCGGCATGGACGGGCAATGGTTCCCTTTTCGTTCTCGGGTGAGCAAATGGTCCTGAGTCCGGGCCGCGCGCTCTACTGGCCACGCATGCAAGCCTTGCTGGTGGCAGACCTGCACCTCGAGAAAGGGAGCTTCTTTGCCCGCGCCGGACAGATGCTGCCGCCCTACGACAGCCGCGAGACGCTAACCAGGCTGGCAGGCTTGATCCGGCACACCGGTGCCCGCCGGATCTACGCGCTCGGGGACAGCTTTCATGACGATACGGGCTTCGAACGGCTCGAACCGCACGCACGCGGCATGCTCGATGCGCTGACCCGCGCGGTGGACTGGACCTGGATTGCCGGCAACCATGACCTTGGCTCGCGTGACCTGCCCGGGGCCGGTATCGCGGACGAGCTGCGGCTGGGTGGCTTGGTCCTGCGGCATTGCGCCGTGCGGTCGCCTGACAAACCGGAAATATCCGGCCATTTCCATCCCAAGGTGTCGATCAATACAAGGGGACGACGCATAGCCCGTCCCTGCGCCGTTCTCGCCGAGCACGATCAGGCGCCGCCCCGTCTGGTGCTGCCCTCATTCGGAGCGTTTACCGGCGGGATGAATGCATCCGACTCCGCGCTGATCGGCGCGATGCAGCCCGCCCAGCGGGTCGATGCGCTGGTGGCGCTCGAAAGCCGGATGGTGCGCCTGCCGCTGTGGCGCGAAGCCGCGTGACTTACGGCAGCCGGAGCCATGCTATCGACGGATTAACCCTATCTATGCCATTTGCCGCTTTGCGCGCGGTGCCGATTCGCAGTAGATAACCCGCGCGCGCCTCGCCCGGCACCCATCGCCGGTCGGGGAAACACATTTGGTATGAACTGCACAGGAGAACGCATATAGCACCCCCACCCCGGCGCTCACTGGCGCCGCCCGTCAAGAGCGGGCCACGTTACAATGACATGATTCAGGCCGACAAGGTCCGCGTCATCGACGAAAGCGGCGAGAACATCGGCGTGATGTACACGCAGGAAGCCATCGAACAGGCCGCCGATCTGGGCCTGGACCTGGTGGAAGTTTCGCCCAATGCCGACCCTCCGGTCTGCAAGTATCTCGATGTCGGCAAATTCCGCTACGAAGCGCAGAAAAAGGCCAATGCCCAGCGCAAGACGCAGAAGACGCAGGACATCAAGGAAGTGAAGATGCGCCCCAACATCGACACGCATGATTACGACGTGAAGATGCGCAACGTTCACAAGTTCATCGACAACGGCGACAAGGTGAAGGTTACGCTGCGTTTTCGCGGGCGAGAGCTTTCTCACCAGGAACTCGGCATGAACCTGCTGCGGCGGGTCCAGACTGATGTCGAAGAGATTGCCAAGGTCGAAGCCTATCCGCGCATGGAAGGCCGCCAGATGCTGATGGTGCTGGCGCCGAAGTAAGGCGCCACACCGGGGGCAAGCCATGACAAGAGCGCAGCGTATCGGCTTTATGGCGGGCCTCGCAGGCTTTGCTACAACACTGATCCTGCCTCCCCCAGCCGGTATGCCGCTGCAGGCTTGGATCGTTGCTGGGCTTGTCGTGTGGATGGCGGCCTGGTGGATGACCGAGGCGATCCCGCTGACTGCCACGGCCCTGCTGCCCTTCATCGTATTGCCCTTTGCTGGGGTGATGACCGCGAAGGACGCAGCGGCCGCCTACTATTCGCCGATCCTGTTCCTGATCCTTGGCGGCGCCTTCATCGCCATCGCTATCGAGCGAACCGGGCTGCACCGCAGACTGGCGGTGATGATCCTCGACCGCGTGGGCACCAAAGGTGGCGCAGCGCGTCTGCTGCTTGCCTTCATGATGACCACTGCCATCCTGTCGATGGCGATTTCGAACACCTCATCGGCGCTCATCATGATGCCGATGGCCCTGGCTGTCATGGCCGGATGCGGCTTGGCCGAGGGCGATTTCGAAGGGTTGGCCGGAGCCTTGCCTATCGGCATCGCCTTTGCCGCGTCGATCGGCGGGCTGGGCACCATCGTCGGCTCGCCCACCAATGCCATCGCCGTCGGATTGCTCGACACGATGCTGGGCATGCGTATCACCTTTGCCGAGTGGAGCCTCTATGGTATCCCGATGATACTGCTCGGAATTCCGCTGGCAGCCTTCATCATCGGACAATTCCAGCACTTGTCGAGCCACAAGGTGGATATCTGCGCGGCGCGCGATGCCGTGTTCACCAGCGACGCATGGTCCTTGCCGGAAAAACGGCTGGTGCCGCTGGTCGCGATCACTTTCGGCCTTTGGATGACGACGCCACTGCTCGAACCATTGCTTCCGCCCGGCTCGCTGACCGACGGCACCATCGCGGTAATCGCCGGGCTCGCCTTGTTCCTGATCCCCGACGGCACCGGCAGGCCCCTGCTGACCTGGAAAGAGGCCGATAGTGCGCCATGGGGCGTCATCATGATGTTCGGCGGCGGACTGGCGCTGGCATCCGGCATGGGCGCGTCGGGGCTTGCCGAATGGCTCGGCAATTCGCTGCTGCCGCTTTCGGCAATGCCGCTAATCGTCGTGGCGCTCGCCATCGTCGCCTTGGTGATCCTCGTGACCGAGTTCGCCAGCAATGTGGCGACGGCGAGCGCGATCATCCCGGTGGTCGCCGCGCTGATTGCCGCTCTGGGCGTGGAGCCGGTGCTGCTCGCCATGCCGGCGGCACTGGCGGCAAGCTGGGGCTTCATGCTTCCGGCGGGAACCGGGCCCAACGCCATCGCCTGGTCGACGGGGCGTATCAAACTGTCACGGATGGCTGGCGCCGGGCTGGTGCTCGACATTGCAGGCGCGTTCCTCCTGGTCGGCGTGGTCTGGGCGATTGCGGCGCTGGTCTGATCCCTTAATCCCGCCACGCGAGCAGATGCGAGATGCAGGTCCGGCAGTCACTGCTGCCAAATCCCGGCAGCACGTGCGCGAAGGCGTTGGTGCATGACAGGCGCGCGGCGATCTCGCATTCGCTCCTGTCGCGCACGGCCAGCGCCTCGATCCGGGAAGCGGCCAGCGTCAGGCCATCGACATGCCAGTGCGGTTTCTTGCTTGCCGACAGGTGTCGCGCGATCCGCGCGCCGACACCGCCCGGGCCTTTCGCGCTCCCGGCATAGGCATACCATCCTGCGTCCAATCGGGCTTCGCTCGAAGAAAATCGCACCGTGAAAGCGCGTTGGAGCCGGATCAGCAGGACGTAACTACCCGGCCAGCGATGACCGGCCGTTTCGCCTGCTGTTATGGAGATTGCCGCGGAGCCCAGCGCCGATCGCGCCGCCCCAAATGGCCCTAACCTTTCCATTCGCGGCGTTCCTCCGCCGCACGCAGCACTTCGTAGGCAACCTGCAACGCCCGGAATGCCCTGGCAGCTTCCTCGTCGCCGGGGCGCACGTCGGGGTGCACTTCCTTGGCTTTTGCGCGCCAAGCCTTCTTCACCTCTTCGAACGAAGCATCGGGATCGACTTCGAGCAGTTCCAGCGCGCGCATCTCGTCGCTGCTGCGCGAGCCGTCGCCCGAGCCCGCCCAGCCATAATGCGCGGATTCGCGATATCCGGCGGTTTCAGAACGCTCGGCCGCCTCGCGCTCGGCAGCTTCCTCGGCATCGAGCCCGGCGAAATAGTCCCACCCACGATTGTATTCGGCGGCATGCGCCTGACAGAAATACCAGCGTTCCGGACTGTTCGGCGATTTCGGCGCGGGGCAATCCCCCTGCTCGTTGCAGCCAACGCGGTCGCACAGCCGAATCTGCGCGGCCTCGCGGCCACCTTCGTAACCGCGCCAGCGGGGAAAACCCCAATCGAATGATCGACCGCTGCGAGACATGTCTAGCGGTTTGTCCCCCGCGGGCTGCGATTGCAACCATGTTCCCCCCTTGCGCGGGGTTCACTTTGCATTAAGTGGAATTCACTATTGCTGCATTGCAATATATCCGAAGCAAGGTTATATTAACCTGTCTTATTTTATCGGGCGTCTTATAGACCCCGCGATTCGAACGAAGGTGACCGACGTGAGCGACAGACTGGCAGTTTCGGCAGCTTTTTCGGTGTTGATGATGTCGGCGTTCATCCTGTTAGGTCCGGCCGCGACCCCTGTCGAGTTCACGCCTCAGGCCCTGCGCGGGCAGGCGAGCCTGTTCGCCCCCGCCGGCATTTCAGCGACGGGGATCTCGATCCTTTCCGCTAACTATTAGTCTAGCGTGACGGTCACGGCGCGGCGGTTCTGAGCCCAGGCCGACTCATTCGATCCCAGCGCCACCGGCCTTTCCTTGCCGTAGCTCACCGTCGTGATCCGCGACGGATCGATGCCGATGCTCGAAAGATGGTTCTTGGCCGCATTCGCGCGCCGCTCACCCAGCGCAAGGTTGTAGTCGCGCGTTCCACGCTCGTCGGCATGCCCTTCGATCGTGATGCGCTTCGCCGGATAGCGGCCCAGCCATGACGCCTGACGGCCCAGCGCGGCCGCATCAACCGAATCGATATTGTAGCGGTCGGTATCGAAATAGATCGTGTCGTCGCCCATCATCGAGGCGACGAAATCGGCCTGGCTGCCGGGCGTCGGGCCAAGCTGCTGACCGGTATTTGTCGTCACCGGCACCGGGTCGGGCGGCAGTTCCTTGGGCGCCTTCGAAGCGCAAGCAGACAGTGCCAGCGAACCGACGACCAGCAGCAGCGCGGGATTGACCTTGGCTATGGAATGCATGACACTCTCCTTGAATTGCGACGACCAGACCATCCTGTTGGTCGATACGAAGTTCCGTTCAATAGTGAACCTTATCTTTCTGTTTCCTGACCGACCAGCATACTTCTCAGGGCCTGACAGGTCCCCAGGCCGGGTCGGACGCGCCAACCGGGGTCGGCAGGCGCCGCTCGTTGCGCCCGGTAAGATCCACTTGCCAGATACTCGCCGTCCCGCTGCCGCGAACAGTACGGAAAAACTGGACGATACGGCCATTGGGCGACCATGTCGGCGCCTCGTCCTGCCAGCTGTTGGTAAGGAACCGCATGTTGCGGCCCGAGGGGCTCATCACCGCGATCCGGAAATTACCGCCCATGTGCGTGAAAGCGATCTGGTCACCGCGCGGGCTCCATTCGGGCGTAGCGGAGCGCCCGCCGAAGGAACTGATCCGCCGCTGATTCGAGCCATCCGCGTTCATGACGTAAACCTGCTGCGAACCGGAACGGTCGCTCTCGAACACGATGCGGCTGCCATCCGGCGAGTAACTACCGCCGATATCGATGCCCGGCGCATTGGTCAGCCGCTGACTCGCACCGCCATTCACCGAAATGCGATAGATGTCGGTATTGCCGCTGATCGCCATCGAATACAGGATCCACTTGCCATCTGGAGACCAGCGCGGCGCGAAAGTGGGATTGGCGCTGCGGGTCACCAGCCGCTGCCGGCCGCTGGCGACATTGTAGATGTAGATGCTGGGCGATCCGTTGAGGTAAGAGAGATAGAGGATCTCGCTGTAATCGGGCGAATATCGCGGAGTCAGCGCGGTCGCCTGCCCGGTGGTGATGTAGCTGTGGTTGGCGCCGTCCGAATCCATGATCGCCAGGCGCTTGACGCGGCGGTCCTTAGGCCCGGTCTCGGCGATATAGGCGATCTTGCTGTCAAAGAACGGGCTTTCGCCGGACAGCCGCGAATAGACCATGTCGGCGCACTTGTGCGCGGCCCGCCGCCAGTCGCCGGGCGAGACTTCCCAGCCCGCCTTGCCGAGCTGCTGCGAGAGCGCGACGTCGAAAAGGTAGCAGCCGACGGTGAGATTGCCGTTGCCCCCGGCCCGGACATAGCCCTGCACCAGCATATCGGCGCTGCGGCCCTGCCAGATCGGGTAATCGGGCGCGGGCACCTGTTCATAGCTCGGCTGCGGCAGGCCTTGCGGGCCCGTTGGCTTGAACAGGCCGTTGTTGCGCAGGTCCGCCGCGATGATGGCCGATATTTCGCGCCCCAGCTGCGCGGTCGATCCCGCACTCGCGCGTGTCGCGACATCCGCATCGGTCGCGAAAGTGGTGATCGCAAGGCCGAGGTCCTGCCAGGAAGCATCGGCCGACACGGTGCCGGTAAGGCCCCCATCATCGACAGCTTCTGCCGCTGTTTCAGACGGATTGTCGCCAGAACCGCCTACACCTTGCGCGATGGCAGGGTCAGCAAGGGATGATGCGACGATCAGCAAGAGAGCTGCGATGAAAGTATGTTTCATTGAGACAGCCTTATATCAAATTCGAACGAACTGACTCGTTTCCAGCCAGCATAGTACTGTGGCGGCAAATCGAATGGTGCAGCCAGCTGGACCGCCCGAACAGCCTGCTCGGCATGGCGAGCGGCCTGCGCCTGGTTTGCGTCGCTGATGCCTGCCTGTCTGACCACACGAGGCGTGCCAGCCAGCGAACCATCCTCGTTGAGATTCCATGCCAGGTAAGTGACAAGTTTTTCGGCGTCAGCCCCTTGTGGGGGAACCCAGTGGGGCTTCAATTCCCGTGAAATTGCTGCGGAAAGCGACGACCTGACTCGCGACGAAATCGTCGCGGCGGGAGCGCCTGTGCTCGACGAGGAACTCGCCCCGGGCGTGCCTTGACTGAACGCCTCCGCAAAGCGCGAGCCGCCCGACCTTCTGGGAGGAGTCGTTGCTCGGTTGGGCGCTGGCGAGGAACTTCGCGATGAGCGCGCAGCCGCATCGATCGCGTTGGGCCGGGGCGGTCTGGAGGTGCGGACCGGGGACGGGCGCGGCGCGGGTCTTGTAACTGGGCGCGATACCGGCCGCTCAATGACGCGCAGCGTTGGCTCGGGCGGCAGCGGCTCCTCTGCCGATTCCACCGCTGGCGCGGCTTCGCCAAGCTCCGGCGCTTCATCGGGAGCGGCCTGTGCCGCGGGATTGGGCGACGTCGACGTAAGCCCGACGACCTCGCTGATCGAAACTTCGACGCGCTCAGGCGGGGTAACGACATTGTCGGCCGCCGGACGCAGCAGCAGCACGGCCAGCAAGGCACCGTGACCGGCAATCGAGATCGCCAGTCCCCAGCCTTCCTCTCTGGTCAGTGCGGACGCTGCCATCGTTTAAGCCTATGGAGCCTCACCTGAACTGTCGCTGACATCAATATCGGCGTCGGATTGCGGCTGTTCGCCGGTCGTGGGCACATTGCCTGAAGCATTGGTCACCAGCGTGATCGCATTGAATCCCGCGCGGTTGAGTTCGCCCATCACCGCCATTACGGCGCCGTAATCGAGAACCTTGTCGGCCCTGAGCGTCACCAGCGGCGGCTTGCCATCCGCTCCCACAGGCAAGGCGGACAGTGCACCCGGCAGCTCACCGAGCGTCATCTGCGCATCGTCGATAGCCACCGTACCATCGCGCGCGAGGCTGATCGTAACCTGCTCGCGCTCTTCTGACAGCGCCTTGGCGCGGCTGTCGGGCAAGTCGATCGGTACGCCAGCGGTGAGCAGCGGCGCCGTCACCATAAATATGATGAGCAGGACCAGCATGACATCGACGAAGGGCGTGACATTGATCTCGGAGATCGGCGCGCGGCCGCCCCTGCCCCGCCTGCCGCGACGACGCCCGCCACCACCGGCCATCGACATCGCCATCAGCCCTGCTCCAGCCGCGAAGAGACGAGCGCGTGAAACCGGTCGGCAAAGCGCTGCAGCCGCGCCTCGAAACGGTTCACCTGATTGGAGAAGCGGTTGTAGAAGATCACGGCAGGTATCGCCGCGAACAGGCCCAGAGCCGTCGCGAACAGCGCCTCGGAAATGCCGGGCGCGACTACGGCGAGCGAACTGTTCTGCTGCTGGCCGATCTGGAAGAAGCTGTTCATGATGCCCCAGACGGTGCCGAACAGGCCGATGAACGGCGCAACAGATCCGGTCGTCGCGAGAAAATTCAACCGGTTTGCCAGCGCATCGGCCTCCTCGACGACCGCGCCGTCAAGCGCCGCGCCAACCCGCTGGCGCGCGCCTTCGAGATCGAAGCCGGTCACGCCGACCGAGCGCTGCCATTCGTCTATTCCGGCCAGCGCGACACGTCCCGATGCGACCCGTTCGCTGGCGTCGTCGTCCTTCAGTGTCGCCAGATTGCTGACTTTCCAGAATTTGCGCTCGTAAGCAGCGCACTTGCGGCGCACCGATGCCATGCGCAGCGAGAAGCCGATAATGATGGCCCAGGCCCATACCGCCGCGAGCAGCAGGCCGACCATGACCACCTGCACCACGATATCGGCATCGAGGAACAGCTCGACCGGATTGAGCCTTTGCGGCGCGCCGGAAGCAGCTGCTGCGGCCAAAAGAGACAAATGGGACATCAGTTCCTTTCCTCGTCGGAAACGATGGCGGCGAAGGCCTTTCGCCACGCTATTGGTTGTGCGCGCGGCTTTCTGTCGGGCCCGACAAACCCGACCCGCACCGTGGCTTCGCACAGTGAGGTCGATTCCCTGAGCGCGACCTGAATCATCCGCGCAGAGGCAGCCTTCGCGTCCTCGCAGGTCGTCTCGATGACAACAGCGTCGCCCAGTAGCGCGGGCGCGCGGTAGCGGATTGCCATGTCGGAAACGACGTAGAAGCCATCACCGGCCTCGATCGCCTTGCGCTGGTCTATGCCGAGCAGTTCGAGCATGTCCGAACGCGCGCGTTCGAACCAGCGCAAATAAGCGCCATGATAGACCCTGCCGGTGGCATCGGTGTCCTCGTGATAGGCGCGCACGGCAAGGCGGTGCAACGGGCCGTCGAAACGGCCACCGGGAGGAGCTGGATGCGCGGTCATCGCGCGGCTTTTAGACG
>Ga0181593_10005160_pt1 | contig 11842 bp, 13 predicted proteins | sample 071ome_19_FD_133756 | JGI IMG/M metagenome (GOLD analysis project Ga0181593, IMG submission 133756) | Coastal salt marsh microbial communities from the Groves Creek Marsh, Skidaway Island, Georgia - 071413AT metaG (megahit assembly) | ecosystem: Environmental > Aquatic > Marine > Intertidal...
AATATTGCCAGGACGTTCCGTCCGGCACACGCGGATTATGCGTATACCCAGAAATATGGCTTCCGTGATTACCGTGGCGGTGGCCGCTCATCTGCACGCGAGACAGCGATGCGTGTGGCTGCCGGTGCGATAGCCAAGAAAGTACTGGCAGAAAAGGGTATTGAGGTTCGCGGCTATCTTTCTCAGCTCGGCCCGATCAAAGCGGAAGCTTTCGATTGGAACGAAGTTCACAACAACCCGTTCTTCTGTCCGGATGCCAGTAAAGTCTCTGAAATGGAAGACTACATGGATAAGCTCCGCAAAGAGTGTAACTCTATTGGTGCGAAAATCAGTGTGGTGGCCACGGGTGTTCAGCCAGGACTGGGGGAGCCGATTTTTGATCGGCTGGACGCGGATCTGGCGCACGCACTCATGAGCATTAACGCGGTCAAAGGTGTCGAGATCGGTGATGGTTTCGACGTGGTCGAGCAGAAAGGTACAGAGCACCGTGATGAAATGACGCCTGACGGGTTTCTGAGTAATCACGCTGGCGGTGTACTGGGTGGTATTTCTACCGGCCAGGACATCATTGCTCATATCGCACTCAAGCCGACCTCAAGCATGGCATTGCCTGGTCGTTCTGTGGACACAGATGGTAATGCAATTGAAGTAATTACTAAGGGCCGTCACGATCCTTGTGTGGGGATTCGCGCGACGCCAATTGCTGAAGCCATGATGGCCATCGTGCTGTTGGATCATCTGATGCGAGATCGCGGCCAGAACGCAGATGTTGTTTGCCAGACGCCAGTGATCCCAGGCCAGGCTCCTGAGTAATGAATCAGGCGGATACGTTGCGTATCCGCCTTACTGACATTTGTTAGGCCTCTGATTAATGTCCGTTTCTCCTTCCCGTTTTGCTCTCTTTTATGCGCTGTACTTTGCGCTTCTGGGGTGTATTGCTCCATTTTGGGGGCTGTATCTGCAGCACCTCTCGTTCTCGGCAACGGATATTGGTGCACTGATGGCACTCTTCGGCGTCGTGCGTATCGTGGCCCCTAATATGTGGGCAGCACAAAGCCGCAGATTCCCTGGTCCGGTGCACATGGTGCGATTGGCTGGGCTGCTTACTCTGGTGTGCTTCTCTCTTATTTTCATCACCCGTGACTTTTATGGCGTTGCCTTTGTGATGCTGGCCTATGGGTTCTTCTGGGCCGCGATGCTGCCGCAGTATGAGGTGCTATGCATGCAGTCCCTGGGCAACCAGGTTGATCGATACAGTCGTGTGCGCCTGTGGGGATCTGTTGGTTTTGTGGTCAGCGTACTGGTTCTTGGGTGGCTGCTGGATTCACTGAGTATTCTGGCGTTGCCTGTGATCATGTGGGGACTGATGTTTCTTATTACAGGCAATGCCTGGCTGATGCCCGCAGTGGATCATCCGCCAAAACCACAGAGTCAGGACGATCACCATTTCTGGCGACGCTTGCGTTCCCCAGCTATTGCCGGATTTATCCTGCTTAACGTGCTGCTGCAGTTGTCGTTTGGTCCTTATTACACCTTCTTCAGTATTTTCCTCAGTGATGCAGGCTACAGTGCCACGATGACCGGGATGTTCTGGGGTGTCGGAGTCATTGCAGAGGTGATTCTGTTCTGGCAGTTCGGGAGGATCATGCATCTCTTGAGTTGGCGAGGCTGGGTGACCATCAGTCTGCTGGCGACGGCGGCACGGTGGGCGCTGACGGGTTACATGATTGATTCAGCCGCGATGCTGTTTTTGTTGCAAACCTTACACGCGTTCAGTTTTGCTGTTATGCACGCGGTGTCGATGCGCTACGTTCAGGCCTTGTTCCCTGCGCATTTGCAGGGGCGTGCTCAGGCACTCTACAGCAGTGTCAGTTTTGGCGTAGGCGGTGCCGTCGGGGCGTGGGTCAGTGGCTTGCTATGGGAGCCTCTGGGTGGCACGCTGGTGTTCGTACTCGCTGGGCTGGCTTCGTTGGCGGGCGCGGTCGTCGCCTGGCTCACATTGTCCTCCGTTGAGCGCTGACAGAGACGACATTGGTTCAGGTCAGCCCACTACACTTGAAAATCAAGGAACACAAAATGAAAGTGAATGTCACATTCGATATGACCCCGGAAGAGTTCCGTCGGTTGCTGGGTTTACCAGATGTTCATCAGTTTCAGACCGAGGTGTTTGAACAGATGACCGAAAAGATGAAAGCTGGTGAAGATGGCTATGATCCAATGAGTGTCTATCAGCCAATGATGGAAAAAGGCATGAATGCCATGGCCGATTTCCAGAAGAATATGATGGCTGTCATGATGGCAGGTCAGTCCAAAGACTGAATCGCATTGGATAAAACCGGACACTGTTATGGCTAATGTAAGCTTTGCTCATCTGAGTAGCAAAATGAGAGTGCATTAGTCGCTGTGACTGCTACTTTAATCGTACGGCTGTCACCCAAGTGTAAAGTTACTTCTGCAGCATGTGGAAGTGACAGTTGTTCTTACCAACCATTGAAGGAGCAAGACCATGCAAGAGAACATTCTTAATGCATTCGCTGAACAGGCAAAGACGATGTATGCGCCGATGACCAAGTTCAACAGTCTGTTCGTAGAAAACATGGAGAAGCTGACTGAGTATCAGATCAACGCGGTTAAGAGCTACGCTGAAATGGGACTGAGCCAGATGAAATCTGCGGCAGATGTACAGGACCTTGAATCAATGCGTACTTTCGCGTCTTCTCAGGCTGAAGTTGCCACTGGAATGAACAAAAAAATCATGGAGGACGTAAAAACACTGTCTGACATGACGATGGAGTTCAAAACTCAGATGGAAGGCATCATGGAAGAGCTGCGTAGCACTGCAGCGGAAACTGCCAAGACAACAACCAAGGCAGCGGCTTCTAAAGCTAAGGCTGCTTGAGCGCTTTGACGCCATTGATGAGGCCACCTTCCGGTGGCCTTTTTTAGTTAAGTTTTTTGTTAATTAACAGGGAGAGAAAACGTCGATGAGTGACAAGTCTGAGCAGTTGTCAGCTGCCGTCAGTGATTATTTTGATATGGCGATTCAGGCAGCTGAGCATACGGGCAAAGTTTGGGAGAAGTTCATCCAACAACCGACCTCAGCAGAGGACCCGGCAGCATGTGTACTCAATGATTTTTCCGAGGCATTCAAAGAGCTGGGCGCAGCCATGATGGAGCACCCGGATAAGCTCCTCGACGACCAGATGGAACTGTTGAAGCAACAGCAATTATTGTTTCAGAACACCGTATTGAGACTGATGGGAAAAGAGGTAGAGCCTGTTGTCGAACCAGAGAAAGGTGATAAGCGCTTCAGAAATGAAGAGTGGGAAGCGAATCCTTTCTTTGACTACCTCAAACAGCTTTATCTGATTCAGGGTAATACCCTGAAGAAAATGATCGACGATACTGACGGTCTGACGGATAACTCCCGACGAAAGGTTGAGTACCTGATCCGACAGTACGTTAACGCGATGGCGCCCTCGAATTTTGCAGGCCTGAACCCGGACGTTATTAATAAGACACTGGAGACAGGCGGAGCTAACCTTGCTCATGGTATTGAGCAACTGACGGAAGATCTTGAAGCCAGTGCCAATGGCGCGCTCAACGTTGCGATGACAGATACATCGGCATTCCAGGTCGGTGTTAACGTGGCGACGACGCCGGGTAAGGTGGTCTATCAGAACGATCTGATGCAGTTGATACAGTATTCTCCGACGACCGAGACTGTGTTCAAGCGCCCACTGTTGGTGATCCCGCCGTTTATTAACAAGTATTACATTATGGACCTGCGCGAGAATAACTCGCTGCTGCGCTGGTTAGTAGGACAGGGCCACACTGTTTTTGTTATTTCCTGGGTAAATCCAGGCCCGTCGTTACGCGATAAAGGCTTCGATAACTATCTTCTTGAAGGCCCAGTGGAAGCTCTTGATATCATTGAGACGATCACTGGCGAGCAGGAGGTGAATGCCATTGGCTACTGCCTCGGCGGCACTCTGTTATCGGCGACGCTTTCGTATCTGAAGAAAAAACGTAAAGAGCGTATTAAGTCGGCCACCTTCCTGGCGACCCTGATTGATTTCTCGATGCCTGGTGAGATCGGTGTATTCATCAATGAGACTACTATTGCCGGTCTTGAGAAACAGATGGATATGCTCGGTTATTACGATGGTCGTCAGATGTCATTCAGCTTTAATACACTGCGCGAGAATGATCTGTTCTGGTCATTTTTTGTGAACAACTACCTGAAGGGTGAACGTCCAGCGGCGTTTGATCTGCTGTACTGGAATACCGACAGTACGAATCTGCCGGCGCGGATGCATTCCTACTATCTGCGCAATATGTATCTGAATAACCTGCTGCGTGAAAAGAACGCACTTGAGGTTGGTGGCGTTAAAATTGACCTGTCGGCGGTGAAGGTCCCAACGTACTTTCTGTCGACGTCGCAGGACCATATCGCACTTTGGGAAGCCTCCTACAAAGGAGCCCGCGTGCTGGGAGGTAAGCCCAGGTTTGTTCTCGGTGGCTCTGGGCATATCGCAGGGGTGATCAATCCGCCGTCTGCTGATAAATATAACTACTGGACCAATGACGATTTACCAGAAACCAGCGATGAATGGTTTAAGGGTGCAGAGAGCCATCGCGGCTCCTGGTGGCCTGACTGGGAGGCTTGGATTCAGGAGCAGGGTGGTGCTGACAGAGTTGACGCCCGTGTTCCCGGTGATGGACCTCTGGCGCCTATCGAGGATGCACCGGGCAGCTATGTCCGCATGCGCATTCAGGACGTGGTGGGCAAGTAGCCCATCACATCTATCTCTCTGATTTTACTGGGCTCTTTCGAGAGCCTGACCTTCTTTGGATTACATATAAGCGGGCGCAGAAAGTTTCTGTTCAGCTCGCTTTTGGGTATGATCACTCTAACGAATACAACGAACATCAGTGAGAATACACGTGTCTCAGTTTGATCAGGAATCGATCGTCTATGGCGTTATTCGCCACATCCCTTCAACCGAGGATCTGGCGGCCCGGCGGGAGCGCAGGACGAATTGGGGCGCTATACAGGCCCTGCCAGTCGGCATGGAGGATGACCTGTCTCTGCTGAAGCGTGAGATGTTCTCCATCTCTGGCGATGATGTTTTCAGTGGTGCTTATCAGACACAGATCATCCACTTTGCTGCTTCCTACCGGGCAGTAGAATATGAGTGGGAAGGCTGGCTGCGTCAGTTTGAAGATCTCCTGAAAAGTATGCACTGGGTATCGGCCACCGTTCACCTTGAGACAGAGCTGGCCGGTAAGCATACGTTTAACTGGCAGGCTGATCATGGCCATGCTCCATCCGATGCAGAGCTTCGTATGTCCTGTGAGTGGGAGAGGGAGGCATCCTTTGCCATCTGATCCTTTTGACGAAAATGGCCCACAGGAGGGCGTTCTTCGCGTCCCCTACGACCGCCTTTCCCCAGATGCATTGAATGGCATTGTTGAAGAGTTCGTGAGCCGGGAAGGCACAGACTATGGGGATTACAACTTCAGCTTTGATGATAAAAAAGAACAGGTTTACCAGCAGATCCGTTGCGGGCAAGTCGTGATTCTGTTCGATCCGGTCGGTGAAACCTGCCAGCTGGCCATGGCCGATCAGCTTCCGCCGGGGCTGTAGATTTTTTATTCTTCATCATTTATTACCCGATAAAATTTTCAGGTAACTTCCTTCGAATCATATCTCTGAGTAAAAACCGGTTCGGCGATAGCGCGTCAACCACCGTCTGACTGATACAAGCTGCATCTCCTGATAGCTGCTGAGCGATAAGCTCCGCACACAATGGAGCGGATGCCAGACCCCGGGAACCATGGCCAATATTCAGCCAGACGCCACTGAACCAGGGCATCTCTTCAGCAGGAACATTCCTGGCATTTTTCACCATAGGTGCAAATCGCTGCACGAACTCTTTGGGCTGAACGATGGGGCCTGCCATGGGCAGGTAATCAGGCGTAGTGCAACGAAAACCTACCCGTCCCCCAATGACTTCGGCATCGGCAGCCGCGCTTTGCCATTCTGGCCCGAAGTCGGTCAGGTGTCCGATGTTCGTTTGATGATCTTCGGTGCGCAGTTCGGTTTCATCGTCATTCAGGTTGTAGGTGGCTCCTAAGCAAAGCCTGCCGTTAATTGGCGGAGCCATGTAGCTGCGGGCACACAAAACCCGGTCTGTTTGCGGCAGTCTGCCTGGGTTGAGGTAGCTGAGTTGGCCACGAATTTTCTTCGTTGGCAGGTAGGCATTTTCGCCGAGAAGAGTCTTTGCCTGATGGGCGTTGGCGACTACGATGGCGTCGGCGGCTATGGCCCCTTGCCCCGTGACGACGATGAGATCCCCTTGAGTGCCTTTAATATCTTTGACGGCGGTACTCACCAGATTGATGTTGTGGTGCTGAATCAGGGCTTTGCAAAAATCTGTAGGTGAGACCCAGCCAGCAGCTGGATATAGCAGAGCTGCCTCAGACACAGCAGGGCCGACGAACTCTGGAGGGGGAGCATGGCGTTCAAGAAAACGCTGCTGGCGACGGGATTCTTTATCGCTATATGCAAGCTGTAACACACCACAGTCATCCCAGTGAATGCCTCGGTTCGCGTCCCCCAGCGTCTGTCGTACCTGTTTTAAGGCAAGTAAATACGCCTGCCGGTAGAAATCTGAGTGCGTAGCATTATCGTCAGCGGCCAGTTTGATATACAGGCCGCCTTGTGGGTTGCCCGAGGCACCGCTGGCCACGCCATCCGGGTCACAAAGGGTAACCCGGAAGCCCCGTTCTGCCAGAGCGCGAGCGGTGGTACACCCGGCTAAGCCTGCACCAGCGATAATAATATGACTGTTTACACTGAGATGAGACGGGGTCAGCTGCCATGGTTTGTTCGCTTTCAAACGATGAATTTCTGGCCCTGTAGAAGCCTGATAGCTGCCCGCCAGCATCTCGCGTTTACGTCCAAACCCAGGAACCTTCTGTACGGCGAATCCCGCCCCCTTCAGCCCGCGCCTGACGATACCCGCCGCAGTGAAGGTTGCTACTGTGGCGGTTCGGTCGGGGTGAGGATGACGACTGATGCGGCGAATTTCTCTGAACAGTGAATCTGACCACATGGCTGGATTTTTTGCGGGGGCGAAGCCGTCCAGGTACCAGGCATCAACCGGCCCATTGAGTTCGGGCAGTGCATGGTGCACGTCGTCAAATATAAGCGTCAGTGTGACGCGTTCTTCAGGCCAGCTCAGAACATGGAATCCAGGTACTGCCGGAGGGTAGTGCTCGATCAGCTGCGCTGCTAATGGCTCAAGCTCAGGCCATAAAGCGAGCGCTCTGGTTAATTGCTCTTTGCTGAGAGGGAATTTTTCGATACTGGTAAAGTGCAGCCAGAGCTCACTGCTGTTCAGGGCCTGATGACGGTCAACCTGGTGCTCACGAAAACTCTGCCAGGTGGCCAGAAAATTAAGGCCGGTGCCAAAACCGGTTTCAATGATTCTGAATGAACTATTTTTTTCAGATCGGTATTCTGACCAGCGCTCAGGAATACCGTTGTGCCTCAGGAAAACGTAGCGTGTCTCTTCCAGTCCGTTCTCAACTGAGAAATAAGGGTCATCAAAGTCGTCTGCAACAGGCAGCCCTTGTTCGTTCCATGAAAGATTCGGATGTGTGAGCGTTACGTCGGTCAAGAGTGAGGCCTGTCGGTCTGAGTGATTGCTTATTGTAATAAAGCCGGGGCATAGGCGTATACTGCCTGCCATGATGATCGAAATTGCGACTGTTCTGTTTCCTGTTGTTCTGTGCGCTGTATTGGGGGCTCTCTGGGCACACTCCCGTACTGGTTATGACAGTGAGTTTGTTTCCCGGCTGGTGTTGAACATAGGTGCGCCATGCCTGATGTTATCGGTACTGGGGAGCGTTGAAATTGATGCAGAGGTGTTTGTCGCAACGGCCTTTGCGTGTGTGGCCGTAACCTGCCTGATGGTGGTTCCGGGGGTGTTGGTCCCCAAAATTCTCGGTGATGACGTGCGCACATACCTGCCGTCCTTTCTGTTCCCAAATGTCGGTAATATGGGACTGCCGGTGTGTATGCTGGCGTTTGGCGAGCAGGGGCTGGCCCTGGCATTGGCGTTCTTTATGACATTATCGATCGCACATTTCCCTACGGGTATTCTCCTCGCCGGCGGCAAGGAAGCCGGTGGTCTGGGCGGTATTGCCCGCATGCCGATCATGTATGCCATCCTGGTGTCGGGGCTGCTGGTTGCGACCGGTTGGCGTCTGCCAGAATTTCTTGATAACGCCGTCGGTCTGATCGGTGGTATGACGATTCCCCTGATGCTGATCACACTGGGCGTATCGTTGTATAGCCTTCAGGTCAGGGATTGGCGCAAAGCCTTTCTTTACAGCCTGATACGCATTCTGGGTGGTCTGGGCGTGGGGTTGGTGGTCTGCTGGATGATGAACCTGGAAGGTATTGCCCGTGGCGTAGTACTTATTCAGAGTTCGATGCCGGTCGCGGTCTTTAACTATCTGTTTGCTGTTCGTTTTAACAAAGAGCCCGGCGCAGTGGCCGGGCTGGTTGTAGTATCGACGTTTCTGTCGTTCATCTTCCTGCCGGTGCTGTTACTGACGATTTTACCTGGGTAACGGAGCAGGAGGAGCGGCAATTGCCGATGATTAATTCTCGATCAGTGCCGTCGGTTCCGCAGGTTCGGTTTTTTCTATGATTTCGGCGCTTTGCAGGATGATGTCTTCCACCGGCTTATCCTGACGACCAACGCGGGTGCCTGCGATACGATCAACGACATCCATGCCATTGATGACTTTACCAAATACTGCGTATCCATAATCACGAACACCGTGATCCAGGAAGCTGTTATCTTTCACGTTAATGAAAAACTGGCTGGTCGCGCTGTCTACGCTGGCGGTGCGAGCCATCGCAATCGTGCCGCGCATATTTTTCAGGCCATTTTTAGCTTCGTTTTTAATCGCTGCACGTGTCGTTTTACGAGTCATTTGCGGATCGAATCCACCACCCTGAATCATGAAGTTGTCGATGACGCGATGAAAAATAGTGCCGTCGTAGTGGCCTTCCTCGACGTAGGCGACGAAGTTGTCGACAGAGATCGGAGCTTTTGCTTTATCGAGGGCCAGTTCGATACGCCCTTCACTGGTATTCAGTGCAACGTAGACAGTATCGTCGGCTGCCTGAGCACTGAAAAATGGCAGCAGAAGTGCGGCGATCAAAAGTAGCTTACGCATGGTGTCTGTTTCCTTATTCGGGCTATGACTTTCTATTTATGTTCGCGTTATGGCGTTGTTACGGTTTCATTGAGGCGGGCATTATGCCCAGCCACTGTTACTGCGGCGACCGCGAAGACCTGGCAAAATCAGTCCACCAATGATACCAACGACGACCAGGCCACCACCATATATCAGATAGGACAGGCTGCGATCTCCCCGTAATTCCTGATTTTCGGCAGACAGCGTGCTGACCTGAAGCTCAAGCTCCTGAGTCTTTCGGCTGAGTTTCCGCGCCTTTTCATCCAGTGCGATGGCGTTTTCGGATACGCTGCGGATGCGTTCCAGTTCGCGCTCCAGCTCAGTGCTTGAGCGACTTGCCTCAGCACGCTCAGATTTTGCGGCTTCAAGCTCCGAGGTTAATTCATCTACCTGTTTCCGGGCCGTACTCAGTTCCGCCTTCAGGTTATCGAGTTCGCGATTGGTGAGAATTAATTTCTCTTTAGCGACAGGTTCGTTGACCAGGTACTGGGAGCGGACATAACCCTCAACGCCTTTGCTGGTTTTGACCTTGGTGAAGTCGCCTTCCTCGCCCTGATAAATCAGGTGCTCACCACTCTGGACGACTTTCAGGATTCGGTATTCGTTGGAAGGCCCCGAACGTAACTGAATAAACAGCTTGTCGGTAACGTATCGTTTTTCTACGGCCTGTGCCGCCATACTGGTGAATAACAGGCCGATCATGAGACTGATAACGTACTTCACTGGAACCTCCTTAATTATTGTCTGAATTCAGGGCAGAACTTTTTTAAACGGTTTAACGGTCACACCAGCGTATACACCAGCGGCAACGTACGGGTCGGCATCTGCCCAGGCCTGCGCAGATGCCAGAGAATCAAACTCTGCGACAACAAGGCTACCCGTGAAGCCGGCTTCGCCCGGATCTTCGCTATCAAGTGCCGGGTGAGGGCCAGCAATCAAAAGACGCCCTTCGTTTTTCAGTGCTTCGAGGCGCTCCAGATGAGCGGGCCGGGCTTCTTTTCGAAGAGGCAGGCTATTCTCTATATCCTGACTGATAATCGCGTACCACATTATTCGGTTTCCTCTTTGATGTAGCGGGACAGATAAATGCCCTGAGCAATAATAAATACGAACGTCAGGCCGAGCATGCCAAAGAATTTAAAGTCGACCCAGATGTCTTCACTGAAGTTATAAGCAACGATCAGATTCAGAACGCCGCTGACAATAAAGAAAATAATCCAGGCGCTGGACAAACGCTGCCATATGATTTCGGGTAGCGTGAGATTGCCACTCATCATGCGCTGGAGAAGGTGGTTTCCCGTTACTAGTCGATAGCCGATAAAACCAACAGCGAACGCCCAGTTAACAATCGTAGGCTTCCATTGAATAAAGGATTTGTCATTCAACAGAACGGTCAGTCCACCCATCACCACGACAATGGCCAGTGTGATGAGGTGCATTTTCTCGACTTTCCCCCAGATAAGACGGGTCGCTACTATCTGTAATATCGTCGTCGGAATGAGTACCGCAGTCGCCAGAATGAGAGGCTCAGTGTTTTCCAACAGAGTTATCTGGTCTGCACTCAGGTAGGGTGTCAGGGCGGCAATAATCTCTGCGGCCATCTTGAATACAATAAAAAAGATGGCGATGGGCAGGTAATCCAGCAGTAACTTCATTCGCTATAGGGCTTCTGTGCATTTACAATGAGGCATTATGTCGTAAGCCACCCAGAGCGTCCAATGTGAACTCCGTGATTGATCTTCACTGCCATACCACCGCCTCAGACGGCAGTCTCAGTCCTGCTGACCTTATTGAGAGGGCAGCTGAGCGTGGCATAGAAACTCTGGCCATCACTGACCACGATACACTCGAAGGGTTCCGTCAGGCGCGGGAAACGGCAGCAGAAAAGGGGATACGACTCATATCTGGTATCGAACTTTCATGTGTCTGGGGCGGTGCGACGATTCATATCGTTGGCCTGAACATGGATGCAGACTCGCCTGTTATTGCAGACGCTGAGGCATTTCAGATCAGGGCCCGGGCTGAACGATCAGAGCTGATTGCCAGACGCGTGAGTAAAAAGCTTGGTCAGACGATCTGTCTGGATACCGTGCGACAGTACGCTGGCAGCGAGATTGTTGGCCGTCCGCATTTTGCTCGTTATCTTGTCGATCAGGGCTGGGTACCTTCGATGCAGACCGCATTCACCAAATACCTGGGGGCGGGCAAAGTGGGTGATGTTAAGACCAGTTGGCCGGAGCTTGATCAGGCAGTACGCTGGATTACTGCTGCTGGCGGTACGGCGGTGATGGCGCATGCGCACTTGTACAAAATGACGCGAACCAAGTTACGTGCCTGCTTGTCTGATTTTATTGAGGCGGGAGGTTCCGCGCTTGAAGTTGCCTACGGTCAGATGGATAACAATCAGCGCGGTCAGATGGCAGCGCTCGCAAAGGATATGTCTCTGCTTGGCTCCTGTGGCAGTGACTTTCATGGACCAAACCGTTTCGGCCTTGACCTTGGCGTAATGCCAGCCTTCCCAAAAGAAATTACACCCGTCTGGACACAGTGGCAGTAATGC
>Ga0181593_10005162_pt1 | contig 11838 bp, 11 predicted proteins | sample 071ome_19_FD_133756 | JGI IMG/M metagenome (GOLD analysis project Ga0181593, IMG submission 133756) | Coastal salt marsh microbial communities from the Groves Creek Marsh, Skidaway Island, Georgia - 071413AT metaG (megahit assembly) | ecosystem: Environmental > Aquatic > Marine > Intertidal...
GCCGAAGCTGCAGCAAAGCCTCGACGTCGTTCTCATAGGCATTGTCCGCCACGCCCGAGCGCGAGGAATGGGTTACCGCCCCGCCCAGTTCCTCTTGCGTTACCGTCTCGTGGGTCACGGTCTTCACCACGTCCGGCCCCGTAACGAACATGTAGGAGCTGTCCTTCACCATGAAGATGAAGTCGGTCATCGCGGGAGAGTAAACGGCGCCGCCGGCGCATGGTCCCATAACCATTGAGATCTGCGGCACAACACCGGACGCCAGGACATTGCGCTGAAACACTTCGGCATAACCGCCAAGCGAGGCAACGCCTTCCTGGATCCGCGCGCCGCCGGAATCATTGATCCCGATCACCGGCGCGCCGACCTTCATCGCCTGGTCCATGATCTTGCAGATCTTCTCCGCGTGAGCCTCCGAGAGAGCGCCGCCGAAAACCGTGAAATCCTGGCTGAACACAAACACCAAGCGCCCGTTAATGGTTCCGAAACCCGTCACCACGCCGTCGCCGGGCACCTTGGTCTCCTGCATGCCGAAATCGACGCATCGATGTTCGACGAACATGTCCCATTCCTCGAAGGAATCCGGATCGAACAAGATCTCGATCCGCTCCCGCGCCGTCAGCTTGCCCTTACCGTGCTGCGCGTCGACCCGGCGCTGCCCCCCGCCCTGACGCGCGGCGCCACGCATTTCCTCGAGCCGTTGGATGATGTCCTGCATGGTCCTCTTCCCTCTTCGCCAGGGCGATAGTCATCGGATATGGTTTTAGCGGCACACGAGCGAACCGGCCAGTTCCACCAACCACTTTTCAGTGTTGATTTCCAGCCCGCTAATTCCAAGCACGGCCGAGACGAAGAAACTCGGCGGCGACCAGAAGGTCCGTCCGCAATCCCGCCAAGCGTTCCATCGCTTCCTCGTCCTCGCCGTTTTGTTCAATTTGAAAGGTCTCGTCCAACTGAGCGGCGTCGACGCCCGCCTCGGCGCCGATATGCCCCTCGGCGATGGCCAAACCAATCACCACCGACCCGGAAATCGCGGTCATCTCATGCAGTGCCGTCATCGCCAACGCCTCATAGCCGGCGACCACGCCCTTGATCGCGCCAAGAGCCGCCCCATCCTGTTGGATCGGCATGATCCCAGTGGTGACCCGCAATCGCGCGCCCAACGCATCGGCCGCCCAGTCAAGCAGAGGGTCCCAGGACTCGACTTGCCGCAGCACGAGATCCGCCGGCTCCTCCGCCCGGTAACAAAGCATGTCGGAACCGGCATAGTCGGCGATCGTTTTGATGACGTAATCACGCTGGGTTTCCACCCGATCCGCCGTGGTCGCGACAAGTGACATAAGCGGCATTGATCTCGGATCGACGGCTTCCGCCTGCGCGTCCCATTCCGCCGCCACGGCCTCGGCCAACGCTCGGTTTGGCAAGCACAGATTTCTACGCGCCGGAGATTTCACGGTCTTGCCGTCCAGAAGAACCGCGAAGCCGTTTTCCGCTTCGGCGACCGTTACAGCCTTGTATACCCGTTTCAATCGACCGCCTTCTTTAAGCTGTCAAACAATCCCTTGATCCCCCCGGGCTTCTCCTGTTGTTCCGTCGCCGCCGCGCCGCCCGTCGCCGGAGATCTCGCCGGCTTCGCGGCTTTCGGTACTGGTTTGCCCTCGGCGATGGCGATCGCGGCCGGACATGGCTCGTCCGCGTTGCCGGCGCTAAGGAACGGCAGCGCCAAGGCCAGCGGATTCACACCGGCGAGCGCGATCGCACCGACGCCCTTGGCCACCGCGAGCGGATCGGGGATTACCGTCGGACTGGTCGCCGGCCCGCTGATCAGCAAGGGTACCGACAGACTGATCAGGCTCGGGTTCTTTGGTTGCGGAGTCAGTTTCAGGTCAAGCTCCTGTTTGGCGAGCTTGATCGTCCCCTCGCCCGCCACGATCACCCGATCACTATCAACCAACATGGCTTTCGACGTCGCGACCCCATGCTGAATGTCAAAGCGGCTGACCATGCAGTTCAGCTTGCCGCGGTTCGATTGATCGAGAAACGGCAGGAATTGCGTCGCGACGTCGGCGGCGATCAACTCCCAATAAGCGTTGTCGATCTTGCCTTCGCGGATGATCAAGGCGGTGTGTCCGCCAAGCGTGGCGAGGATCTGGCGCGGCGTCTCTCCGGCGCCGGTCACCTTCACCTCGGTATCGCCCTTGGCCTCCAGGAGATCATTAGGCTGAAAGACCTTGGCGAGGGCGCCGAAATCCGCCCCTGTCCAGGTCTCGGCCAGGGCGATCTTGGCGACTTTCGCGCGACCGTCGACGGTTCCCGTGAGGTTAATCGTGCCTTCGCTCAGGACCGCGGTGGACGGTTTGATCGTCAGCAGCCCGTTCTTCAGCGTCGCGTCCAGGTTTACCTTCGTGAGCGAGAGCTTGTCCGTGAGTTTCAGCGTTTCAACGGCCGCCTTGATGTCCGCGTCCGCCGCCTTCAGGCCTTCGAGAGGAAGCGGCTGGTCCAAGGGATCCCCGCCCGTTCCAGCGGGTGCGGCGCCGCCGCCCAACCCGCTCCCGGAGGCCGGAGCCTTGGCTTGCAGGGCGACGAGGTCGAGAAGCTTGCTTTGAATATTCGCCGTCACCATCGGTCGCGCGCCGCCGAGCCCGAGCGATGCCGAGCCCGAGACATCGCTTCCCTCGACGGTGGCTTTCAGATCGGCGATGTCGACGGACGACAATCCAGCCTCGCCGTGCTTCGCGGTCACGGTCGCGGACATATCGATCGCGAAGCCGAACACCGTTCCCGTCATCGACACGGGCAAGGCGGCCCCAGGCTTCACCATCTCGGCGATCGCCGGCAATTGCCCCGTTACATCGATGGCCTGGCCATCGATATCCGCCTTGATCTTGGTATCCAACGCCCCGGACGCCGCCTGCTTCAATCCGACCGTCTCGATCGCGAAAGTGTTCTCCGTGCCCTTGGCGCCGTCGCGATAAGTGATCTTGATGTTATCGAGCGTTACCTCTCCGATACTCGGCACGCCCTCGCCGTCATGACCACCGCCGTCGCCGCCGTGTTTTTCTCCCGACCGCTTTTCGCCGCGGCCCGAGGCAACGTCCCAGTTGCCCTTGCCAGCCTTGTCGGTCTCCAGAAGCAGCTCGACATCGCGCAACACGACGCGCTGGACTTCGATCTTGCTGGAAAGGAGCGCCATCAGATTGACCACCACATCCAAGGCGCCGACCGACGCCATATCTGGTTTGGAGCCCCAATCCGCGTTCTGAAAGCGGACATCGGACACGGTAAGGCGCGGCGTCAGCGAGAGCTCAAGATCGATATCGCCGGCGATCACCAGGTCACGCCCGGTGGCCTCGCGGACCTCCTCGCGGATCTCCGCCTTGTAACTGTTGAAATCGAGGGTCGAGAGATAGATCGCGCCACCACCGATGATCACAACGACCACGGCGAGCACGCCGAGCAGGATTTTTACCGCCTTCATGACACTTTCTCCGTGGTTATTGGCCCCAACAGATTTCTCACAACGTCGTCGAGCTGATCGAAATGATCAATCAGCGCATGGGGCTTCGCAGAGCTTAGATGATCCACCCCATGGTACCCCCAGGACACCGCGATACTTTTGACGCCCGCATTATGCGCCATTTGCAGGTCAAACACCGTATCACCAATCATCACCGCGGTCTCGATATCGGCCCCGGCTTCCGAGATCGCCTGGCGTAGCATGGTGGGATCGGGTTTACCTGGCGCGTCATCGGCGGATTGCAGAGAGACGAAACGGTTTCGCAGCCCGTGCGCTTCCAACACGGAGATCAGGCCGCGACGCCCCTTTCCGGTCGCGATCGCCAGCAATAGGCCGGCTTCCTCGAGACGGTCCAGCACCGCCCGCGCGCCGGGCATCAAGGGCTCGGGCCCTTTCGCGGCGGCGCCCTGAACCACGTGGGCGTGATGTTTATAGGCCTCGGCGATGCGTTGGGTCTGCAACCCCCTGACATCCGGATTGATCCGCTCGATCGCGCCGTCCAATGGCAGGCCGATCACAGATCGCACTTGCGCCGCGTCGGGCGGCGTGAGTTTCTGACTCTCGAACGCGGCCCGCATCGAGGCGACGATGGCATGCTGGCTGTCGACCAAGGTGCCGTCGAGGTCAAAGACAACGAGGCGCGGAGCGGCGTTCGTCATCAGTCGCCCCCCTCGTCATCGGGGAAGGTGACCCGCCCCGCCTTGGGGTCGAACCCGAGATACTCCCAGGTTCGCGCCATGTGCTCGGGCAGTTCGGCCTCGACCTCGAGCCACGAGCCGTTCGGACGCTGGATGGCGATTGATCGGGCATGCAGGTGGAGCTTTCGCGATAGAGCGCCGGCGTCCAGGAAAGCGCGCTCGCCACCATATTTTCCATCACCGAAGATCGGCGTGCCCAGCGCGTTCATATGGACCCGCAGCTGATGGGTCCGTCCGGTACGCGGTCGCATCGCGACCCAGGCGGTGCGGCGGCCCAATTGTTCGACCACCACGTAATCGGTGATCGCGCGCTGTCCCTGGTCCTGATCGATCACCATCTTCTCGCCGCCACGCCCCGGGAGCTTAGCGACGGGCAGATCGATGGTGCCGTTGGAAAAACGCGGCTCGCCCACCACCACGGCCCAATAAGTCTTGCGCGCCGATCGATGCCTGAACGCCTCGGTCAGCCATTTCGCCGCCTTGGCCGTACGCCCCAACAACAGGACGCCGGAGGTGTCCTTGTCCAACCGGTGGACCAGCTTGGGGCGCTTATCCAATTCGAACTTGAGTCCGTCGAGCGCCCCATCCACGTGCTTCTTCGAGCCCGTGCCCCCTTGAACCGGAAGCCCCGGCGGCTTGGCGATCGCGATCACTTCGTCGTCCTTGTAGAGGATCGCCTCGGTTAGCTGCTCGATCAACACGGTATCGGGGCCCCGCTTGGCGATCCGCTCGGCCCTGGGATTCTTCGGCGGCGCGGCGCCTTCATCGACCGGCGGCACGCGAATCGCCTGACCTTGCTCCAATCGCTGTCCAGCCTTGGCGCGCTTGCCGTCGACCCGCACCTGACCGGTACGCAGCATCTTCTCGAGCCGACCGTGACCGACCGCCGGGTAATGCCGCTTGAACCAGCGGTCGAGCCGGATGTCGTCGTCATCACCTTCGACGGTGAGGGTTTGCACGCCGCTCATCCCAGCACACTCCTCATCAGCCACAGGCCGAGGAACAATCCAGCGATGGAAAGCACGACCGACAACGCGATATAGGCGCCCGCGCCCAATAGGTTCGAACGCTCGGTCAGGACCGAGACATCCAGCGCGAAACTGGAAAACGTCGTGAAGGCCCCGAGCACGCCAACCGCGAAGAATGCCCTGATCTCGGGGCTACTGTTCAGTTTTGTGACCAGGAATTCGACGAACAACCCCATGAGGAAGGAACCCGCGACATTCACGAACAAGGTGCCGTGCGGAAATCCCGCGCCCAACCAGCGGGTAAACAGGCCAATTGACTGATATCTGGCGACCGCGCCGATGGCGCCGCCGAGAGCGACCGCGAGGATGAGTTTCATGGCTGTCTAGCTACTCCAGTCCACGCCGAATATCCAGCCCTCGACGCTTCGCGCGGCGACGATGGGCATTGGTGTCGACCAGACTTCCGGCTTCGAGGAAAGGGCCCGAAGCGCGGCGGCGGAAATCAGGGCGTCCGGTTCATCCTCGCGCGACGGTAGCCACGATCTGGGCAGGGCGTTGGATCCGAAATGCGCCAACGCCCGGTTCAGGACCACGCGGTCACGCCAGCCACGTGGGTCGACCGCCGCGCGCTTGAAATACAGGCGCGGGAAGATCTCCACCAGCGCCGATCGCCCCTCGATCGCCTCAAAGGGCCAAACCGCGACATGATCATCCATCTCCCGCTTCAAATGATCCAGAAGACGCATCCCCGCCAGGGAGCCGGTTCCGACATTCGCCGCGCCGACGCATTTCATGACCGGATGCGGCCAGGTGATATCCGCGCAGGCCGCCTCGGTCAGGCGTCGCCTGGACGTGAACAAGTCGCCCTTGGCTCTCGGCGTCAGGAAGTGCCGATGAAACTCGAGATCCTCGCGGTTGTAGAACGGCGCGCCATAAAGTTCCGGCGCGTCCCGACAAACCCGCTCGACCAGCGACCAGAGATCTCGCGCGCTCCCGAGTGGCGGCCCGGTATCGGGGAAATAGCAGTCCAAATCCGCATGTGCATAAGCGAAAGCGAAATCGAACCCGACCAACACTCGCTTTTCGCGCATCCGTTTGCTCAACCAGGCCAGCACCATGGGCCGGGTCCACCACCTGCCCTGTTCCGGCTTGACCAGGACGGGCGCGGTTTCTCCAGGCTTGGCGAGCGCGATCTGAATGCCTGGCAGGGCGGGTCCCTTGGCGCCCGACCAGTCGATGCCGATGAACGCCTCGAAGTCGCCGGCATTCATCAATCCGGCTCGCCCTGGCGGCGGGCGCGAAGCTTGTCCCAATAGGCCAGCCGTTTGGAAACCTCGCGTTCGAAGCCGCGCTCGACCGGCGCGTAAAACCGCTGTCGCTCCAAACCGTCGGGAAAATAGTTCTGCCCGGAAAATCCATCCTCGACGTCATGGTCATAGGCATATCCGGCGCCGTAACCCAGATCCATCATCATCCGGGTCGGCGCGTTCAGGATATGGGCCGGCGGAGCAAGCGACCCGGTCGCGCGAGCCGCCTTGCCCGCCGCGCCGAAAGCCTTGTAGGACGCATTGGATTTCGGCGCGGTCGCGAGATAGACCACGCATAGCGCGATATTCAGATCCCCTGCGGGCGAACCGATCCGGTCATAGGCGTCCCAGCAGGCAAGCGAATGCGCGAGCGCCTGGGGATCGGCCATGCCGATATCCTCGGACGCGAAGCGGGTGAGTCGGCGGAGGATATAGGCAGGGTCCTCGCCCCCGACCAGCATGCGGGCCAGCCAATAGAGCGCGGCGTCGACATCCGAGCCGCGCAGGGATTTGTGCAGCGCGCTGATCAGATTGTAATGCTCTTCCTTGTTCTTGTCGTAGACCGGAGCGCGGCGCTGTACCGTCGCGGCGACCCCCGTCGCGTCCAAGACCGGCTCCGGCGGCAGGCGGAAAAGCTCCTCGACGAGGTTAAGCAGGAAGCGCCCGTCTCCGTCGGCCATGGCCTTGACCGTCGCGCGGCCACTCTCGTCAAGGGGCAAGGCTCGGCCTTCGAGAGCCTCCGAACGCACGAGAAGCTGTTCAAGCGCCGCGTCATCGAGCCGGCGCAGCACAAATACCTGACAACGCGACAGAAGCGCGGCGTTGAGCTCAAAGGACGGGTTCTCGGTGGTCGCGCCAACCAGTACGACGGTGCCGTCCTCCACATAGGGGAGAAAACCGTCCTGTTGTGCTCGATTGAAACGATGCACCTCGTCGATGAAAAGCAACGTGCCTTGGCCCATGGAGCGTCGCTCGCGAGCGCGCTCGAATACCTTGCGCAGATCGGCGACCCCGGAGAACACCGCCGAGAGCGGCTCGAAGGCCAGATCGACCTTATCCGCCATCAGGCGCGCCATGGTTGTCTTGCCACAGCCCGGCGGCCCCCAGAGCACCATCGAGGCAATCCGCCCCTGGCCCAGCATGCGCCCGACCGGCGCTTCCGGCGCCAGCAGATGGTCCTGGCCCACAACCTCCTCGAGCCGCGCCGGGCGCAACCGATCAGCCAGGGGACGCGGCGCTTGAGCCTCGAACAGTCCAGCCACGGGCTAGCCTTTTATTTCCCGGCGTAGAACCTCGTCGCCGCGGCGGAGCGCGATCCGCCACACATCCCGCGCCCGCGCCACGGCTTGTTTCAAATCATCAACGGTCTCGATGTCCCGGCCATTCACCTTCAACACGATATCCCCGGAGGTAAGGCTCAACCGGTCCGCGACACCGCCCCTACGCACCCCGACGAGGACAACGCCCCGAGCAAGATCGTCAAGGCCGTTCTCGATCGCGAAAGCCGGTGAAAGATTCGCGACCCGCGCGCCGCTGAACGGATGTCGGCCATCAAGATCGCTCACATCCGGCGCCGGTGTCGACAGGGGTTCCGTTAGGGCCAGATTCAGGCTTCGCCGGTCACCCTTGCGCAAAACCTCGGCCCGGGCGGTTTCACCGAGAGGAAGCGTCGCCACTCGATAACGAAGTGCCTCGTGATCATCCACAACCCTGCCGTTGAGCGCGGTCACCACGTCGCCGACCCGCAAACCCGCCTGATCCGCCGGGCCGCCCGGATAGATGTCGTTGATGATGACGCCACTTGGGCGATCAAGCCCGAACTGCTCGGCGAGCTCCCGAGTCACCGATTGTCCGGAGGCGCCAAGCCATGGGCGCACGAGCTTACCGCCGCGAGCCGAACGGAGCACCGTCTTGACCATGTTCGACGGCACCGCGAAACCAATCCCCACCGAGCCACCGCCACCGCCGCGCTGGGTCGAGAAGATCGCCGTGTTCACGCCGATCAGCTTGCCGTCCATCGAGATCAGCGCGCCGCCGGAATTGCCCGGGTTGATCGACGCGTCGGTCTGGATGAAGAAGCTGTAATCCGTGATCCCGACCGCCGTCCGCGCCAGCGCCGAGACAATCCCGCTGGTGACGGTTTGGCCGACTCCGAAGGGATTACCGATGGCCAGAACCAGATCACCGACCTCGACGCTGTCCGAATCCCGCATTTCGACGAACGGTAGCCGCGCGGCGCCGGCGTCGATACGGAGCACCGCGAGATCGGTCCGCTCGTCCTTCAGAAGAACCTGGGCGTCGAACTCCCTGCGGTCGGAGAGCACGACCTTGACCTGGGTGGCATTGGCGATGACGTGATGGTTGGTAACGATCAAGCCCTCGGGATCGAGAATGACGCCCGAGCCGAGCGCTTGTTGGCTGCGACGCCTCGGTTGGCCCTGGAACATCTCCCCGAAGAACTGACGGAAAAACGGATCGTCGAAAAGTGGTGAAACCCGCCGCTCCATCACCTCGGTCTTGGCGAAGATGTTGACCACGGCGGGACCTGTCTCGCGCACCAGGGGCGCGAAACTAAGCTGGATCTGCGCCTCCGATCTCGGCACCTGCCGCGCGGTCTGAGCCTCGGTCATCGACGCGCCGAAGCCGGCGGCAAGGCCGAGGATTGTCGCTAGAAGCAAAACCCCAGGAATGTAGCGTATTAAATGCATCTATCGTCCACGTAGCGATGGCGGAATGGAAAAGCCGCGGACCGACCGTCATCCAAACCTGAACCCTACACCGAACGCCCGCCGGTTGCAGTCCATTTGGGTATGCAAACCCCGCTCCACAAGCATCAGAGGCATAACGCATCTCGGAAACGCCAACGACCGCCCGATACCAGGCGGTCGCTTGCATGACAACTTCCGAAGCACCTCGCCACGGCGAGATGCTTGATCAGATGACCGAGGGCGTCGCTTGCGCGTATTCTTCCTCGGCGTTCTGGATGGGGCCCGAATCGAGCCCTCGAGCATCCTCGTCCCGATCGACCAATTCAATCACCGCCATCGGCGCGCTGTCGCCGTACCGATAACCGGCCTTCAGAACCCTGGTATAACCGCCGTTGCGTTCCTTGTAGCGGTCGGCCAGAACGTCGAACAGCTTCTTGGTCATGCCGTCGTCACGAAGCTGAGCGAAGGCCAGGCGCCGCGCGTGCAGCGAGTCCTTCTTGCCGAGCGTGATCAGTTTCTCCACCACCCGACGAAGGTCCTTCGCCTTGGGCAGGGTCGTGATGATCTGCTCATGCTTGATCAACGCGTTCGCCATGTTCTTGAACATGGCCTTGCGATGGCTCGCGGTCCGGTTGAACCGGCGTCCCGCCTTATGGTGGCGCATTGGATCTACTCCTGATCTAAGTCCTGGCGGCCAGTTCAGTACGGCTCTTCAAGCCGCTTGGCCAATTCCTCGATATTGTCCGGCGGCCAGTTCGTGATCTCCATGCCGAGCGACAACCCCATGGTCGACAGCACTTCCTTGATCTCGTTCAGGCTCTTACGGCCAAAATTCGGCGTGCGCAGCATCTCGGGCTCGCTCTTCTGAACCAGATCGCCGATATACACGATGTTGTCGTTCTTCAAGCAGTTCGCCGAGCGTACCGACAGCTCAAGCTCATCAACCTTGCGGAGCAGGTTCTTGTTGAACGGAAGCTCCGCCGCCTCGTCGCTTTCGACCGCGTGGCTCGGTTCCTCGAAGTTGATGAACAGTTGGAACTGATCCTGAAGGATACGCGCGGCATAGGCCACCGCATCCTCGGGCGTCATGGAGCCGTTGGTCTCCACCGTCATCGAAAGACGGTCATAGTCCGTCACCTGACCGACACGGGTATTATCGACCTTGTACGTGACCTGGCGAACCGGGCTGAAAACGGCGTCGACCGGGATAAGACCGATCGGCGCGTCCTCGGGCCGGTTGACATTCGCCGGCACATAGCCCTTGCCGCTTTCGACCGTGAATTCCATGGTCAGGGTCGCGCCCTTATCCAAGGCGCAAAGCACCAGATCCGGGTTCATGATCTCGATATCGGCGCCGGTCTCGATCATGCCGGCCGTCACCTCGCCCGGACCGTCGGCCTTCAGGCGCATCTTCTTCGGACCGTCGCCATGCATGCGCAACGCGATCAACTTGATGTTGAGCACCATGTCCGTGACGTCCTCGCGGACGCCCGGGATCGACGAGAACTCGTGCAGAACCCCGTCGATCTGCACCGACGTCACCGCCGCGCCCTGGAGGGAAGACAACAGAATACGCCGCAGCGCGTTGCCCAGAGTCAGCCCATAGCCGCGCTCCAGCGGTTCGGCGACCACGGTCGCGGACCGGACCGGATCAATACCCGGCTGGATCTCGAGCTTGTTGGGCTTGATCAAAGCTTGCCAATTTTTTTGAACTTCCACGGCGACCTCATCAATATGGAGACCTGCGGGCCTCTCCACCCCCTGGGGTTTCGAGGCGGCCGATTGCCGGCCATCCCTTTATCGCGAACCCCGCGCCGACAAGACGGCGCGCGGCCTAATCCCTAGACCCGGCGACGCTTCGGCGGCCGACATCCATTATGAGGAATCGGCGTAACGTCACGGATCGACGTCACATTGAAGCCCACGGCCTGCAACGCCCGAAGCGCGGATTCCCGCCCGGAACCGGGGCCGCTGACTTCGATTTCCAACACCTTCATGCCATGTTCCGCGGCTTTCTTGCCGGCGTCCTCGGCGGCGACCTGCGCGGCATAGGGAGTCGATTTGCGCGATCCCTTGAAGCCCATGGCGCCCGCCGACGACCAGGAAATCGCGTTTCCCTGAGCATCGGTGATGGTAATCATGGTGTTGTTGAACGTCGCGCTCACATGAGCGACGCCCGACGTGATGTTCTTGCGTTCGCGGCGCCTGACACGCGCCTGGGTCGGTTGTTTTGCCATGATCTAATGTCGCTCCGACGGGCCTTGGCCCACTTGTTATTTCTTCTTGCCCGCGATCGGCTTGGCCGGTCCCTTGCGGGTGCGCGCGTTGGTGTGGGTCCGCTGACCGTGCACCGGAAGCCCCCGGCGATGCCGCAATCCACGATAGCAACCCAAGTCCATCAGGCGCTTGATATCCATCGCGGTCTTGCGCCGCAGATCGCCCTCGACCATCACGTCCTGGTCGATGGCCTCGCGGATCCGCGAAAGTTCGTCTTCCATCAACTCGTGAACCCGGCGATCGCGCGGAATTCCAAGTTTCTCACAAAGGTCCGTCGCCGTCGTGCGACCGATACCATAGATATAGGTCAACGCGATTTCGACGCGCTTTTGCGTCGGGATATTGACGCCAGCTATACGTGCC
>Ga0181593_10005166_pt1 | contig 11833 bp, 11 predicted proteins | sample 071ome_19_FD_133756 | JGI IMG/M metagenome (GOLD analysis project Ga0181593, IMG submission 133756) | Coastal salt marsh microbial communities from the Groves Creek Marsh, Skidaway Island, Georgia - 071413AT metaG (megahit assembly) | ecosystem: Environmental > Aquatic > Marine > Intertidal...
AAGAGGTTTAAAAAGTGCCCTCCCCGGGCCTCCTCAGCAATCCAGCAACGTAACGGCCGATGATCCAGAAACAGGCCGGTATCGAGGTAGTCGTGGAGATTGACCAGCACTTTGATGCGCCCTTCGTGGACGACGAGACGTTCAGAGGCATGGCCCAGCCGCTGGTATTGATCAGCCCCACGTTGTCGCTGGCGCCGCTTCACCGCAATGCTTTGCGATGCAGGTATATTCATCACAACCCGCGTCGCTTCGATTAACTCGCCGAGTCGACGGCCCGCTTTCTCGGCCGCGATCTCCTTGGGCGGCGCATACTCCGACACATGTATTTGATCTTCGTAGACGTCTACCGCGGCCGCGTACTCCGGAATATCGGCATCATAGAGACGAAAACAGGTTACTCCCTCTCGCTCGAACCATGGCCGAAGGCGGCGAAGATTCTTGCGCAGACGATTGGCAACCATCTTTTCGCCTTCGGTGACAACTCTTTGGGCAGTCGATTCAATGCTCGTGGCTGGCGGCTGATCAAGCACCCGAAAGTGGTTTGTCTCATGAAGATCAAACTGCAGGCAGTGTAATTCCAACCGGCCGTTATGAAATCGGTGTCGATGAGACGCTTGTAATCCCACCGCTTTTCCCAGCGAGAGATCGGAGGTAAGAATCAGGCTCTGCCATCCGTCGAATTCTCGTTTCATGACATCGCCAAGGGCGTTGTAAAGCCGCGGCAGGTGACTGACGTCGCCCATGCGCTCACCCCATGGAGGATTAACCGCCAGCAGTCCGCTGGACAGTGCTCGGTGAGTGGGCCGCTTCAGAGACGCCAGATCTTTGCAACGAATCCTCACAAGCTGCTCAAGGCCCAGTCTCTGGATATTATTTTGAGAGCGACGGACCGCCTGTATGTCGCCGTCGTAACCACGGATTTCGACGGAAGTTCCAGCGCCCGCCCTCGCCCGCTCATTGGCCTCCGAAAAGATCGCGCGCCACTGACCTTCATCATGCCCACCCCATCTATTAAAGCCGAAGCGCTCTCTAGTCAGCCCCGGAGCTCGGTCGAGCGCCATGAGCGCGCCCTCTAGTAGCAGCGTGGATGAACCGCACATGGGATCGATTAGCGCCTCCTCCTGCGCGCGTTCAGACGACCAACCCGCAGCCCACAGCGCTGCCGCCGCGATATTTTCCTTGAGAGGCGCCAGCCCACCATCAAGACGATATCCGCGACGATGCAAGCTGTCTCCACTGAGATCGATGGCGAGACTGAGCTCGCCTTTGTGAAGGCGGGCGTGAACTCTCACATCGGGTGCCTTGAGATCGACTGTTGGCCTGCTCAATCCTTTTGTTCGGAATTGATCAACAATGGCGTCCTTCAGGCGCTGGGCCCCGAACTGCTCATTACGGACCCCGCTACTGCGTCCGGAAAAGCCCACTGCGAGCGAACCGCTCGGGGGAATGTGAGCACCCCAATCGACCCCCGAGGCTGCCTCGTACAGAGAATCCGCCGAATCAGCCTGCGTAGTGCCTAACTGCAGCAAGACGCGGTTGGCGAGGCGACTCCACAGACAGACCCGATAAGCCAGACTCAGGCCACCCTCGAAGCTAACGCCGGAAGGCATTTCGACCACCGCTTCCGCGCCCAGCTGCGCGAGTTCCTGAGCCAGATAAATGCCAACGCCAGTAGGACAGGTGGCCAGATAACGGTGCCTCACCATGATGCTGGCGGTTGCTCCAAAGCGTATATTTCCCGGAGTAGCCCGCGCCACTGGTTGTATTGGGAGGAGAGCGTGCCCTCTAGGCGAACCACCTGATCTTCCGTTCTGAGCACGGTGGGTTCACTCTCATTGTCGAGCGCCTTTGCCAACTCGAAGAACGCTTGCTCCTGAATACGAAACGAACGATACGCAGCATATTGAGCATGCATCCTCGAGAACTGGCTGTCACTGGCTTTGGCTTCTCGCATGGCAGCGCGCTGTTCATACTGAGCCAACCATTCCGCCTGTTCCAACGTTGCCTGACGCCACATCTCATAGGTGGGGCCTACCTCTTCTGCCATCAGCGCGTACTGCTCGTCGATAGTATCGCAAAACAGGTACTCCTGATTTCGAACTCGCTCTACTCTCGCCACCATCGGGTCATCACTAGCGGGCAGTCTGTTTAGCTGCCACCCCTCTGAAGAGTGAGACACCATGCCGGAGAAAGCGCTGGGTACCAATGATTTCGCATAGACAATGTCTGCGGCCGCAATCAGGCGCTCTCGAGTCTCAGGCGCTGTTTGAAGCCAGATTCTCCCGATCTCGTTACTCAGCCCGTTAAAAATGTCAGCCAGGCTGTAAGTGACTTGAGTAGTGAGGGTGGCGCGATGCGCAATGGTTGTCTCCAGCCACACCCCCCCGAGTGAGTCACGGACCTGCACCGCCAGCAGCAAATCTCTGCCGTCGGACTGAAGAATGCGCGTGTGTATCGCCACAGCGGTCAATGCGGATGCCTCGGGCACGAGACGAACCGCACCCCAGTGATTACTGCTGACCAACACCTCTTTCAAGTCCCTCGCCAACAGCACTGCCTCGAGGCGACGCACGGCAGCCATCGGTGTGTCATCCGTAGCCACAACCCCCGCATCGAATAACACGACTCCAATGTCCAGAAACGGCGTGGTGGGCTCCGCTGCGATGATCAATGGTTCAATTACCACCCAATCGGGTTCCGGAGTTGTTGGCTCAGGTGGTTCGGGGGGCAAACCGGATGGCGCGGTACACCCGCAAAGGAGACTCAAGGTCAGGCAGTGTGCGCGAGCCACACGTCGTAGTCTGCTCTTTGACGAGCGGCGGGATAGCACTGACACCGGCAGTTTAATGGTCATGGGGAGGATCACTGTTCTCGGTGGTACAGACGCGTCCGCGACTCAGGGTCTCTGTACACGTGAACCCTCTGGTCAACGGATCGTATCGCGAATAAATTCGAACAACCTCGAGATCCCGGTTAACACCCGGCGCAGCGAGCAGGGTTCGCTGGGCGAGCGACCGTGAGTCCTCAGATACCGAGAAACGATGCTCAATCGACAGCCCATCCGGGAGGCGCACCAAGAAGTGCCACTGCTGTCCATCCCACCAGCACCGCTCAGCGCCAAGCAGGCTATGAACCACCTGTGACTTGTCCAGGTCACAGCTCAGCGCAAAATTATTTGCTCGCTCAACGCGCAGTATGTGGGGGTCCTGCTCGATTTCCAGTAAATCTGAATCCGTCACCAGCTCGGCCATTTTCGCCAAGGCGATCAATGTATCGAGATCACCAAGCGGCATACCCTGAGAGCTCGCCCCGCGCTCGACCGCCTCCTGCCTTCGGCGAATCTCCCGCTGGACCTCGCGGAAAGACGCATTGATTTGTGTCTGCACAGTATCACTGCGCGCATAGTCCACCTCCCAGTAACCACCTAATTCAGCCACCGGTCCAACAACAGGCTGTTCGATCGGTGTCTCGCTGGCACAGCCATAACCGAAGGTCGTCACCAAAGCGCACAGCGCGGTTAAACGAATAGAACGCAGCAACGGGTGTCCGACGCCGGCGTGGGCCTCGCGTGCATGGACGAACAGACGCTTGCCTAGCGGGAAGGGTTTCACTGCACGCACTGCAAAATCACTCGTAAACCGCTCTATCCGGGAGTGGGTTGAACGACGAAGTTAGGCGCTCTCGCTGGGCACCGCTGCCACCTCAGCTCGCGCTTCCCCAAACGTTGAAGCCTGCAATACGCGGCGTGCCCGGCAGGTACATTTCTTCAAGCGAATCGATGGAGAACCCAGATTCTGCTATCCATTTTTGAATGGGCCGGTTGAGATTGCAGCCCCCCATCAGCTTACGCCAGAGAGGATTAATGCGAGCCTGCCACGCTGCCACCGACGGGTCTGGCGCTTCCCCATGCTCGCAGAACAACAATCGACCCGTCGGCTTGAGCACTCGCCGGATTTCGCCAAGAGCGGCTTTTGCGTCAGGAATCGTACAAAGGCTGTAGGTCATCACTACCGTATCAAAGTCACCATCAGGTAATGGCATTTCCTCAGCCGACCCTTCGATAAAGGTAAGGGGAACACCGAGCTCAGCCGCCCGCGGCTGGGCGAGTTCCCAACTGGTGGAGCAGGGATCGATTCCCACAATTCCCAGAATCTGCTCCGGTCTGTAATACGGCAGGTTATGTCCCGCACCCATACCGATTTCCAGTACTCTACCAGCGGCCTTTGGCACGATCTTCTCGCGCTGTTTCAAAATGGGCTTCGTCCCGCAGGCACAGGTGACGAGTCTTGGCACCACCGAATCAGAATAAAAACCCATCTATGAACTCCATGCCATAAACAGCCGAGTGTACACCGCTACCTGCCAAGATTTTCTAGTGCGGGTCGAGCACCGTGACCGGCACGAACACTATTGGTCTTCCGGCACGCCGCCCTGCACTGCCCGAGCGGCGGCTGCGCGCGCCTCCAAAGCCTCCGTCAACGCGTGCTCCCTGGTGACAGAGTCCTCAAGCAATGGCTCCGCCCTGTAGGCGTCAGGATCGATCCGCCGCATTTCAGCTTCTATCCACTCCGAAACTTTGTCCATCAAGTCCGCCGAGCTCTCACCAGACACCGGCGCGATGGGCTCTCCGATCGAAACGGCGATGGTGCCGGGTATAAAAGTGAAGCTTTTTCGAGGCCAACATCGGCCTGAAGCCACTGCGATAGGGACGATCCGGGCATTGGTCGCGATGGCCAGCCGAGCAGCACCGGTTTTGTAGGCGCCAATGGCCCCGCGCTCGGAACGTGTGCCCTCAGGAAACATGATCACCCACTTGCCGCGGTCCATGAGCTTTTCTCCCAGCACGGCAACCTTGCTCCATGCCTCTCCCCGAGCGCTACGGTCTATGTGAATCATATTCAGACACGCCATGGCCCAGCCAAAGAAAGGAATGAAGAGCAGTTCTCTCTTGAAGACGTATGCCAGAGGATGCGGCATTCGACTGGCAAGGAAAAAGGTCTCCCAGGTCGATTGGTGCTTTGGGCAGAGGATGATGCGCTGATTGTCCTCCGAGTCAGGCAACCACCCTTCTCCCGCAACCGCGTAATCGACTCTACCGACCAATTTCACCGCTTGCACGGCGCCCCTAAGCCACGGTCTGGCCAGATACCACCATCTGGCGTCAGCGCTGGTAAAGGGCGTGGTGATGATAATCAGCGTTGCCATGGGGACCACGGTGACCGCCATCCAGAGAAACACCAATCCTGATCGGACAAAGCCCATCAGATGCCGCCCGACGTTTGTTGCTGGAGATCGCAATGCACTGTGGGCATAGCAAACCGTACCGTTGGCCTTTTGAGGTTCGGCATTAAACCAGAAACAGACGAGCACAGTCAGTCCAATCCTTTCACCAGCAAGCTGCCAACCTTATAATTCAGGTTAGCGAGGACGCTCTGTGAAGAAACCACCCTCAAAAAACGACCTGCGTGAGCGTTTGCAACGGCAAACCGCGGCTTTCTTATCCTCTGGCGGGAAGGTTGAAGAGCTAAAGGTGGGCGAGAGTGCCTACGACCGAGGAGAAATACCCCCTTCTCCACCTCTTTTCGAGGCGCGGCAACCTACCTCCAGAACGCCACTGACAGATGTTATCGCCGCACTCGATGCGCGCCGCGAGGCAAAGCGCACTCGAACCAAAGTTGTCAGGCGTCGCACCCCCAAGAGACGACGTCAGGTCGTTTACGATGACTTCGGGGAGCCGCTACGCGTCGTTTGGGTTGAGGAATGACTCGACGGGCTGCGAACTAAGCCCCACCAGATGAGCGGCGCCCACACTCGACATTACCTAAACTGCGCAGCGAAACGCCGCGTATCACCCTCGACACTTTGTGAGAACTCAACATGATCGCCCTCGAGGAAACGATTGAGGTCTCGAGACCCGTCGAGCACTGCTTTCGCTACATCTCAGATTTCCGCACAACCCTCGAGTGGGACCCCACAGTCCTTGAGGCTGACAAAACGACCGACGGCAGTATCGATGTCGGGACCCAATTCGCGCTGCGTTGCAAAGCGGGGCCCGTTACCGTGTCTCTGGAATATGTCATCGATGAGCTCACGCCGTTCCACTGTATTGTGCTGTCGGGTAAGGGTCGTTTCTTTGACGTGCGCGATATTATTACCCTCGAGGATATGGGCCACGGGGTCACGCGTATCACCTATATCGCCCAATTTAGCTACCGGTTTGGCCTTGAGCATTTGGCTCGACAACAGACGGCGGGGCTCGAGAAAATGGGGCGCGCCAGTGTTCAGGGGTTGGCTCGGGCGCTGGCTGACGACAACCCCACCCCCACCGCATCGCGCGATACGGCAAAACGTGACGAGCACCTACCCGGGGCACTGAGCTGCTTTACGCGTTTCGGATACCGAAGAGGACGGTCTCGCTGGGCGCCAATGAGCACTGACATGACCGGCAAGCATGTCGTGTTGACGGGCGCCAACTCCGGGCTGGGGGCCGCGGCCGCCGTATCGTTACTGGAGGCAGGTGCCAGGTTGACCGTCGTGATACGGAATCCGGAAAATACCGATGCAATGCAAGCACACTTCACTCGCACTGCCGGCCGCCCGGCAGATTTCGTGGAGCTCGCTGATCTGAGCTTGCTATCACACGTCAACGAATTATGCGATCGATTCCTCGCCGAAGATCGCCCGATCGATGTGCTAATTAATAACGCAGGAGCCCTGTTCAACGAATTCGCCGTGACTTCAGAAGGCATTGAGCAAAGCGTTGCGTTGTTACTAATGTCGCCCTGGCGAATGACTGAGCGGTTACTGCCCCTACTTGAACATCATGACAACCCAGCGCGGGTCATCAATGTCGTCTCTGGCGGGATGTATACGCAGCGACTGGATTGTGATCACCTGATAATGCCCGAAGCTGAGTATAACGGCGCAGTCGCCTACGCCAGGGCGAAGCGTGCCCTGACGGTCTTGACTGAACTCTGGGCTGAGGAGTGGCGAACAAAGCGTGTTGTGGTCAACAGCATGCACCCGGGCTGGGCAGATACCCCGGGGGTACAATCTGCGCTGCCGGGTTTTAGACGCATCACCCAGACTGTACTGAGGTCCTCTGAAGAAGGCGCAGATACCATCGTGTGGTTGGCGCGGGCGCGTGAAGCAGCTGGCATCAGTGGCAAACTGTTTTTGGATAGAGAGCCGCGCACCACCCATCTTCGCAAAAGTACCAGGGAACCCCCTGGCGCTAGAGCGAATCTCTTACCCTGGTTACGCGCCACTTATGCGGCACTGTCAATCGAGGGCAACAGTTGAGCGGGACATCCCCAAACGTTACTGTTCGGTATCTTTGCCACCGGATACCACACCATGAACCCCGCGCTTGAACCATTCACACCGACTTTTGATCATGCACTGATTGAATCCACCCGCGAGCGTCTGGCCAAGACTCGATTTCCCGAGGCCGAAACGGTTGAGGATTGGCAGCAAGGTGTTCCGCTGCATTATTGTCAGGAGTTAGTGCGCTACTGGTCAGAGGATTACGACTGGCAACGCGTTCCAAACCAACTCTCGCGTTATGAGAACTTCATGACCGAGGTCGACGGGATTGGCATCCACTGCCTTCACATTCGCAGCCCACACAGCCAGGCTCAACCCTTGATCATTACCCATGGCTGGCCCGGGTCAGTGCTGGAGTTTCTCAATATTATTGAGCCGCTGACCAACCCCACCGAATATGGCGGGACCCCCTCAGACGCCTTTCACCTTGTCATACCCAGCCTCCCCGGCTTCGGCTTCTCCGGCAAGCCAACCGCAGCCGGTTGCGGTGTCGAACGGATCGCCGCCATATGGGACGAACTGATGTTGCGGTTTGGGTATAACACCTACATCGCTCAAGGCGGCGACTGGGGATCTTTGGTGACCCATGCTCTGCTACTGCATGCGGGCACCCACTGCTTGGCTGGTCACATTAATTTGCCAATGGTCATACCCGACGATCACACCATGACATCTGATGACCCGGTGGAGCGGGCAAGCCTCGCCGCCGCAATGCATTATCAGGAACATGAGTCCGGTTACTCCAAGCAACAGAGCACCCGACCCCAGACACTCGCATACGCACTGGCGGACTCCCCTGTCGGCCAGATGAGCTGGATTATCGAAAAGTATGCGCAGTGGACGGATTGCGAGGAGAGTGGTGCACGACACCCCGAGAATGCGATTCAGCGCGACGTGTTGCTGGATATCGTCACCCACTATTGGATGACGAATACCGCAGGCAGTAGTGCCCGGCTTTATTGGGAGAGCTTTAACCAACCAGACTATCGTCCCATTGAGGCGCCCATCGGTCTCTCTCTCTTTCCGAGAGAGTTATTCCTTTGTAGCGAGCGTCTGGCAAAAACTCGTTACCCGCAGTTGGTGATGTTCAATGATGCCCACCAACGCGGCGGACACTTTGCATCGCTCGAGCAGCCCGAAGCGCTCGTTGGAGACATTCGTGAATGGCACTCCGTATTGCAGTCATCGGAGAAAGCTGAGTGACGGCGGCTTTAGATCCTTACGAACCCGACTCCACAGAAGGCACTTACTGGCATGCACGCCACAAGCTTACGGCGGCTGCGCGAGTGCTCAACGAGAAGTTGGTGAGCTCTGACATCACGCCCGAGCTCGCGACAGAACTCACCCTGCAAATTGAGCAGATCACCACTCAGCTGAGCGCTGCAAAACAAATTGAAGGGGTGGTGGACATGAGCAGGCAACCCAACAGAGGTACCGTCGACAATATCATGGGCGAATTAGTCGCGATCGCTGGCCGCAGTCATCCCTGTGCTCCGACGCTCAGTTGGACCGAGGAAGGCAATCGCATTCATGGGACAGTGACCTTTGGCCAAGCCTTTGAGGGGCCGCCCGGGCACACACACGGTGGCTGGGTCGCGGGGACATTGGATCATTTAATGGGCATGACCCACGTCCGCACGGGGCATCCAGGCATGACCGGCGGGCTTTCTATTCGCTACCTGAAGCCCACCCCTTTAAACAAGACCATCCACGTCAGCGCTGAGGCCACGGAGCTTGATGACCGTCGTACCGAAGTCCGTGCCGCCATGCGGTGCGACGAGGTGACAACGGCAACTGCCGAGGCCATTTTCGTGCGTGTTGATAGCGCCAGATTTGGTTTCGATTCGGGCTAAGACAGCTCAAAGACGCTTGTATACCGTCGTGCCATCGATCACGGTCCGATCCACTCTGATTGCACGAATGTTATCTGCGGTGAGTGGGTTATCTGAAAGCACCACAAGATCAGCCCGCTTACCAGGCACGATCGAGCCTACCTGATCGTCCATAAATACCTGCCAAGCAGCATCAATGGTAACTGCCCGAAGTGCTGGCATTCGACCTATCCTCTGAGCAGGGCCAATCACCGCGCCGCTGGTGCTTTGGCGTTCTACCTGGCTCCAAACTGCCTGCAACGGTAGCATGGGCGTGACGGGCGTATCGAGGTGTGAGCTAAACCTGACGCCGGCATCCAATGCCCAACGCGCCGGGCTCATATTCGCCGCCCGTTCAGGACCCATGAATATCGAGGCGTGTCGATCTCCCCAGTAGAAGGTGTGGGCAGAAAAGAAACTGGGAGTTACCCCTAATCGTGCCATTCGATCTATCTGATCTTTGCGGGTCATCTGCGCATGAATGATCAGAGGCCTCGCGGCCGGCCACGGATGTGCATCCATAGCCGCCTCTATCGCATCGAGGCCGTCATCGATCGAAGCGTCACCGTTGCAATGAATAGCGACAGGGATGCGGCGCTCATAGAGGCCCGCTACTTGCCGAAAAAGTGCCTCGCGGGAGACCGACGGATAACCACGATAAGTACTGTCCCCTTTGAACGGGACGTAATAGGGCTCTGTCAAATACCCGGTGTAGCCCTGAATGCTGCCATCGGCAATGATCTTAACCCGCGGCACACTCAATCGCGCCTCAGCAAAGTCATCGAGAGCAACTTGACCCGATAACAAGCTCTCACCGACTTCCTCAAAGAGCGGAAAGAGCGCCACGCGAAGCGGTAGCTGATTGAATCGGCTCATAAGCCCAAGAAAACTAGCGAGGGAGGACGGCATACCGCCTGCAGACGCCGTCGTCACTCCCACTGATAAATATTCTTCCGTCGCCTGTGTCGTCATTCGCACGGTGTTTGCCAGGCCAATATCAAGGGTGTGATCCCAGACGGCTCGAGCAGCCGTCTCTTCCAGCACACCATTGGGGCGCCTCCCATCCGCCGACACAGGGTCCCTGACGATGACGCCGCCCTCAGGGTCAGGGGTCGATTCGTCTATACCCAGCGCCGCCAAGGCCGCTGAATTGACAGCCGCGAGGTGACCAGAAACGTGGGTGATGGCAACGGGCCGATCATCCGAGACGCGATCCAAATCATCTCTGGTGGGGTGTCGCCGCTCTGCCATCAGCGTGTCGTCATACCCGTGACCGACGATCCACCCGTCGGGTTGGTCACGCGAGAAAGCCTGTAGCCGACTTATCAATTGCGCGATGGAATCAATGTCACCGATGGGTGGGCTGTTGAGATCCGCAGAAAACACGGTCTGCCCTGAGCCAGGGAAATGCCCGTGGGCATCTACAAAGCCCGGCATCAGAGTTCGACCGCGTAAGTCGATGGTAAACGTTTGCTCGTCTACCATGGACAAAAGATCTTCGGATCGGCCAACCGCTTCGATGACGCCATCGCGGACGCTGACCGCTTGAGCCACTGTGTCGACGGGATCCATGGTCAAGACCACACCATTGAAGTAAATCTCATGGGCGGGCGGCGTGGGGGGTCGCGTAACGATAGCCACTAAGACCAGTACCCCACCCAGCAGTGCTGAAGTCACCAATAATGCGACTCGCCAAGTCATAATGATCCTCTCACAGAGTTTCTTATCAGGATTCCTGCTTAATAGTGGGGAGGCGGCGGCTCTTGCTCGCCCGGCGTGATGGCATCCAAGCGAGTAGCCTGCTCACGAAGCCGGATCCGCAGGGCTTCCAGCTCCTGCTGCAGCTGGAGCATATGCTGCTGCTGTGTAGCCAAGGCAGCATCCAGAGCGCGAACAGTGTCTTCCACAAACGCCAGTTTCGTTTCCAATTCTGCAGTATCGCTCATCAAGAGTTCTTCGTTATGACCGCGCCGGACGGGTGCTAGTATACGCCGCTCTAACGACTCAGGGAGCGCCACAGATGAGCAAAAGGCGCGACTCACACGCGGTTTACAGCACAGAGCTCGGCCGTCTCTGCCCGCAGTGCCAGAGAGCGATAGCAGCCTGCGTCTGCGGAACAGACAGACCTGCCGGCGCCGGCGACGGGGTGGTGCGCATTCGCAGAGAATCCAAGGGTCGAGGCGGGAAAGCCGTAACGGTGATTGAGGGCATTCCCGAACACCCCGACAAGCTTAAGTTGATCTGTAAGCAGCTCAAGCAGCGCTGTGGTGTCGGCGGAACCGTCAAGGATTTGCAGCTGGAAATTCAGGGAGATCAGCGATCTATCTGCAAACAGCAACTTGAGACCATGGGTTACCGGGTCAAATTATCAGGCGGCTAAATCTGACATCACGAGCAACGTCTTCTGTCCGGTCTTGCGCAGACCATACTGTTGAGCTGCCTCGACCGTGATCGCCTCCGGCAGGGAAATCCGAGAGGAATAGTGACTCGCAAACGTCGTGCTGATTTCATTGCGAACCCGCTGTCGCATTCGCTCCACGCGCTCAGGCCCTGCCCGGTTCATGAAAGGCGTAAGTAACCAGCCACTGACCGACCACACCCAGCCATACCCTCTGGTTAGCTCGGTAGCGCTCAGA
>Ga0181593_10005167_pt1 | contig 11833 bp, 8 predicted proteins | sample 071ome_19_FD_133756 | JGI IMG/M metagenome (GOLD analysis project Ga0181593, IMG submission 133756) | Coastal salt marsh microbial communities from the Groves Creek Marsh, Skidaway Island, Georgia - 071413AT metaG (megahit assembly) | ecosystem: Environmental > Aquatic > Marine > Intertidal zone...
AAATTTGAAGAATCTGGCTGACAAGCACACCGTTTAGCGCCGCTTGAATGTCGTCGTTATTAATATCAAGGGTAATCTCACCGACTTTTTTCTTTTCTATGTCATCCATAAAGTTCAGATCAGACTTTATAGAGGTATAGATATTCAAATCGGTATCCGCGGCGTCCACTATTTCTCCCGCCTTATTGCGAGATTTATGGGCCAATTGTTCGCTACCGTTAATCACCTTAATTTGAACAACCGAGCCCCCTTTCAACTCGGACTCAATGATTTTTCCGACGCTTTCTAATTCAAAATTCCACAACGGCGACGGCAAACTTAACCGTAATCGCTCTAGAGCGTTATTGGCTTCATTTTGCAGGCTGGCCGTCATTCGAGCCTTGGTCACCTGATAGTTGTAAGCCCCAAACAGCATCAACACAGTGGTGGTAATGGCCACAATCAATAACGTTACTCTGAGTTTAATACTATCGAAATTCATATTGATCCCACTTAGACACGGTCGACACGCAAGGCAAAGCCCTTAGTAGAGTCTAGCTGATGAATGAGCAAACCGTTAAAGGACAAATAGCGCCGCCAAGCGCAGGGTGCGCAGGCGGCTGAGCAAGACTATTGACGGTATTTTTCTATGACCGCATCCACAACGCCTTTTTGATAAATGGACTGCAATGCCGTTCTGAGTTTTTGCATCAAGGATTCCGACACATTGGGGTTGCAGGCCAGTGCCCGCAATGTGGTGAAATACACCATGATTTCTTCCAGCTGAACCTTGTTCTTTTTACTGACATACGCAGCAGACAAGGTGTCCGCAGCCCATAGATCCAGTCGTCCGGCTTTCAGCTTATGAACATTGGCCTCGTCCACCGTGGTGGCGTCCACGGTAAAACCTTGACCAACGAGATACTCCTCAACGGCACTGCCGCGATAAGTGCCGATTTTAAACGGCATGGCGTCTTTTAGGGTGGTCACGGGTACAGCTTTCCCCGCCCCTGCGTAAAAGCCCGTTTGGGTAATCAGCACAGGGCTAACCCAATGAAACAATGCCTCACGCTCTTGAGAACGCTGGATGGGAAACACGCAAGCATCTTTGGTTTTCACCAGTTCAAATGCTCGTTTCCACGGCATGATTTTAATTTCGTAGGGAACGCCAGCCTCTTTAAACAAGGCTTCAACAATTTCAACACTGGCACCGACGATCTTGCCTTTATCTTTGTAGGCATAGGGCGGTAGCTCTTCAGTAATCAGCGAGAGTACCGTTGCTTGACTCAGACTGGCGGCGAATAGGAACAGTGCACATATCAATGCTTTCATGGTGATCTCCTCCTTACTGCCAGGCTTTTAAAGATTCTTCGTAGGTCTGAGTCACCCCCTGGGGTTTCTCATTGTCGAGCTTGGGCTTGGGTGCGCCCGGCTGTGACAACCAATACGACTCCTCTTTTTCTGGGTTTAATTTAGGCTCACAACGGGCTTGGCCTTTGTCGGCAATTTCTTGCAGACGTCCGTCCATTTCTTTCGCCATTTTGTCCATGGCCGCTTTAGGTGTGAGTCGATTATTGGCAGCCAGCGCTGCGTTCTTCCACCACAAGTCTGCTAATGCAGGATAGTCTGGGACATTGGTGCCGGTGGGCGTCCAAGCCTTACGCGCAGGGCTGCGATAAAACTCAATCAAGCCACCGTATTTGTGGGCCACGCTGCTCATTTTTTCGGAGTTAATATCCGATTCACGAATCGGCGTTAGGCCCACTAAGGTTTTTTTCAACGAAACGGTTTTAGACACAATAAATTGTGCGTACAACCACGCTGCTTTGCGTCGTTCAAGCGGTGTACTGGTGAGCATGGTCCAAGAACCGGCGTCCTGATAGCCGAGCTTCATGCCGTCTTCCCAGTAAGGCCCTCTTGGACTGGGAGCCATTCGCCATTTGGGTTTACCGTTGGCGTCCGTCACCGGCAGTTTGGGATCGGTTAGTGCCGCTGTAAAAGCGGTGTACCAAAAAATTTGTTGCGCGATTTTGCCTTGCCCTGGCAGGGCTCCAGCTTGCGAGAAATTAAGTTCGTTGGATTTTGGCGGTGCGTATTTTTGCAGCCATTCGGTAAATTTCGCTAACGAATACACGGCGGCTGGGCCATTTAACGCACCACCTCGGCTGACACTTGCACCTACTGGGTGGCAGTCTTCGACGCGAATCCCCCATTCATCCACGGGAATGCCGTTGGGAATGCCTTTATCCCCTGCTCCCGCCATGGACAACCAAGCATCGGAAAAGCGCCATCCTAAAGAAGGGTCCATCTTGCCGTAGTCCATGTGGCCATACACGCGCACACCGCCGATCTCTTTCACATGCACGGTGAAGAATTCAGCAATGTCCTCGTACGCGGACCAGTTGGCGGGCACATTCAGTTCGTACCCGTAGATTTTTTTGAACTTGGCTTTTAAGTCATCACGGGAGAACCAGTCATGCCGATACCAATACAAGTTAGCGAATTGTTGGTCGGGTAATTGATACAGTTTTCCGTCAGGCCCGGTGGTAAAGCTCAAGCCAATAAAGTCATCCAAGTCCAATGTGGGCAAGGTGACGTCTTTGCCTTCGGCTTCCATAAAATCACTGAGCGCCACCACTTTACCCGAACGATAGTGCGTGCCGATTAAATCACTGTCGTTGATGTACATGTCGTAGATGCTGTAGTTCAAATCCATCTGTGTTTTGATTTTTTTGACTACGTCATCTTCACCGGTAATTTCGTGAACCACTTTAATGCCCGTGATATCGGTGAAGGCTTTAGTTAAGACGTTGGCCTCGTACCAGTGGGTGTCGATGCGCTCTGATACCACACGAATGGTGATGTTTTGATAGGGTTTGGCGGCATTCACAAACCACTGCATCTCTTCGAGTTGCTGCGCCCGTGAAAGCGTTGAGTCTTTAAATTCTTGATCGATCCATTTACCTGCTTCATCCATGCCTGCATGACTTAAACCGGCGCCGAACACAGCGAGCATCGCCGCGCTGGCCCAGTTAAATGGTTTGCGAGTAGGCATTACTGGCTCTCCGAAATGGGCAAAAACATAGTTAAACCTAGTCGCTACTTAGGCGCTTCGACAGCCGTTCATCAGTCCCCTTTGTCATTAAAAGCCAACCATTAGCTTGTTTTGCAATATGGACAATACAGGCCAGCAGAAGCGTCTACATTGGTAAGACTAATGGCCATGCGCGGAGACCAATCCATGCGTTTAAAAATCACTCCACTCGCTTTTTGTGTTGCTGCGGCAGCCTGTAGCCAATCTCAAGCGGCTGTTCCCCTTTACGAAGAAAACGGCTGGAACGCCAGTGTCTCGGGCTCATTCCCGGTTTTTTTGGTCAACACAGATGTAAAAGATGGTGAAAAAGCCACGCGAGTTATGTCGGGTTTTAACCCAGCGAATTTGACCTTTGGTGTAACCGCACCCAAAGAGGAAGGCTTGGTGATTAGCGGCAAGATGCAAATCAACAATCACCTTCAAGGTTCGCAAACGCAAAACTCAGGCTTATGGGAAAGCCGCGTCGCGGAAATTCAAATCGATGGCGACTTTGGTACCGTCAACATAGGTAAGGGCTTTGGCATTTTTAACAGCAGTGCCATTGGCGATACCGGCAGTGGCTTGGGTGTTGGTTTAATTGGCGGCAATGTGTCTGACGGCGCTAACGCAACCGCAGGCCGTATCGGTACCGGTTATGTTTACGCTAATTTCAACCCACGCATCATGTATAGCCATTCGTTAGACAGTGGCTTGAGCTACAAAGTGGGTTTGTTTAACCCAGAAGAACCAACCAATGCCACGGCTAACGATGCAGAATCCCCCATGCCGCGCCTTGAGGGCCAGGTGAATTTTGCAATGGAGGGCATGGAATTCTGGGCGGGCTTTATGCACCAGTCAGTCAATTTAGAAACTGATGACGCGGACTACACCATACAAGGCTACGATGTGGGCGCCCGTGTAAAACAAGGACCATTCGGCGCGACGTTGGCTTACACCATCACCAAAGGCATAGGCGCTGACGGCTTATACGGTTTTGGCGGTAAAGAAGACGCCGAAGTCGATGGCACCCAATGGTACGTTGAGGGAACGTATACGCTGAATAAAACCCTGTATGGCGCAAGCTATGGTGAAGGCGCACAGGACGAAAACAATGACCCATTCACCGTGGCCGAGCAAACTAACTCGCTCACCATGCTGTTTGCTCATCACAGAGTCACCAGCCACTTGCGCACCATGTTCGAGTACCATACGTACAAGTCTGAAAGTGGCTCAACCACATTAATGGAGTATTCAGCCGTGATTGTGGGTACGCAGTTAGACTTTTAATTGAGCGCTGCCTAAAACAAAAAAACCAAACCTGTCATGGGCACAGTGAGCGGCTAGACGGTTTGGTTTTTTTAATGGCTTTTTTAAATGGCTTTTTTAATGACTAGGGTGTCGCGCTTAAATACTCATCAATGATTTTTTGTGCATCAATGCGTTTAAGCCCTTCGTTGAAAATGGCTACCAGCTCTTGTCCGGCTTCGCTGTTTTTAAAACACACAAACAAGGCTTTTTGTTCGAGGATTTTGCTATTCAATTGCAATTGTTTTTCCATACCCGCTAAGGCTGGGTCATGGGCTAACAAATAACGAAACACATGATGGTCGATCACCGCGAGATCTAACCGCCCCACCGCAAGCTTTTTGAGATTATCCACATCGGCCACGACCGGTTCGGCCTTGATGCGCCCACTGGCGATGCGGTCATCGAGCACTTGGGTATTGACGTACCCGCGCACTACGCCCACTTTACGCGATTCAAGATCCGCAATTGAGCGCCACACTATGGGTTTCATCGTTTGCTCAGCAAACCCCAACGGGCTGACGCCTATGGTGTCAGAAAACAAAAACTCTTGCTCAATGGCAGCTGAATAGTATTCGGGTAAATAACCTTGGTAGGGACTATCGGCTTTTTTAGCTAAACCAACCGCCCGTGGCCATGGGTAGAAATGTACCTCGAGCTGATACCCCATCACGGCGAACGCTGCCCGCGCCACCGCCACACTGGCCCCCTGCTCACGCAGAGCTGCGCCACTGTATGGCGGCCATTCGAGGGAGGTGAACAACACCTTCTTTTCGCTTCCCAGAGCCGGGCCGCTAACCATGACCATCAACAAACAAAGATAGGCCACCGTGTTTGTTATGCGCTTAGTAATACTGCTCACCCTATCCTTCCTCTTGCGTACTACGACTGACCGGCTGTTAGGCGATAGCACTGATGTATCTTGCTGTTGCGCGCAAAATCCTGCGGCAGGGTTTGCTCGGTGATATCTTCAATTTGATATGCGCTGAGCCCATCGTAATCCAATTTAAATTTACGCAAGTTATTAGAAAAGATTAGCTGACCGCCGGGACGTAACAAGCCCATGGCAAGGGTTACGAGCTTCACGTGGTCGCGTTGAATATCCAACACATCGAGCATGCGCTTAGAGTTAGAAAACGATGGCGGGTCCATAAAAATAATATCGTAACGCTGGGTTTCACTCTGTTGAGCTTCGAGCCACTTAACACAGTCGGCCTGAATAAAGTGATGACCCCGGTCGGACATGCCATTTAACGCAAGATTCCGCTTACCCCAGTTTAAATAGGTTTGTGACATATCCACACTGGTGGTTGAACGCGCGCCGCCAACGGCAGCATGCACACTCGCCGTACAGGTGTAGCTAAACAGGTTTAAGAAATCCTTATTTTTCGCCAAAGTTTCGATGTCAGTACGAATGGGCCTGTGATCTAAAAACAAACCTGTATCTAGGTAGTCCGTCAAGTTGACGTAAAAACGGCAATTGCCTTCTTGCACTTCAAAGAACTGCTCTTGTTTATCTTGTTTCTCGTACTGGCGTTTGCCTTTTTGGACTTGGCGTTGTTTAAGAATGATTTTTTCACGGGGCACTTTTAACGCCACAGGCACGGCGTCCAATACGTCGCGCAACCGAGCATTGGCTTTTTCTTCGTCCACGCTTTTGGGGGGCGCGTATTCTTGGATATGCACCCAGTCACCGTAAAAGTCGATGGCAACCGCGTATTCTGGCATGTCAGCGTCGTATAGGCGGTAGCAGTCGGTGTTTTGCTTTTTCAACCAAGGCTTTAATTTACGCAGATTTTTTTGCAATCGGTTGCTAACCATTTGAGCGCCGTTGCTCAGGCTGGCGGCCGAAGGCACTGCATCTTCGGCCTGTACTGGCGCTTGTCGGTTTTCTTGCTGAGACACGCTATACATCATTAGCTTTGAGGCAATGGCGCCGTTAAATAACGCATATTGTTTATCGGCGCGCATTTTAAATTGGTAGGCTTGCTCAGGATTGCCGGTAAACACTGCCAAGGTCCAGCCACCAAAATGCTCTTTTACCTTGTTGCCCAAACCTGCGTATAGCGCTCCTACGGCAACTTCGTCGCTAAGACGTTCACCATACGGAGGGTTGGTCAAAATTAATCCCTGTTCGGGCAATCCTTTCGCTTTATGCAAATCTTTCAGCGCTTGCTTTTGCACGTAGATAAAGTGCTGCACACCAGCACGACGAGCGTTGTCTTTGGCTTTGTTTAAGACTTTTTCGTCGGCGTCATAGCCCAGTAATGTGAGCTCGACTTCGCTTTGAGCTGCTTGTGCTTTTTTCGCTTGCGCGTCTTCATGAATGTCGCGCCACATTGCACTGTCATGTTGTTTCCAGCGTTCAAAGCCAAAGCGGCTACGCAACAAACCTGGGGCAATGTTTGCCGCCATTAGCGCCGCTTCGATCAACAGGGTGCCAGAGCCACACATGGGGTCAATTAAGGCTGCGTCATCCTGCTGCATGCGCTCTGGCCAACCGGCTCGAATCAATACCGCAGCGGCTAGGTTTTCTTTTAACGGCGCTGCCCCTTGGCTTTGACGGTAGCCACGACGGTGCAGTGCTTCGCCGGATAAATCCAAAGACACTTTGGCCACATCGCGATGCAGACGTACATGAATGCTTATGTCCGGTTTATCTGACACATCGGGGCGCTGGCCCGCTTTTGCGCGAAAATGATCGCAGATGGCGTCTTTCACTTTTAAGGCACCAAAATGCGTATGACGAATCTCGTCGTTCATTCCGTTAAAGGTGACGCGGAAGGTATTTCGGTCAGAGAAGTGTTCGATCCAGGGGAAGTCCACCAAACCGGTATAAAGCTGGTCTGCGGTGGTGGCCGGGGTTTCCGTCAGCGGCCATAGCACTCGGCTAGCAAGACGTGACCACAAACAGATTTTATAGGCCAAGGCTTGATCCGCTTCGCAAGTGGCATGAGCCAGCGCCGGCTTGGCGTCTTTCGCGCCCAATGCGGTCAGCTCATCAGCCAGTAACAGTTCAAGCCCCTTAGGACAAGTGACCACCAATTGTGCTGCGTTCGTCAGCGGTTGGGGTTGATCTGCACTGCTTTGCGCCATTTATAAACCTCGGTCTAACTCAGTAAGCACCAAGGCGCTACCACATTGCCTTGAGCCATCAAAAAAGGCGCGTATTCTACAGATTCTTGACGCTAAAATCCTCTGTCTAATTTTGCCCAGCACAGCAAAAACGCCATAGAACAAAAGTTTTCAAAGGCGGACAATTAAATAGCTCAACTGAAACACTCTAAAGCCCAGCAAAAACAAGCCTTTAGCGCCCATTATCACCTTCAGCAATAAAGAAGCATTTTTATAGTTTAATTTATTCATTAACAGCGCACTTTAGCTGTAGGCATACTGGTTTCACCGCTTGGGCGAGATGCACGACGGTTGCCTGCAACGGTCGTTGGTCATGTTCGCATCTCTAAATCGGCGGTGTTACTTCCTTCAATGTCGTTATGCATAAAGAGGCACACACATTATGAGAAGACAGAAACGCGATATGGATCGTCGGGCTTTCCAAAAAGGTTACCTGGCGGGTGTTCAAGGACGTTCAAAGGACCTTTGTCCTGACGGCAATGCTCATCATTCGTGGATGAGTGGCTGGCGCGAAGGGCGAAGTGATCATTGGGATGGATATGCAGGCGTTGCTGGCATTCATAAACTGCAGGTTTGAAGTACGATATTCCCCAACCCTTAACTCAATTTAAAAAATCACGCGAATACATCACAGTATCCAATGGCCCGCCTCAAGCGGGCCTTTCTATTTCAGGCCTTTCTATTTTTAGCCCCTAGAACGGAACATCCGAAAGCGACATGATCTCAGCAAAGGTGCCGTCTTGCTTCATGGCCTTTAAAACGTCTGAAATACGCTGCGCCAGTTCGACACCTTCTAGGGTATTTGCTGTCGCAAAGTAGACATCTTGCTCGGACACGGGCTGTGCCGCGTCGTATTGCATCGACGCCAGCGCACCTGCATTTTCAAATGCTTTAATACCCGACTGCTGTTCAACAATGAACGCATCCAATCGACCTAGCATGAGCTTGCGCACACCTATTTCGTCTGTTTGCGAATAATCCAATTTATAATCAAACGCATACTCCACCGCTCTGGCATAAGGGTAGCCACGGGTCAGCCCCACCCGTTTATTTTTGAGATCTTCCAGCTTGGTGAGTGGCGGATTGCCGCGTCGGGTAAAGACATAATCTCGCTTTACATAAATCACTTCGTCGGTTCGCGAAACGTCTTGTGACGGCATCGCCTGCTTTGCATCAAAGAACACATCCAAAGCCGGAAACAGCACGTCGGCGTCACCGAGAATCAGCTCTCTAATCGCTCGCTGTGGTGGTGACACGCGAATCGTCGCACTGATGCCTAAGCGGCGAATAATCTCTTGGGTGAGTGTAATAAATACGCCGTGTTCGGCATCTTCCACCATGAGCGGTATGGGAAAGGTGGCAAATGTAAGGGTCTGAGCATCCTGCTGGTTCTCCTGCTGGTTCTCCTGCTGGTTCTCCTGTTGGCCGTCCTGACTGACAGGGTCTGCTTCTGCCATGACAGACGCGCTCATGAATGCACAGAGCAGTAAAAGCCATACTGTCATTAGTCGCTGGGCAATCAACTGTACGCAGCCCCTCGATATGGCACTCACCATGTGTTTATCCCCCACCGTGCTGTACCAGCCACCACAAAAAAGCCCGACCACACTCGCGCGCGTCGGGCTTGCTTGTTCACCCATTGCTCTGTTTGAGTATAGTGCAATGGTGAGGGATTTAGGGTCAGTTAGGGTCTCGACAAGACGAGAGAACCGGCTTGGCTATTTGCCCTTTACCGAGGCGATGGCATCACAGGCTTCGGTAATCAATTCTGGGCCTCGATAGATAAACCCGCTGTAGACCTGAACCAAGTCTGCGCCAGCACGCACTTTTTCGGCGGCCGAAGCGCCGTCTGTAATACCACCCACACCAATGATTGGCATACGACCATCAAGCGCGTCATTTAACCAAGACAAAACACGAGTCGATGGCACACGAACCGGCTTACCGCTCAAACCACCTGCCTCTTCTGCAAATCGGTGGCCCGCCACCAGTTCACGGTCAAGCGTGGTATTGGTGGCAATAACGCCATCCATTTCGCTGGCGATCAGGGTTTGCGCCACCATGTCTGTCTCGGCTTGGTCCATATCCGGCGCGATTTTCACCAGAATCGGGGTGTATTTTTGATGCTTGCCATGCAGGCGACCTTGCGCATCTTTTAATGCGCCCAACAGGCTTTTCAGCGAATCACCAAATTGCAGGTTACGCAGTCCCGGGGTATTTGGGGAGGAAATGTTGACCGTAATGTAGTCGGCATGGGCGTAGGCTTTTTCAAGACAGATTAAGTAGTCCTGATTAGCGTCTTCTACCGCTGTATCGAAGTTTTTACCGATATTGATCCCCAAAACACCGTCGTAACGACGCTTTTCTACCCGAGAGATCAGGTGGTCAATGCCTTTATTGTTAAACCCCATGCGATTGATGATGGCTTGATGTTCGGGCAAGCGGAACAAACGTGGCTTTGGGTTACCCGGTTGCGGGCGAGGGGTAATCGTACCGATTTCGATAAAACCAAATCCTAACGCACCCAGTGCATCAATGTAGTCACCGTTTTTATCCAATCCGGCTGCAAGGCCCACTGGGTTTGGAAAGTCCATGCCCAACACAGACACGGGTTGGGTCGGTTTTTTAGGCGTAAACAGTGGCAGCACACCCAGTCGCTTTGACGCACCTAGCAGATCCAGCGTTAACTCGTGTGCGGTTTCGGCATCCAGTTTAAACAGAAGATTGCGGACTAGGTTGTACAAGGCCTTTACCCCTTTGCCATGCGCGCGGCATAGCATGATGAAGATGTGATGAATTTTGCGGGCGCATTATATAGACCTAGCGCACATATTGCAGCAGCCTAAGCAGGATTAAAGGTACGGAAGTACCGTGAAGACAGTACCGTGAAGACAGGACCCCTGCCGACACCATGCACCAAAACCGTCTGCCGTGACCGAGCAGCCTGTGCCTGACTACTTATAAGGCTAACTGCTGCTGCAAGCGCTGAAGCTGCTGTTGCAATTGGTCACGATCACCGTCATTTAGTGCGCAATGCTCCATCACAAATAAGGCGGTACGACTGACGGTATCCCATCTCGGTTTTTGTGGCAGGCTTTGAAGCGAAAGGTATTTATCTAGGGTGCGCGTCTTTGCCGTGCTGCCATCCAAATACACCCGCCAGAGCTTACTGCGTTCGGCTAACTCAGCTTTGCTGCCACCCGTATAGCTTTGCCATAGCTGAATGCAGTTGCGCACCAATTGCACGGTGAGCTCCCTAAGATCGACTCGTTCTTCTGTCGCATTTAAGCGGTTAGCGGCCGGCACCTGAGCATCGCCCCGCATCAGATGCGCTTGGACTCGCAGCAACACTTCTTCTTGCACCAATGGTATCACCATGTAGTCACTGGCACCGGTACGTATCAACTCACTCAGCTGCAGCTTCTGCTTTGAGGCAAGCGCCACCACAATGGGCAGCTGAGGGTGTACAGTGCGCAACGACTGGACAACGTCCTCCAATGCGCTGCCCTGCTGAGTTTCTTCGATCACCACCAAAGACGGCCGAAACCGTTGTAAATGATCTAAGTTGGCTGTAGCAAACACCAACTGGTAATGCTCGCCAAGGCTGGCCTCGTAGACATCGGGGTTCCGCGCATGTACCAACACAGTGGGCGCACCTTCGCGGCCGCTTATCACGAGCTGGCGCGGCTGTGTTTTAGCCTGATCTGCCAGCGCAAGCTTGAAGTAAACATGGGTACGGTGGCGACCGCGCTGAAAGCATAACTGCCCACCCATATGGGCAACCACCAGCAAAAGCCAGTCGGTTAATTTGCGATTAAACCTAACCGATTGCGGAGCACCCTGAATCACCAACCGAATCAATAAATGCTCGCGGCTGTCCGACACCACCAATCGGGTACGCATATCCGTTGCATCCCCCAAACGACCCATGCACAGCAGCACTTGTTGCAACCAGTTAGCGTCAGCCACGACACTCACATTGTCAGCAACACGGTGCGCGCGTAGCTTTAATTGGATGCCGCACTGCATGACATCAAAGTACGGGCGCACAGCCGCAACCAATTCGGTGATCGCCAGTATCTGAGGCTGATTAATGGGCGCGGTAATTCCTGCACGCAACGCATGTTCTGCTTGTATCGACTGGGCAATGTGATCGATGCGTTGCTCAATGGCGAGACGAATGTAGCGCACCATGCGGTGCTCTTTAAAACGGGTTTGCCACAACAAAAAACTTTGCAGCCCCACAAAAAACAGAATGCCGAACTGCGCCAGCGGGCGGCTTTGAATCCATAGATTGGTGTAAAAAATGTCATGTACAAACAGCACTAAAAAACCGACAAA
>Ga0181593_10005172_pt1 | contig 11827 bp, 10 predicted proteins | sample 071ome_19_FD_133756 | JGI IMG/M metagenome (GOLD analysis project Ga0181593, IMG submission 133756) | Coastal salt marsh microbial communities from the Groves Creek Marsh, Skidaway Island, Georgia - 071413AT metaG (megahit assembly) | ecosystem: Environmental > Aquatic > Marine > Intertidal...
CGATCGCCCCTGGCTTTAGAAAGATCGCCGACATGAGCAACAAGAAGATCCTCGTTCTCGCCGGTGACGGCATCGGTCCGGAATGTACCGGACAGGCGCTGCGCGTGGTCGATTGGTTCGCCAGCAAGCAGGCGTTGAAGTTCGACCTGACCGAAGACTTGGTGGGCGGTGCGGCCTATGACGCGCACGGCACCTCGTTGACCGACGAGACGATGCAAAAGGCGATCGATACCGACGCGATCTTGTTCGGATCGGTCGGCGGCCCGAAGTGGGACGGCGTGGCGCGCGACGTGCGCCCCGAAAACGGCCTATTGCGGATTCGTAAGAAGCTGGACCTTTTCGCCAATCTGCGACCGGCCACGGTGTTCCCCGCACTGGCCGAAGCCTCGAGCTTGAAGACCGAACTGGTGTCCGGGCTCGACATCATGATCCTGCGTGAACTGACCGGCGGCGTATATTTCGGCGAACCGAAAGAGATCACGACGCAGGCGGATGGGTCCAAGCGCGCTATCGATTCGCAGATTTACACGACACAAGAAATCGAGCGGGCCGCGCATGTTGCTTTCGATCTCGCCCGCAAACGCGACAACCGGGTGTGTTCGGTCGAAAAGTCCAACGTGATGGAGACCGGCGTTTTGTGGCGCGAGGTCGTGACCGAAGTGCACAAGGCGTCTTACCAAGATGTCGAGCTCAGCCACATGCTGGCCGACGCTTGCGCCATGCAGTTGGTGCGCGCGCCCAAGCAGTTCGACGTCATCGTGACCGACAATCTGTTCGGCGACATGCTGTCGGACCAAGCCGCGATGCTGACCGGATCGATCGGCATGCTGCCGTCGGCCTCCCTGGGCGCGGTGGACGATAACGGCCGTCGGCCCGCGTTGTACGAGCCCTGCCACGGCAGTGCGCCGGATATTGCCGGCCAAGGTGTGGCCAACCCGTTGGCGCAAATCCTGAGCTTTGGGATGTTGCTGCGGTATTCCTTCGATCTGTCGGCGGAAGCCGACTTGGTCGATGCCGCGGTCGCCAAAGTGCTTGATCGCGGGATCAGAACGCCCGATATCATGCAGCCGGGAATGGAAAAGGTGTCCACCAGCGGCATGGGAGATGCCGTGCTGGACGCGTTGAGCGAACTGGCCGCGTAGCGGCCCGCAGGAGTTAGACCCATGAGTTATCGCGTAGCCGTCGTCGGCGCGACGGGAAATGTCGGCCGCGAAATGCTGAACATCCTCGAGGAACGCCAGTTCCCCGTGAGCGAGGTCATCGCCCTCGCCTCGAACCGGTCCGCCGGCAAAGAGGTGTCGTTCGGCGACAAGACCCTGCGCATCCAAGCGCTTGAGGAGTACGACTTCACCGGCACCGATATCGCCTTGTTCGCCGCGGGCTCGCCGGTGTCGACGGAGTTCGCGCCCATCGCCGCCAAGGCCGGCTGCGTGGTGATCGATAATGCGTCGAAGTATCGGATGGACCCCGACGTCCCGCTGATCGTGCCCGAAGTCAACGCCGATGCCGTCGCGGGCTATAGCCGCAAGAACATCATCGCCAACCCCAATTGTTCGACGGCCCAACTTGTGGTCGCGCTGAAGCCGATCCACGATGCCGCAACGATCAAGCGCGTGGTGGTGGCGACGTATCAGTCGACCTCGGGCGCCGGCAAAGAAGCGATGGATGAATTGTTCAATCAGACCAAGGGCATCTACGTAAATGACCCGGTGGTCCCGGAACAGTTCCCGACGCAGATCGCCTTTAACGTGATCCCGCATATCGGTGGGTTCATGGAAGACGGCACCACCGAAGAAGAGTGGAAGATGGTGGTCGAGACCAAAAAAATCCTCGATCCCAAGATCAAGCTGACGGCGACGTGCGTTCGCGTGCCGACGTTTGTCGGCCATGCCGAAGCGGTGAACCTTGAGCTTGAGCGTCCGATGTCGGCCGCCGAGGTGCGCGACCTTCTGCGCGAATCACCGGGCCTGATGCTGGTCGATAAGGCCGAAGATGGTGGCTACACAACGCCGGTCGATTGCGTTGGCGATTACGCCACGTTCGTTAGCCGCATTCGCGAGGATGTCACGGTAGAGAACGGCCTAAGCCTGTGGGTGGTGTCGGACAACTTGCGCAAGGGTGCCGCACTCAACGCCGTGCAGATCGCCGAATCGCTGATCAACCGCCACCTAAAGAAAGCGGCCTAGGCACCGCAGGGAAAACCGGCGCCGGCGACAGGAGATCGTCGCACGCGGCGTGAAGGGCTAGGTCGGGTTGATCGCCTGACGCTTTTAAGATGCGATGAACTGAGGAAACGGCGTATGACAACGCCGTCGGCGTTGGCTCGCCTGCCGCGTGCCGCGCCAGAAAAGCGGCCATCAATACATCGCCCGCACCGTGCGCGGGGCTGTCGACGTGGGGGGTCGTCACGACCCAACCGTTTGCCCCGTCCAACAAGAACGTGTCGAGGTGTTCGAGCGGCGTGTCGGATGTCCGGACCGATGTGGCGACGACAACGCTGGGCCCCGCGGCCTGAAGTACTTGCATCGCGGCCCAGATGTCTACTGTCGTCTCGACGGGGGCACCGGTCAAATACCCCAGTTCGAATAGGTTCGGCGTCACGATATCGGCCGCCGGGACCAGTTCATCCCGAACAGCGGCTGCGATATCGGTCGGCACATACAGGCCGGCGGCCTGGTCGCCCAACACCGGGTCGCAGGCATAGGGCACCGCCCGACCGGTTTTTCGCGCCGCCGTAAGCAGCGACAGAACGACAGAGGCGTGCGCCGCGGCGCCGAGATACCCGCTTTGAATGCAACCGACGTGATCGATCAATCCGTTCTCCTGAAAGGTCGCGACGCATTCCGCAAGCATCTGCGCGGAGACAACCTCACCGGCAAACGCCCGACCGGCCGGATGGTTGGAATAAAAGACCGTGGGCATGGCCCAAAAAGCACGACCGAACGCCGCATTTACCGTTGATGCCGCGGTGTTGCCGACGACCCCGGCGGCAACGTGAGATTGAAACGAAACAGTCGCCATGATGTTGGATTCCTTGGCGAAATCGCCGTTGCAATTCGTTCGCGTTCGATTGACTTGCCGCAACACGCGGTTTCTAATCGGGCCTTCATTTCGGCAAATCATCCGCCGGTCCGCAAGGGAAATCGCCCGTTGTCGCCTGACGACGCTGAAAAAGGTCGTGCTAATGAGTGTGCAAGATCGTCCTCTCTCTCCCCACCTCCAGATTTATCGGTGGCCGATTTCGATGGCGCTGTCGATTCTGCACCGCATCACCGGCGTGGGCCTGGGATTAGGCACGTTGCTGATGACCTACTGGCTGGTCGCCGCGGCGGCGGGGCCCAACTGGTTCACCGACGCGCAAGCCTTTCTCGATAGTTGGATCGGTCGAATCATTTTGCTCGGCTTTACCGTGTCGTTGATGTTCCACTTCTGCAACGGCATCCGACATCTGTTCTGGGATGCCGGCAAAGGCTTCGAGCTGAGTACCGCGCGTGCCAGCGGCATTGCCGTTCTTATCGGGACCGTCGTTCTGACCGTGGCGGTCTGGATTATCGGCTACGAGATCCGGGGGTAAGCCATGAGCCTGAGAACACCCATGAAACGGGCCCGTGGCCTGGGTTCCGCCAAAGAAGGCGCTCATCACTGGTGGCATCAACGGGTGACGGCGATCGCCTTGATGTTCCTGGCCACCTGGTTCGTTATTTCAATGATGGTCATGGCGGGCGCAACCTACGAAGAGGTGCGCGCCTGGATCGGCCACCCGGTGGTGTCAAGCCTGCTGCTCCTGACGATCGGCTTTATGTTCTACCACTTGAAGCTCGGGCTGCAGGTGGTCATCGAGGACTACATCCAGGCCGAGATGCTGAAACTCGGCTCACTGATGCTGACATCGGGAGCCTGCCTTGTGGGCGCGCTGGCCTGCGCGCTTTCTGTTCTTTCCGTAGCCTTTGGGGGCTGACCCAGGATGACCGACGCGTATCCCATCACTGAACACTTGTATGACGTCGTCGTGGTTGGCGCCGGCGGCGCCGGTTTGCGCGCCGTTGTCGGAATGGCCGAAAAGGGCCTCAAGACGGCCTGTGTGACCAAAGTCTTCCCGACCCGCTCGCACACCGTTGCCGCGCAGGGCGGTATTTCCGCGGCATTGGGCAACATGGGCCCCGACGATTGGCGCTGGCATATGTACGACACCGTCAAGGGGTCGGACTGGTTGGGCGACCAAGACGCCATCGAATACATGTGCAAAGAAGGTCCGGCTTCGGTGATCGAGCTGGAACACTACGGCGTGCCTTTCTCGCGCACCGATAGCGGCAACATCTACCAACGCGCCTTTGGCGGCATGACGACCAATTACGGCGAGGGCACCGCGCAACGTACCTGCGCCGCCGCCGACCGGACTGGCCACGCCATCTTGCATTCGCTGTATCAGCAAGCGCTGCGCCACAAGGCCGAGTTCTTCGTCGAATACATCGCGCTCGATCTGATCATGGACGAGGACGGCGCCTGCGTGGGTTGCCTTGCGTGGAACCTCGACGACGGCAGCTTGCACCTGTTCCGCTCACACCAGACGGTGCTGGCGACCGGCGGTTACGGCCGCGCCTATTTCTCGTGCACCTCGGCACATACCTGCACGGGCGACGGCAACGCGATGGTGCTGCGCGCCGGCTTGCCGCTCCAGGACATGGAGTTCGTCCAGTTCCACCCGACAGGCGTGTACGGCGCCGGCGTGTTGATTACCGAAGGGGTGCGCGGCGAAGGCGGCTACCTCGTCAATTCCGAGGGCGAGCGCTTTATGGAACGCTACGCGCCGAGTGCTAAGGATTTGGCCTCGCGCGACGTGGTGAGCCGGTCGATGACGATCGAAATTCGCGAAGGCCGTGGGGTGGGGCCCAACAAGGACCACATCTTCCTGCATCTCGACCACCTCGACCCCGACATCATCGGCGAGCGTCTGCCCGGTATTGCCGAAAGCGCCAAGGTGTTCGCCGGCGTCGACGTAACGCGCGAACCCATCCCGGTATTACCGACCGTGCACTACAACATGGGCGGTATTCCGACGAACTATCATGGCGAGGTCATCAACTCGACCGACGACAATCCCGACGCGATCGTGCCCGGTCTCATGGCGGCCGGCGAAGCGGCGTGCGTTTCGGTGCATGGCGCCAACCGGCTGGGCTCGAACTCGCTGCTCGATCTCGTGGTATTCGGTCGCGCCGTGGCCAACCGAGCCGCCGAGGTGGTCACCCCTGGCACCGGTCATCGGTCAACGCCGCAGGCAAGCGTCGACAAGGCGCTGGCGCGGCTCGATCATTTCCGGAATGCGAGCGGCGGCACACCGACCGCCAAAATTCGCGACGCCATGCAGGCCACTATGCAGAACAACTGCGCCGTGTTCCGCACCGGCGAAGTGCTCGAAGAAGGCAAAACCTTGATCGACGATGTGCGCAAGAGCATGTCCGACATCGGTGTGACCGACAGATCGATGATCTGGAATTCCGACCTCGTAGAGACGTTGGAACTCGACAATCTCGTCGGCCAAGCCGTCGTGACGATGCATGGCGCGGCGAACCGGCAAGAAAGCCGCGGCGCCCACGCGCGGGAAGACTTTCCGGACCGTGACGACGAAAACTGGATGAAGCATTCCATGCAGCGCTACGACGAGAACGGCGCCGTGAAAATCACCTATCGGCCCGTGCACGAATACACGTTGACCGATGAAGTTTCCTATTTCCCGCCCAAGGCGCGGGTCTACTAGAGCCGGCAGGAGCCCCCATGGCTGAGTTCACGCTTCCCCGCAATTCCAAGATCGGCAAAGGCAAGACGGTCAAAGCACCACCCGGCGCCAAACGGACGAAGAAATTCAACGTCTACCGGTGGAACCCCGATGACGGGAAGAACCCGGTGATGGACACCTACGAGGTCGACCTCGACTCTTGTGGGCCCATGGTGCTCGACGCCTTGATCAAGATTAAGAACGAACAAGACCCCAGTCTGACCTTTCGGCGTTCGTGCCGCGAAGGCGTGTGCGGTTCTTGCGCAATGAACATCGACGGTTCGAACACGCTCGCCTGCACCAAAGCGATCGAAGACGTGAAGAGCGACGTCAAGGTTTATCCGTTGCCGCACATGAAGGTCATCAAAGACCTCGTGCCGGACATGAACAATCTCTACGCCCAGTACGCTACGGTGAAACCTTGGCTCCAGGCCGAATCCGAGCCGCCGACCCGCGAACGACTTCAGTCGCGCGAGGAACGCGCCGAACTGGACGGACTTTGGGAATGCATTCTCTGCGCTTGCTGTTCGACCAGCTGCCCGAGCTATTGGTGGAACAGCGACCGCTATCTCGGCCCCGCGGTCCTGCTGCAGGCCTATCGTTGGATTGCCGATAGCCGCGACGAGTACACCGGCGAACGCTTGGACGATCTTGAAGATCCGTTTCGGCTTTACCGTTGCCACACGATCATGAACTGTACGGCAGCGTGCCCCAAGGGCCTGAACCCTGCAAAGGCGATCGCCAAAACCAAGAAACTGATGCAAGAGCGGCGCTAGGTCGCGCCCCAACCGAGTAATGCGCGGTGAGCGACGCGCCGCCTGACGACGGTCTGCGGGACAGTTACGATCAGCTTCCCTATGAAACGCGGGCGCGGCGCAAGACGCACCCCGATACGTTGGCGACCGTCGCGACGGTTTTTGGACTGGACCCACCGGATGTGACCTCCGCCCGGGTGCTGGAGTTGGGCTGCGGTACCGGTGAAAACCTTCTCGCCATCGCTTGCGCCCTGCCCCATGCAAGGTGCGTCGGGGTCGATTTTTCGGTACCGCAGATCGCCCAAGCCGAGACCCTGGGGGCCGAGTCCGGCATTAGCAATGCGCGGTTTATCTGCAGCGATTTCAAAGAGTTAGACCGCAGCTCACAGTACGATTACGTGATCGCGCACGGCCTTCTGTCCTGGATTCCGCCGGCGCGCCATGACGAACTTCTGTCACTGTGTCGCGACATCCTGGCGCCCGGTGGACTGCTCTATCTCAGCTACAACGCGCTGCCGGGCTGGCACCATCGCCGCATCGTGCGGGATTTTCTGTTGCAAGAAACCGCCGACATTGACGATGTGGGTGAAAAGGTTCGCACGGCACGCAGCGCTCTGGCCGCATTGACCGAAACGGTGCGCGGCTTGGACTGGGCCTATGGGCAAATCATTGCCGACGAAAACGACAACGTGGGCAAGCTCGGCGACTCCTACCTCGCGCATGATCTGTTGGAGACGCACAACACGGCGTTCTATTTCGACGACATTGTCCGCGCCGGTGAGACACGCGATCTTTTCTATGTGGGCGAAGCCGGTTTCGAGGCGATGATCCCAGACACCTACCCGCCCGCGATTGCCGAGGCGCTCAAGACGATCCCGGACTTGCATGCGCGCGAACGGCGGCTCGATTTCCTGACCAACCGGACGTTTCGGGAGTCGGTTTTTGTGAAGGGGCACCGACCCGCACGGCAGCCCGACCAACGGACATTGGCCAAGCTCTTTGTCGCATCACCCCTCCAGCGCAAACCGGGACAAGGTGACACGGCGACAGCGCTGGCCTACCAAAACCCCGGCGGCATCGAGATCGCGGTGGACGCAGGCGTGGCACAGCAAGCGCTCGATCTGCTAGGCGCCGTTTACCCCGAAGCAAGGTCGCTTGAGGCAATCCTTGGTCATGTCCAGCAGAACCAAGGTCGCGCCCTCGAACACAACACGATCATGACGCTGATGAGTACATTGTTCGCGTTGTATGCGCGGGGGCTTGTCTATCTGTACAAGTCCCCGCCCAGTGTTACAGCCGCAATCGATCTGCGACCCGTCACGACGGCGTTGGCCCGTGTTCAGGCGCAACGCGGCAGTCGAGTCACCACGATGCTGTTGGATAACATCGAGATTGACGATGCCGATTGTCGCGCCGTGCTGCCGCACCTTGATGGTCGGCACGATCGCGGGGCGCTGGCATCTTTCCTGTCCGACGACGGTGGCAACGCGACGGCGCGGTTGGAGACCGCGTTGACCAAGCTGGCCCGCGCCGGCCTGCTCACCAACGCAACCTCCTCATGACGGCGCTCGACGCGGCATACCGTCGTCTCCACGACCAAGAAGGGTGGCAGCCTGACCAGGTCCAAGACGCCGTCGTGGTCCGCTTGACGGAGGTTGCTCAAAACCTAGACGGCTTTGCCGGCAAGGGGAGCGGGCTGTTCTCAAGGTTGGTCGGCGCCAAGAAGGAAGTGACGCCGAAGGGCCTGTATCTGTGGGGCGGTGTCGGGCGCGGCAAATCCATCCTCATGGATTTGTTTTTCGAAAGTGTCTCGTCGGTCCCCAAACGCCGAGTTCATTTCCATGCGTTCATGTTGGATGTGCACGCTCGGGTTTTCCAGCTGCGGCAAGATCCGGCCAACACCGGCGACCCCTTGAAAGACGTTGCGAAGCAGATCGCCAAGGAAACGACGCTGCTGTGCTTCGACGAGTTCCAAGTCACCGACACCGCCGATGCGATGATCCTGTCGCGATTGTTCAAGAAGATGTTCGAACGCAACGTCGTGGTCGTCGCGACGTCGAACCGACCGCCCGACGACCTTTATCTCGGTGGATTGAACCGCGAGCTGTTTTTACCGTTTATCGAACTGCTCAAGGAACGGTGCGACATTGTGCATCTCGACGGCGACAAGGACTATCGCCTCGAGCAACTGCGCGACATCGGTGTGTTCCATACCCCGCTGGGACCGGCGAGCGAACGGGAACTGGCCGATGCCTTTCACCGCCTGACCGGACATGACCGCGGTGAAAAGGTGACTTTACAGGTCCAGGGCCGCACCGTTGACGTGGCAAACGCCCTGGCCGGTGTGGGCCACATGACCTTCGACGAACTATGCGCCCGGCCACTAGGGAGCGCCGACTACCTCGCGATCGCCGAATCGTTCAACACTGTCATCATTTCGGGCATCCCTCGGATGGGGCCGGAAAACCGCAACGAAGCGAAACGCTTTACGACGCTGATCGATGCGCTCTACGAACACAAGGTCAACTTGATTTGCTCGGCCGAGGCCGAACCAAACGATCTTTACCCCGAAGGCCATGGTGCGTTCGAGTTCTCGCGCACGGTGTCGCGCTTGATGGAGATGCAGTCGCCAGACTATATGGCGCTGGGCCATGTCGTGGGCGATGGGACGTCAGCCTAAAGGCGCCCAGGTCAGCTGCGACATGACCGCCGTCGGTCGACTGCCGCCGGATTCGATAAATGCCGCGAGGCGCACCGGATCGATGGGGTTGCCTACGTCTTTCTGGTGCAGGCCGCCGGTGACGAAAATCGAGTCGATGCCGAAGGCATTGGCGCCTGCGATGTCCGTGCGCGGGCTGTCGCCAATCGCCACGACGCGCGACCGCGGCACCGATCGGCCCGCGAGGCAGGCTTCGTAGGCCGGGGAAAAGGGTTTGCCGAATTGGATGACCTCGCCGCCGATGTCGGCGTATCGCGCCGCGATCGCACCGGCACAGGGCAGGATTCGAGATCCCCGCATGACACTGATATCCGGGTTCACACAGACCAGCGGAAGGCCGCGTGCATGCGACTGTTGAAGGATGTCCTCGAAATCGGCCGCCGTTTCGGTTTCATCATTACGCAGGCCCGCAACGAGCAAGAAGTCTGCGTGTTCGAGCGTAACCGCGTCGAAATCTAGTCCATCCAAGAAGCCTTCATCCTTTTGCGGACCGCAGTACAAGTAGCTTCTGCCGCCCCGGAGCGCCGGCAACCCTTCTTGAAGGGCCCGGTAGGTGACCTCGCCAGAACTCACGATTTGATCATAAGCGCTGGCGGGAATACCGAATCCCTCAATCTGCCGCGCCACCGCGGCGGCCCGTCGCGGCGCGTTCGACAAGAGGATGCGCGTCATTCCCGCGTCTCGCATGCGGGCGAGGCAATCGAGCACGCCCGGATAGGGTTCTTTGCCGTTGTGGACGACACCCCAGAGGTCGATTAAGGCGAGATCATATCGCGACGCCACGGCGCCAAAACCGGGCAGTATTTCGTAACTCATCGACAACAGTGCTTTCTTTGAATCTGGCGTGTCATGCGCCCGCATCCGCGCCGACGGCTTCCCCGATGCTTTTGACGCCGTCCTGATCGAGCATTGTGCGCAGGTCACGCAAGATGTTCTGGACGAGGCCGGGGCCTTGGTAAATCAACGCGGAATAGAGCTGCACAAGCGATGCGCCGGCCTTGATCTTGGTATAGGCGTCCGCGCCCGACGCGATCCCGCCAACACCAACCAGCGGTAGACGTCCTTCGCTGAGCCGATAGGTCTGTTTCAAGACGTCGGTCGCCATGCCGAGTAGGGGTTGGCCGGACAGCCCGCCGGTTTGAGAGGCGAGCGGACTGCGCAACGACGGCGGGCGGTCGATCGTGGTGTTGGAGACAATCAGTCCGTCGACGCCGGTGTCGAGCGCGACCTCGACAATGGCCGCAAGTTCCGACGATGTGAGATCGGGGGCGATCTTCACCAAGAGCGGGGGTCGCGCGACCGCCTCGTTTCGCGCCGTGCGGATACGGGTGAGGAGATCGTGGAACACGCTGCGCGCCTGTAGATCGCGCAGGCCCGGCGTATTCGGCGACGAAATGTTGACGACCAAATAATCCGCGACCATCGCGAACCGCATAACCCCGACCACGTAATCCTGAATGGGATCGGCGCTGTCTTTGTTGGCGCCGATATTGACGCCAATGATCCCCGGCTTGCGCGCGCGCTGACGATCGAGGTTGCGGGCAAATGCGTCGTGACCTTCGTTGTTGAACCCGAGCCGATTGATGACGGCGCGATCTTCCCGCAAGCGAAAAATGCGCGGCCTCGGGTTTCCGGCTTGCGGCTTGGGCGTGACCGTACCCGCTTCGACAAACCCAAAACCAAACTTGAGCATCGCGCGCGAGGCTACCGCGTTCTTGTCGAACCCGGCGGCGAGCCCCACGGGATTGGGAAAGTGTAGGCCCAACAGATCGACACCCAGACCCGCAACGGGTGCGCCGAACGAGGGCACCAACCCGGTTCGCAATGCTGCGAGCGTCACGTTGTGGGCGCGTTCGGGGTCGAGCGTAAAGAGCGCCGGTCGTAGTAGCCCGAACATCTTAGAAAAGACTCGCTTGGCGTGGCGGCATGACTTCACCGGGTTCGAGACAACTGGGATCGTCGTTCTTGACGCTGTTCACGCTGGGGCCGACGGCCGTCACTTCAAGGTCGACGTGATCCGGCACCAGGAGGGGCGCCAAGTCCTCGGCGGTCGCCTCAGGATCGAGCCAGCTTTCGAACGCTTCGGTCGCCAAAATGATCGGCATGCGGTCGTGGGTGTTGGCGACCGAGGGGAGCGCCGGGCCGGTCACGATCGAATAGGTCTGGATGATCTGGCCGGCCGGACCGATATCGCGCGGGCTTCCGGTTTCGACGGCCTGGGCGCGGGTCCACGTCTCCCAAATACCGGCGAAAACAACGATCGAGCCATCCGAGGGTCGAATGAGGTAAGGCTGGCGTTGGCCCTCAACGACCTTCCATTCGAAATACCCATCGGCCGGTACGAGGCAGCGCCTGGACCGGAACGCCTCGCGAAACGCGCCCTTGGTCGCCACAGTTTCGCTGCGCGCGTTGATCATGCGCGACCCGACCGAAAGACCGTCGGCCCAACCCGGCACCAAGCCCCATCGGAGCAGCGCGAGCTCGCGCTCGCGCGCTGCATTCAGGCGGACCACCGGCATGATATCGGTCGGAGCCACGTTATAGCGGGCCGGAAAATTAGGCGGCGCCCCCTGGAGATCA
>Ga0181593_10005174_pt1 | contig 11826 bp, 12 predicted proteins | sample 071ome_19_FD_133756 | JGI IMG/M metagenome (GOLD analysis project Ga0181593, IMG submission 133756) | Coastal salt marsh microbial communities from the Groves Creek Marsh, Skidaway Island, Georgia - 071413AT metaG (megahit assembly) | ecosystem: Environmental > Aquatic > Marine > Intertidal...
GCAGCGGCGCAACATGGCGATGCGCGGCCAAGGCCTCGATCGTGTCGGGGTAATGAAAGACCTTGAGCGATGAATAGACGGTCACGGGTACCTCGGGCATGCCGAACCGAGACTAGGCGTGCGCGCCTTAACGATGTCTAAACGGGGCACGCGGGGAGCTAAAAACAAAACCCCTCCCGAAGGGAAGGGTTGAGTTGGCGCGGGTGCGGGGCGGCCCCCGCGCCACCGATCGCCACCGGGTTCGGGGTGACGGATCGGGTTATGACCCAGGCGAGAGGTCAGGCTGCTTTTTGCACCTGGGTTTCTTTGCTTTACGTCCGTGGTGTCGGATTCTCGCCCAGGGGGATGGGCCCGGACCGATAACCGACCCGGCGACGCTCGCCCGTTTCCAGCGACATCAGCAACAACGCAAAGACGACGAATGCGCCGACGATGAACGCCAAATAGATGGTTTCAATTCCACTCATCACGAGCCTCCCGCACCACGTGTGAGCCCCAGCATCGCGCAGCGTCGCGATGCTGCACTTGATATAAGTCAAGCAGACATGCGGCAGGGTGTCGCAGGACGGCGCCGGCGGTCCTATGCGGAGAAAGCGGCCTGTTCTGGCCATAAGGGGGATGAGATAAGCTGACGTCCAGGGGCACGGATGTCGCATGGGGGATCTGGCGATGAACGGACGGTGTATTTGGCTCGCGGTTGTTGTGCTGGCGAGCGCACCCGTTCTAACGGCCGGCAATGTGGCGGCGGCGGACTTCGAGAGGAGCTTTCGCCAATGCGCGAATCAGGCCACACCCACAGATGCGCGCCTTGAGGCCTGCACCGCAGTGATCGAATCCGGTGAAGGAGACGACGCGGTCCTGGCGGACGCTCACGTCCACCGCGGGAATGCCCACGCTGACCGAGATGCGATAAGCGCCGCGCTGGACGACTACGACCGCGCCATTCAGCTTGATCCAAAGTTGCCGATGGCTTGGGGCCGACGTGCGCTGACGTACGCTGCGTTAGGCGAGCATGACCGTGCGATTGCCGACTTCGACAAGCTGGTCGCGCTGCTCCCCAACGACGTCTTCGCCTACATCTACCGGGGCGATTCCTACCGTGCGCAGGGGCGCGAGCGAGAAGCGTTGGCCGACTACGGGCGAGCCATCGAAAACGATTCTGACTCCTTCACGGCCTATACTCAGCGCGGCAACCTTTACGCCGATCGCGGCAGTTACGCCTTGGCCATTGCCGACTACGATCAAGCCATCCGGATTCGCCCCCAATTGGCGATGGCCTACACCAATCGCGGCCACTAAGCGCGCGCCATCGCCGACTACGACGAGGCCATTCGCCTGGATCCGGGCGCGTACCACGCGCTGATCGGGCGCGGCACGGCCCATCTCAACGATAGCGCACCGCAAAGAGCGATCGAAGATTTCTCTACGGCAATGCGCGTCAGGCCCCAGGACGCTACCGCGTTTTACAACCGCGGCTTCACCTATCTGATGATGGAGGAGCACGACTCGGCGATTGCCGATTTCAACGAAGCTCTCGACCGTGCGCCGCGAAACCCCGCGATCTATGTCTCGCGCGGCAATGCGTTCCTCGGCAAGGGCGAACCGGTTCGAGCCTTAGCCGACTACAATGACGCTCTTAGGGTCGATCCGGAATACGCGCCGACCTATGCGGCCCGCGAACGGGCCGAGGACGCGATACGCCGGCGCGACGGCCGATAGCCGCGCGGGGCGAGGCGCTGAGCCGAAAACCATGACGCCCGGGGGGCAACATTGGTCGCCCGCTCACACTTCGAGCATACGCTGGCACTGGGCGTGGCGGGGTTTGTCGAACACGTCACGGCCAAAGCCGAGCTTGATCGGATGGAGTGAAGCGACGGCGCTTCGATGGTCGCCATCGTCGGCGTGCCATCGCCCTAAAGACTATTCCCCACGGTATGCCCCTCTTGCGTCGCGACCATTTGGTTGCGGGGCATGTAGGCATCGCCGATGACGTGGGTCTCGATGCCAGCGGCCTCTAGGGGTGCCAGCAAATCGAGGTCGGGGATGCGTTGGGTCGCATAGGTGAACAGCGAAACGTCCTCGATTTCGCCTTCGTCGCCGTTGATGACGTTGCGGTAGACGAAAACGCCGTCTTCGAAGCGTTCGTTGGGCGAGGGTTCGGACATCAGCAGGATGTCGATGTGCGCGTCGTAGAGCCGACGGTAAATGCTTTGCTGGCGCACCACCGGTTCGTCGCGCGCGACCATTTCGCGCGAGGTCACGAGCACCACTTTGTCGAACAACGTGGCGAAGAACTCGGCCGCCGAATAGGTCGCATCGAGCCCGTCTTCATCGAAGATCACCGCGGTACCGGGTTGCTTGCCCGGATGGGCCAGCAATTCTTCGGTGATGGCGCGCAAATCCAGAATGAAACCCTCGTCTTTGAGGCTTTGCGGCAAGCTCGCCGGCCACGCCATGGTCGAGCCGGTGGCGAGCACCACGGCATCGGGCTTGGTCGCCAACAGCTCGTCCGCGGTGACGCGCCAGCCGAGTTCGACGCGCAGGTCGGTCTTGTTGGCCGCGACCTGTTGGTAGTCGTAGATCGAGCTGAGCGGATCGCAGGTCGGGATCAGGGCGTTGAGCCTGATCTTGCCGCCCAATTCCGAGCCCGCGCTGTACAGCGTGACGTCGTGGCCGCGTGCGGCAGCCACCCAGCCCGCTTCGAGCCCGGCGACGCCGCCGCCGACCACCGCGACTTTCTTTTTGGTTTTGGCCGGGCTGGGCCACCAATCGACTTCTTCTTCGAAGCCGACACGCGGGTTGTTGTCGCATTGCAGGGGTAGTTCTTGGTTGATGACGCCCCAGCAGTTGTTGCACGACACGCATTTGCGGATGTCGTTGTCGCGGTTCTGCGCGGCCTTCAATCCCCAAGCCGCATCGGTGACCAGGGTGCGGCCCAGCATGACAAGCTCGGAGATATTGTCGCGCAACAGCGCTTCGCCTTGGATCGGCTCGAGGATGCGCGCGACCGCCCCGGTGGGAATGCCGTCCGAGGCATCGTGCAAACGTTTGATGAGATCGAAGAACGTGCCGCGTGCGAAATGCATGTCGGGCAGATGCATTTCGAGCGAGCGATGATGCGCGCCCTGCACCCAGTTGAGGAAATCGACCTGGCGTTTGGCGGCGAAGTAGCGCGTCAGGCGCTCGGCCTCGTCGGGGTCGATCCCGCCGTCGACGTAATCGTCGCCCGGCAAGCGCAAGCCGACGATGAAATCGGTGCCGCATTCGGCGCGCAGGGCGTCGATGGTTTCTTGCACCAAGCGGGCGCGGTTTTCGAGCGACCCACCGTAGTCGTCTTCGCGCACGTTGGAATGGGGCGACAGGAACTGATGGAAGATGTGGCCGTGGCCGGCCGATATTTCGACGCCGGAGAAGCCGGCCATTTTGAGTTTGCCGGCCGACAGCGCGAAGTCGTCGACCATCGTGCGGATTTCGTCGCGGGTGAGCGCATGCGGCACCGTCCACGACCAATCGTCGGGCAGCGCCGAGGGACCGAAAGCATGGCGCCGGCGGCCGCCCGGTTTGTGCAAACCACGACCGGGATCTTGGATTTGGGTGAGCAGATGGCTGTCGTGGGCATTGACGGCATCGGCCCAGCGCTTGAGGCCATCGAGGTTGTCTTGGTCCCACACCCGCACGCGGGTATCGGAGGCCTGGCCGCGGCGCACCGCCAAGGGTTCGGCGACGATCATCGCGGTGCCGCCGGCGGCGCGGCTGGCGTGATAGCGGATAAGGTGTTCGGTGACCTCGCCGTTTTTGGCATAGCGGGTCGACATCGCGGCATGGACGATGCGGTTCTTGAGGGTCTTCCCGGCAAGCTCGAACGGCGACAGCAGGCGCGGATATTCGAGGTCGGCGGGATCGATCTGTTGAGCGGCGTGCGGCATGGCCGCGAAGATTAGGGGATTGCGCCCCGCGATGCGAGAGGGTGCCGCCGCTGGTGGCTTCGGCCCTGATTTTATGGCACGGATGACGCAACAAACACCGCACCACGGAGGACGCCATGGCGAACGAAGGCTATCACGAACCAATCGAGGAACTGTCGGACAAGACCCGCGACATGCACCGGGCCATTCTGTCGTTGATGGAGGAGCTCGAGGCGGTGGACTGGTACAACCAGCGCGTCGACGCCTGCAAGGATACCGAGCTCAAAGGTATTCTGGCGCATAACCGCGACGAGGAAAAAGAGCACGCTGCGATGGTGTTGGAATGGATCCGCCGTCAGGACCCGACGTTCGACAAAGCGCTGAAAGACTTTTTGTTTACGGATAAGCCGCTCACCCACGACTGAGGCGGGCGACGACGTCCCGCAGACCGCGCCAAACCGACATTTGACGCCACCGCCGCCTTGACCGGCGGGGCCGCCACTTCTATATGAACCTTATATTAGAATTTTCTAATATAAGGTTCCGGCGAGGCGGGCTCATGTATTCGCAGACAATCAAACGTATCGTGCCCATGGCGGACTGGCTGCCGCGATACGCCAAATCCGACCTCCCCGGCGACGTCATTGCAGGCGGCATCGTGGCGGTGATGTTGGTTCCGCAAGCCATGGCATACGCCATGTTGGCCGGGCTGCCGCCGCAGGTTGGCCTTTATGCCAGCATCTTGCCCCTGGTCGCCTATAGCGCGCTCGGCTCGAGCCGCGCCCTCGCGGTCGGCCCGGTCGCGATTGCGTCGTTGATGACCGCGAGTGCGCTTGGCGCCATCGTCGAAGCCGGCACGGTAAACTATGTGGCCGCGGCGCTGATCCTTGCCGCGCTAAGCGGCTTCATTTTGTTGGCCATGGGCATCGCGCGCTTGGGCGTGTTGGTGAATTTTCTTAGTCATCCCGTGATTTCGGGCTTTACCTCCGCCGCCGCGCTGGTGATTGGCGTGAGCCAATTGAAGCATCTCTTGGGGATCGACGTACCACGCGGCGGCACGTTCACCGATACCCTCGCCGCCATCGCCGTTCGTTTGGGCGACACCAATTTGACCGCCGCGAGCCTCGGGCTCGGCACGATCGCGGTGTTGTTGGCAATGCGGGGACCGTTCGGCCGCGGCTTGTCCCGGCTCGGCCTACCGTCGGCCATTGTGACGCCCGCGACCAAGACGGGGCCCCTCGCCGCCGTCGCGCTCACCACATTGGCGGTTTGGTTGTTCGAATTGGATCGCAGCGCCGGGGTCGCCATCGTCGGGCATATCCCCGCCGGATTGCCGCCGCTGGGTCTGCCATCGTTCGACACGGCACTTTGGGCGGACCTGTTGCCGGCGGCACTGCTGATCTCCATCGGCGGATTTTTGGAAAGCGTGTCGGTCGCCAAGGCGCTGGCCAGCAAGCGGCGTCAGAAGATCGACGCCAACCAGGAACTCGTCGCGCTGGGGACATCCAATATCGCCGCTGCTGTAAGCGGTGGCTATCCGGTGACCGGCGGTTTTAGTCGGTCGGTCGTCAATTTTACCGCGGGCGCCAACACCCCTCTCGCCGCCCTTATCACCGCAGCCCTGATCGCCGTGACCGTGGTGGCGCTAACGCCGCTGTTTCACTATTTGCCCCGGGCGACGCTTGCCGCCGTCATTTTGGTCGCCATCACCAACCTGATCGACCTGAAGACCCTGCGCGACACTTGGACCTACAACAAAGCGGACGCCGCGTCGTTGGCCGCAACCTTTTTGAGCGTCTTGATCGCCGGGGTCGAGGCGGGAATCGTCTTCGGCCTCGCGGTATCGCTGGCGCTTTACCTGTGGCGCACCAGCCGTCCGCATATCGCCGTGGTCGGACGCCTCGGCGAGACCGAACACTTTCGCAACATCACGCGGCACACGGTGCAGACCACCCCGGGGGTCTTGGCTCTACGAGTCGACGAAAGCCTGTATTTCGCGAACGCGAGCTATCTGGAGGACTATCTTCTGCGTGCGATCGCCGACGACAAAAGCATCGACCATGTCGTCTTGATCTGCAGCGCCGTGAATTTCATCGACGCCAGCGCATTGGAAACGTTGGAGGACGTGATCTCTCGGTTGCGCGATGCCGGCGTGACGCTCCACCTCGCGGAAGTGAAAGGTCCGGTGACCGACAAGCTGCAGCGCACCGCCTTCTTGGAGCACCTTAGTCCGGGAAAAATGTACCTGAGCACCCACGATGCGATGCGCGCGTTGGCATCGGGCAAGGCACCGACCACCGCGTAACGTCGTCAAACACTCGGGCGGGCGGCGGGCGGCACGACAATGTCGTGCCGGTTTTGCGGCCGGTTAGATCGCGTGCTGCTTGGACTCGACGAGGCTGTAGATAACCTTGCGCCATGCGGCAGCCGATTCGGTGTCGGCGCGGTTCTTGGCATCGGCATACTGCGCCGCGGCGTGGGCCAGAGCTGTGGCACTATGGGGTTGGGAGTCGATGATCTGGGACGCCATGTCGAACCTCTACAAAATGCAAACCGAACGGCGCTTAGGATACGCGACACCGGAGTCGCGGAGAATTGCACAGATGGCATAGCTGCCATGCGGTTCGAGCGGCACGATTTGTCGAGGAGCGCGGTTTCGTGGGATGACCGTCGGGGCGGCACGAATGTTCGGACAGACTTGTCCGGACATTGGAAGCGATGGGCGTACGAGTGGGGCATATGGACGCATGGATCGGATTCTTGTTGGCCGGCTTGGCGCTGACCGGGAGCCCCGGACCCGCCACGTTGGGCATCGCCGCAACCGGCGCGGCGTTCGGTCGCCGACGCGGCTTGCCGTTCTATCTCGGGATTCAGATCGGCATGGTGTTGGTCATGACCCTCACCGCGAGCGGCGCCGCAGGGCTGGTGCTCGCGGTACCGGGCGTGCGCCCGATGATTGCGGTGGCGGTCACGCTGTACTTCGCCGTCCTCGCCTATCGCATCGCGACCGCCCCGCCGTTGGGCGACGCGCAGGTCGACCGGCAGCCGCCGTCGCTTTTCGCCGGGGTGTTGCTGTCGTTGGCGAACCCGAAGGCCTATGCCTCGATGGCGGCGCTGTTCTCGGGGTTCGTGTTGGTCGCGGATGCCGCCTTGATCGATGCGACGACCAAGCTTTTGGTATTGGTGGCGATCATCGGTGCCGTCGACATGTGTTGGTTGTTCGCCGGTGCCGCGTTGACGCGGGTGTTTCGCGACCCGGCGCGCAACCGCGTGGTCAACGTGGCGTTCGCCGTGGCGCTGGTGATCTCGATCGTGGTCGCGTTGGTGGTGTAGCGCCCTGCGCGGCCCGCTTTACTTTGCCGAACGATCGCGGCATATCTACGCGGCGGATTAGGGGAGAACGCGACAAACCCGCGAAGTGACCCTATGACGATCAGCTACCATATCGATCAAGAAAAAGAGCTTGTGGAAGTCGTGTTCAACGGCTTGTTCACTGTCGTGCAGTTGATTCGGCTGGCGCGCGACATCATCGACGATCCGTCCTTCGACCCCCAATTCGACATCTTGGCCGATTGCGCCACCGCCCGGATCGGCCGGGTGACCTTCGACCTTGCCGACGCGATGATGGCGATCAGCGTCGGCAACCAAGGGCGGCGCCTTGCCATCGTCATGCCCAAGGGCGATGGTGCCCAACACGCCGTGCGGTTCGTTGAACTGCGCCGCGATCACCGGCGGGCGCGTACCTTCGCCAGCCGCAGCCTCGCCGAAGCGTGGTTGGCGGCGCCGCCGCCGGAAGACGACGCCTAGCGCCGACCTGGCGCAACCCCGACGCGGCGGCTATTTCGTCGCGGTTTGGATGAAGGTGGCGATGTCGTTGGCGTACTTTTCGGGATATTCCGTGTAGGGCAAGTGGCCGCAGTCGTCGTAGAGCGTGACCTTGGCGTGCGGCAAAAGTTTTTTGTATTCGTCGGCATACTGAACCGGCGACAAGCGGTCTTGTTTGCCCCAGATGATATGCACCGGCATTTTGAGGCGGTGCAGCCAGGTCGGCATCGACGGATCGTGGCGGGTTTCGCCGGCCATGATTTGCGTGGTGGCTTTGCTTTTCTTGGTGTTGGGCATCTCATCAACATTGGGCGGTAGCTTAGCGACCATGGAATCGGCCAAGGCTTGGTCGTGGATGACGAAGCGCAGCGTTTCGGCCGCCGTCATGCCGAACACCGGTGGTTTGGGAATGTCCGGATTGTTGAGCCCGGCGGCACAGGCCAGCGTCACGGACTTGAACGGATCGGGGTTGAGATAGGCCACGGTGGCGGCCAGCCAACCGCCGATCGAGGTGCCGATCAGGTGCACGTCTTCGAGCCCGAGGTAGTCCAAGAAGTCGTGATAGAACAACGCCATGTCGTGCATGTTGTTGAGCCACGTCGGCGCATCGCTTTCGCCCATGCCGGGATGCTGCGGCACGATGAGATCGAAGTGTTCGCCCAGGTGCTTCATGAAGGGCACAACCTGGCCAACCACGCCGGCGCCGTGGAGATAGAGGATCGGATCGCCCGACCCGCCGCGTTGGAAGACGACGTTGCCGCCCAGCAGGTTCACGGTTTCTTTGGTGAATTCGACCATCGGTGTGTTCCTTAGAGGTGTTTGACCTGCGGCAGAATCTTGTCGCCGAAGATCTTGATCTGATTGGTGATGGCGGCATCGGGAATGTTGCCGACCTTCATGTTGATGTTGATGTTGCCGATGCCGAGCTCGCCCGCCACGCGCTTGATCTGCTCGACTGCCATGTCGGGCGTGCCGCACACGATGACGCCCTCGTCGATGAGGTCGTCGACCGAAATTTTGGCTTGCTTGTTGGCGCCTTGGAACTTGCTGCGGGTTTCGTCGTCCATGTAGCGGGTCTTCTGCAGCACGATCTGTTGCGCGGTGCGCAAGCCCCCGCCGAGGACGTTGGCGAAGTAGCGCCGACCTTCGGTGAGGCGGTCTTTGGCGAGATCGAGGTCTTCGTCGACCGAGGCGGTGAGCCCGACCACGAAGTCGTCCGGCGTGGGCTCCCAGCCGTGCGCCTTGGCCTCCTCGCGATAGATGTTCATGAGGTTACGGGCGTGATCGAAATCTTGCAGATTGGCGAGACCGAACATGCCGCGTTTCTGCGCCGCGACCCGCGCCGACACTTCGTTGGAGCACGACATCATGATGCGCGGATGGGGCTTTTGCATCGGCTTGGGCCAGATCGAGACCGCGCGGTACTGGTAGTACTCGCCTTCCCAGCCAAAGGGCTCGGGCTCCGTCCAGGCCTTGACGATGAGATCGATCGCCTCCGACAGACGTCCGTGCGATTCGTCGGGCGGAATGTTGTAGGCGACATATTCGTGCGGGATGCCGCGCAGCAGACCGGCAATGACGCGCCCGCCGCTCATCACGTCGAGCATCGCATATTCTTCGGCGACGCGAATGGGATTGAGCAACGGCACGAGCTGACCCATCACCGCAAGCTGCGCCTGGCTGGTGCGCGGGATCAGCGCGGCCGCGACCAAGTTGGGATTCGCTATGAGGCCGTAGGGGCTCATGTGGTGTTCGTTGCAACCCAACCAATCGAAGCCCGCGGCCTCGGCGTCCACCATGCTGTCGATGTAGGTGTCGTAAAGCTGCTTCCCGAGGTCGGCGTCGAAGAGTTTGTTGGCGACCGGCCAATCGTGGGTGTCGTCCTTTTTGCCCGTGTAGGGCATCAGGTGGAAATAGGCGAACTTCATACCGAGCCCTTTCTACGCGCGCGTGGTGACATCGGCGCCGCCTTGGCCGGCGTTGACCAGAAAGGCCTCGCCGCGCGTGAAGTAGTCGCGCGCGAGCTCGGTGACGCGATCGGGCTGATCGACTTCCAAGCCGTGCCCTGCGTCGTAGACATAAATGAAGTGCGCCTTGTTGAGCTTTTCCTTGAGGAGTTGGCCGGTGGCCTGCGGCACGAGGCGGTCGTCCGAGCCGAGCACGATCAGCGTAAGCGCGGCGATGTCGCCGAGACGGCCGACCAAGTCTTCGTCGTAACCGGTTCGGACGTATTGCTTGATGGCGTCGCGGTTCTGCGCGTAGTTGGCGCCGGGCTGCAACCCGCCCGGCATCCGGTCGGGGTATTTGTAGAGCATCGCGACGCGCTCTTTCGGATCGTCGGGGATGCCGGGGCCGCCGCCGGGCGCAAGCCCGGCAGGCGCTTGGAGCAAAAGCTGGTCGACTTTGTCGGGGTGTGCGGCGGCGAGCCAGGTCGCGGTGTAGCCGCCGAACGAGTAGCCCAGAACGTCGGCGGGGGCGGCGCCGATCACCTCGTCGATGAAGGTGGCCCACAAATCGGCCAGCGTTTTGATGCTGTCGACGCCGTCCAGCATGGGGGTGCCTTGGAAACCCGGCGCGACGGGCGCGAAGACGGTGAAGTGCTCGGCCAAAATCTGCAACGACTTCGATTCCATGAAGCCGCCGCCCGAATGCAAATGGAGCAACGGACGACCCGATCCCGCTTTGTGATAGGTGACCGTGCCTTGCGGCAAATCGGCTGTGTGCTGGCTGTAGGCCATGACCCCTCCCCGGTTGTGTTTTTGACGCCCGGACGATTCTGCGCGCCCGGTGCGGGCGAATCCAGCCTACCCCAAGGGCCTGCGGTCCAGCTACAAGTGTCGGCTATTCGTCAGGCGGCCAGGCGGTGCGCGGCATTTTCGGGGCGACGTTGCCCAGCAGGCCGCCGACGGATTGCTCGTAAAGGTGCGCGGTGCGCAGCAAGCCGACCTCGTCGAAGGGGCGGCCAATGAGCTGAAAACCGATCGGCATGCCGGTGTCGCTGAACCCGGCCGGCACCGAAATGCCGGGCAAGCCGAGATAGCTGACGGCCCGCGTGCAGCGGCCGATGTTGTTGAGAAAGGCGACGAGGTCGGGCGATGCGCCGACATCGGTCTCTTCCACGGTCTTAGGGGCGAACGGGCTGGTCGGGGTATGCAGCACATCGCACGCGCCGAAGACTTGATCGATAAAGTCCTGCACGAGGACGGGCCGCAGCTGGAGGGCTTCGAGATAGGCCGTGGCGGGATAGCCCAGGCCGAGTTCGAGCCGGGCGAGCCCTTGCGGGCTGTAGTCCTGCGGGCGTTCGTGCATCCATTGTTTGTGCGCGACCGCGGCCTCGACGAAGGTCACCATGGTGCCCAGATCGATGAGGCGTTTGTGGTCGGGCATGGCGACCTCGACCACTTCGGCGCCCGCGGCGACCAGCGCATCCAGGCTTTCACGCATGACGCGTTCGACATCGGCGTCGATACCGGGCTCGTAGTAATGGCTGGTGGGCACGCCCACGCGCAGGCCCTTGAGATCGCCGTCGAGGGCGGCCTCGTAATCGGGTACGGGCCGGCGCGAGGAGGTCGGGTCTTGCGGGTCATGTCCCGCGGCGACGGTCATGAGGCGCGCGACATCGCGCGGGGTGCGGGCGAGCGGACCGAAACAATCCATCGAAAACGACACCGGCATCGCACCGTAACACGAGACGCGGGTTTGCGTCGGTTTCAACCCGACGACGCCGCAGAAGTTGGCGGGCAAGCGGATCGAGCCGCCGGTGTCGGAGCCGAGCGCGCCGAACACGCACCGTCCGCCGACCGCCGCCCCGGAACCCGACGAGGAACCGCCGGAGATGTAGTCGGGATCCCAGGGATTGCGGCAATGGCCCCAGTGCGGATTGTGCCCGGTGGGGCCGATGGCGAACTCGGCCATGTTGAGCATGCCGACGGTGATTGCGCCTGCCGCCTCCAGCCGGGCGAGGGCTGTGGAGGTGGTGTCGACTTTCATGTCGCGGCGGATTTCCGAGGCGCAGGTCGCGACCTTGCCGGCGCGATAGAACAGATCTTTATGGGCGAGCGGCACGCCGTGCAACGGCCCCAGCGCATCGCCGCGC
>Ga0181593_10005177_pt1 | contig 11821 bp, 7 predicted proteins | sample 071ome_19_FD_133756 | JGI IMG/M metagenome (GOLD analysis project Ga0181593, IMG submission 133756) | Coastal salt marsh microbial communities from the Groves Creek Marsh, Skidaway Island, Georgia - 071413AT metaG (megahit assembly) | ecosystem: Environmental > Aquatic > Marine > Intertidal zone...
CCGAAACCGTCCGTGCCGAGCACGTCGTAGCGGCCGCGTACCCAGGGACGGATCTGGTCGGCCTGCAGCTTCATGTAGTCACTGGCGGCAATCACCGGCCCGTCGTGCCCGTCGAGGCACTGCTGCACGAAGCTGGTGCGGGGCGTGTCGCCCGGGTGATGGAGATTCCAGTGCTCGACGTCGAGGCCGTCGCGACGCAGTTCGCTGAAGCTGGTCACGCTCCAGACGTCAGCGGCGACGTCGAAGTCGAGCCGCAGCATCTCGGCCGCGGCGATCACCTCCCGCAGGATGGTGCCCGAACCGAGCAGCTGCACCCGTGGGCCGCTGCCGCTGGAGGGCTGCAGCAGGTACATGCCGCGGAGGATTCCCTCCTCGCACCCGGCCGGCATCTCCGGGTGCGGGTAGTTCTCGTTCATGCAGGTGATGTAGTAGAAGACGCTCTCCTGCTCCTTGACCATGCGCCGCATGCCCTCGTGCAGGATCACCGCCAACTCGTGACCGAAGCAGGGATCGTAGGCGATGCAGTTCGGGATGGTCGAGGCGACGAGGTGACTGTGACCGTCCTGGTGCTGCAATCCCTCGCCGTTGAGCGTGGTGCGCCCGGCGGTGCCGCCGATCAGGAAGCCGCGGGCCTGCATGTCGCCGGCGGCCCAGGCCAGGTCGCCGATGCGCTGGAAGCCGAACATGGAGTAGAAGACGTAGAACGGCACCGTGTTGACGCCATGGCAGCTGTAGGCGGTCGCCGCCGCCATCCACGACGACATCGCCCCGGCCTCGTTGATCCCCTCCTCGAGGATCTGCCCGGCCCGGTCCTCCCGGTAGTACATGATCTGGTCACGATCCTGCGGCTCGTAGAGCTGGCCGACCGACGAGTAGATGCCGAGCTGACGGAACATGCCCTCCATGCCGAAGGTGCGCGCCTCGTCGGGGACGATGGGCACGATGTACTGACCGATCTTCTTGTCCCGTACCAGCGCCGTCAGCGCACGCACGAAACACATGGTGGTCGACATCTCGCGCTCTCCGCTGCCCTTGAGCAGGCCGTCGAAGATCTCCAGCGACGGCACCTCCAGCGGCGCGGCGAGGTTCTTGCGCACCGGCAACGGCCCGCCCAGCGCCTCGCGGCGCGCCTTGAGGTACTTCAGCTCCTCGCTGTCGGAGTCGAGGCTGATGTACTTCGCCTCGCGCACCTGGTCGTCGTCCAGCGGCAGCCGGAAACGGTCTCGGAAGGCGAGCAGCGCCTCCTCGCCCAGCTTCTTCTGCTGGTGGGTGATGTTCTGCGCCTCGCCGGCGGCGCCCATGCCGTAGCCCTTGACCGTCTTGGCCAGGATCACCGTCGGCCGGCCGTCGGACTTCATCGCCTCCGCATAGGCGGCGTAGACCTTGTGCGGGTCGTGGCCACCACGGTTCAGCCGCCAGATGTCCTCGTCGGACATGTTGGCGACCATCGCCCTGAGCTCGGGGTACTTGCCGAAGAAGTGCTCGCGCACGAAGGCGCCGTCCTTCGCCTTGTAGTTCTGGTACTCGCCGTCGACCGCCTCCATCATGCGCCTCTGCAGCAGCCCGTCGTGGTCCTTGGCCAGCAGCGGGTCCCAGTAGCTGCCCCAGACCACCTTGATGACGTTCCAGCCGGCACCACGGAAGACGCTCTCGAGTTCCTGGATGATCTTGCCGTTGCCACGCACCGGGCCGTCGAGGCGCTGCAGGTTGCAGTTGACGACGAACACCAGGTTGTCGAGCTTCTCGCGCCCGGCCAGCGAGATCGCACCCAGCGATTCGGGCTCATCGGTCTCGCCGTCGCCGAGGAAGGCCCAGACCTTGCGCCCGGTGCTGCTGGCCAGGCCGCGGTCGTGGACGTACTTCATGAAGCGCGCCTGGTAGATCGCCTGGATCGGTCCGAGGCCCATCGAAACCGTCGGGAACTGCCAGAAGTCGGGCATCAGCCACGGGTGCGGGTAGGAGGAGAGGCCGTCGGCGCTGACCTCGCGCCGGAAACCGTCGAGCTTGGCCTCGTCGATACGTCCCTCGAGGAACGCGCGGGCGTAGACCCCGGGCGCCGAGTGCCCCTGGATGAACACCAGGTCGCCACCGTGATCGAGGCTGGGCGCCTGGAAGAAATGGTTGAAGCCGATGTCATAGAGCGTCGCCGAGGAGGCGAAGCTGGAGATATGGCCGCCAAGATCGCCATCCGTGCGATTGGCACGCACCACCATCGCCAGCGCATTCCAGCGGATGAAGGTGCGCAGGCGCCACTCGATCTCGGTGTCGCCGGGGTGCCGCTCCTCGAGCGTCGGCGGGATGGTGTTGACGTAGGCGGTGTTGTTGGAGATCGGCAGGGACCCACCCGACCGTCGCGTCTTGTCGACCAGCTGCTCGAGCAGGTAGCGCGCCCGCTCCGGACCCTCTGCGTCGATGACGGCGTCGAGGGCGTCGAGCCACTCCTGGGTCTCCTGGGGATCGATGTCGGGGATGTCGGCCATGGGTCAACCTCGGGTCGGTTCGGGAAAGGCGCGACACCCGTCCGGGGTGGGGAGGAGGCATGGACGGCAGTCGCGACGCGTCGGCTTCAGCCTAGCTTAGACCAGCTTATGTCCTCGGCCATGCTCGGCGCTTGAGGCAGGTCACGCTGGCGTGCGACAGTGGCTGCCCGCGTCGCCAGCGACCGCCACCGCGAACCCACCGATGGAGCCGACCGAGACCCCGTTCGCGGGCCTGACCCCCGAGGTGATCCTGGACGCGGTGGAGACCACCGGGCGCCGCGCCAGCGGCCAGCTGCTGGCGCTGAACAGCTACGAGAACCGCGTCTACCAGGTCGGCCTCGACGACGAGGCGCCGCTGGTCGCGAAGTTCTACCGCCCGGGACGCTGGAGCGACGCGGCGATCCTCGAGGAGCACACCTTCACCGCCGAGCTCGCCGCCCACGAACTCCCGGTGGTGCCGCCGCTCGCCGGGGCCGGCGGCACGACGCTGTTCGCGCATGCCGGCTGGCGCTTCGCGCTGTTTCCACGCCGCGGTGGCCGGCTGGTCGACCTCGATGACCCCGAGCGCCGCCGCCTGCTCGGCAGGCTGCTGGGCCGCCTGCACGCATGCGGCGCGGCACGCGCCTTCACGGCCCGCCCGGCGCTGACCCTCGCACACCACGGCGAGGCGTCGCTCGCCACGCTGCTCGACGGCGGCTTCATCCCCGACGACCTGGTCGACGCCTACCGCAGCGTTGCCGGGGACGTGCTCGCACGTGCGACGGCCGCCTTCGCTCGCGCCGGGGACGTGCACCCGATCCGCATCCATGGCGACTGCCACGCCGGCAACCTGCTGTGGACCGACGACGGCGTGCACGTCGTCGACCTCGACGACTGCCTGTCCGGCCCGGCGATCCAGGACCTGTGGATGCTGCTCAGCGGCGACCGGGCCACCATGGGCGTGCAGCTCAGCGAGCTGGTCGAGGGCTACCGGCGCTTCCACGATTTCGACCTGCGCGAACTGCACCTGATCGAGGCGCTGCGCAGCCTGCGCCTGCTGCACCACTCGGCGTGGATCGCGCGGCGCTGGAACGACCCGGCGTTCCCGCTCGCGTTCCCGTGGTTCGGTGGCCAGCGCTACTGGCAGGAGCAGGTGCTGACGCTGCGCGAGCAGATCGCCGCGCTCGACGAGGGCCCGCTCGAACTGCCTCCCGCTTGACCGGGATCGCTTGGCAGCACCCATGCCATGACCTAGGCTGGGCCTTCCAGGACGCGCGCGACCGTGCTGCGCGATCGAGGCAGAGATGAACGACACGATCCACGACAGGCGCACGATCGACCGGATCGCGCTGGTCGCCGCGCTGCGCGCCGTGCTTCCGGCCGATGCCGTGCTCGACCAGCCCGAACAGTTGCGTCCCTACGAGTGCGACGGGCTCTCCGCCTACCGCCAGCTGCCGCTCGCCGTCGCGCTGCCGGCCGACGCGGACCAGGTCGCCGCGGCACTCGCGGTGTGCCGCGAGCACGGTGCGCCGGTGGTCGCGCGCGGCTCAGGCACCAGCCTCTCCGGAGGCGCGCTGCCGCACCCCGATGGCGTCGTGCTCAGCCTGGCGAAGCTCAACCGCATCCTCGCCATCGACCCGGTCAACCGCACCGCGCGCGTCCAGCCGGGGGTGCGCAACCTGGCGATCAGCGAGGCCGCAAGGCCTTACGGGCTCTATTACGCACCCGACCCGTCTTCGCAGATCGTCTGCTCGATCGGTGGCAACGTCGCCGAGAACGCCGGTGGCGTGCACTGCCTGAAGTACGGCCTGACGGTGCACAACATCCTGGCGGTCGAGATGCTGACCATCGACGGGGAGCGCCTGGAGCTCGGCGGCGACGCCCCGGACGTCCCCGGCTACGACCTGCTGGCACTGGTGATCGGTTCCGAGGGCATGCTCGGCGTGGTCACCGAGATCACCGTCAAGCTGCTGCCGCTGCCGTCGTGCGCGCGCGTGCTGCTCGGCGCCTTCGATTCGATCCCGGCTGCAGGCGACGCGGTCAGCCGCATCATCGCCGCGGGCATCACGCCGGGCGGTCTCGAGATGATGGATGGCCCAGCCATCCAGGCCGCCGAGGATTTCGTCCAGGCCGGCTACCCGACCAGCGCGGCGGCGATCCTGCTGTGCGAGCTCGACGGCACCGTCGAGGAGGTCGAGGCCCAGATCGACGAGGTGCGCTCGCTGATGCAGGCGTGCGGGGCCAGCGAGGTGCGCGTGGCGCAGGATGAGAAGGAGCGCGCCGCGTTCTGGTCCGGGCGCAAGAACGCCTTCCCGGCGGTCGGACGCATCTCGCCCGACTACTACTGCATGGACGGCACCATCCCGCGCCGCCACCTGGCACGCGTGCTCGAGGGCATCACCGCGCTCTCCGAGGAGTACGGCCTGCCGGTGGCCAACGTGTTCCACGCCGGCGACGGCAACCTGCACCCACTGATCCTCTACGACGCCAACCGGCCGGGCGAACTCGAGCGCACCGAGGAATTCGGCGGCAAGATCCTCGAGCTCTGCGTCAAGGTCGGCGGCACCATCACCGGTGAACACGGCGTCGGCGTCGAGAAGATCAACCAGATGTGCGTGCAGTTTTCTTCCGCAGAACTCGACCAGTTCCACGCGGTCAAGGCTGCACTCGACCCGGAGCGGCTGCTCAATCCCGGCAAGGCGATCCCGAGCAGCGCGCGCTGCTCCGAGCTCGGCGGCATGCACGTGCACGGCGGCCAGCTGCCCTTCCCCGACATCGAGCGGTTCTGACCCGATGGCTGCAGATCGCACAGAGGAACTGGCCGCGGCTGTCACCAAAGCGGCCGCCGCGGGCCACCCGCTGCGTCCGGTGGGTGGCGACACCAAGCGCGATTTCGGCCGCGCGGTCGACGCGGAACCGCTGAGCCTGGCCGGGCACGACGGCATCGTCGAGTACGAGCCGACCGAGCTGGTGGTCACCGCACGCGCCGGCACCCCGCTCGCCACACTCGAGGCGGCGCTCGCCGAGCGCGGCCAGATGCTCGGCTTCGAGCCACCCCACCTCGGTGACGCCGCCACCCTCGGCGGCACCGTCGCCTGCGGCCTGTCCGGGCCGCGCCGCCCCTACGCCGGTGCCGCGCGCGACTACGTGCTCGGCGTGCGCATGCTCAACGGTCGTGGAGAGGTGCTGCATTTCGGTGGTCAGGTGATCAAGAACGTCGCCGGCTACGACCTGTCGCGACTGATGGTCGGTGCCCAGGGCACCCTCGGGGTTCTGCTCGAGGTGTCGGTGCGCGTGCTGCCGGTCCCCGGCCACGAAGTGACGCTGGTCCAGGAGCTCGATGCCGACGCCGCGCTGGAGTCCGTCAACCGCTGCGCCGGTCAGCCGCTGCCGATCAGCGCCGCCTGCCACGACGGCGAAAGGCTGCGGATCCGCCTGTCGGGTACCGAGGCCGGGGTGCGTGCCGCGGTCACGCAGCTCGGTGGTGCGGTCGACGGTGACGGTACCGCCTGGTGGCAGGCCCTGCGCGAGCGCGCGCTGCCATTCTTTGCCGGCGACAGGCCGCTCTGGCGCCTGGCGGTCGCGTCCGCGGCGGCCCAGCCTGATCTGCCCGGCACGTGGCTGATCGACTGGGGCGGTGCGCAGCGCTGGCTGTGCAGCGACGCGCCCGCCGAGACCGTGCACGCCGCGGCCCGTGCCGCCGGTGGGCACGCCACGCGCCTGCGCCCGGCCGACGTCGACGGGCCGTTCCAGCCGCTGCCGGAGGCCGTGTTCGCCCTGCACCGCCGGCTCAAGGGGGCGCTCGACCCGCATGGCATCCTGAACCCGGGTCGGCTCTACGCCGGGCTCTGACGACGCCATGCAGACCTCGATCGCCAGCCAGTTCAGTTCCGAGCCCGCGGTGCAGGCCGTCGAAGGCATCCTGCGCAACTGCGTCCACTGTGGCTTCTGCCTCGCCACCTGCCCCACCTACCAGCTGCTCGGCAGCGAACTCGACAGCCCGCGCGGTCGCATCTACCTGGTCAAGCAGCTGCTCGAGGGCCAGGAGGTCACCGCGACGACCCGCACCCACCTCGATCGCTGCCTGACCTGCAGGGCCTGCGAGACCACCTGCCCGTCGGGGGTCACCTACGCGCGCCTGCTCGACCTCGGGCGCGAGCTGGTCGAGGAGCGGGTGCCACGATCGCTGCCGGAGCGCACGTTCCGCCGCCTGCTGCGCTTCGCCCTCGTGGACCGCGATCGTTTCGCGCTGCTGGCGCGGCTCGGCCGTCCATTCCGCGCCCTGCTGCCGGCGCGTCTGCGCGGCGGGCTGCCGGCCCATGCTCCGGCAGCCTCACCTCCGCCTGCGAAGATCGCCGACCCCAGGCGCACCGTACTGCTGCTGCAAGGCTGCGTGCAGCCGACGCTGCGCCCGGAGATCGATTCGGCGGCGACGCGCCTGCTCGCCCGCCTTGGCGTGGCGACCCGAAGCGTCCCCCAAGCCGGCTGCTGCGGTGCCATCGACCATCACATGGCCGCCCCCGCCGACGCGCTGTCACGGATCAGGCGCAATGTGGACGCGTGGTACCCGGAACTCGAGGCCGGGGCCGACGCGTTGCTGGTGACCGCGAGCGGCTGCGGCGCGATGGTCAAGGAGTACGGCCACCTGCTGCGCGACGACCCGGCCTACGCCGAGCGAGCGGCACGCGTCGCAGCGGCGGCGCGCGATCCCGCCGAGCTGTTCGGCGAGCTCGACCTGACACCGCTCGGCCGCCCGGGTGAGGGTCGGCGCATCGCCTTCCACGCCCCGTGCACGCTGCAGCACGGGCAGAAGCTGCCCGGGATCACCGAGGCCCTGCTGACCGGTCTCGGTTTCGAGCTGACGCCGGTCGCCGACGCCCATCTCTGCTGTGGCTCGGCCGGCACCTACTCGGTGCTGCAGCCCGAGCTCTCGCAGCAGCTGCGCACCCACAAGCTGGCGAACCTCGAGACCCACGGGCCCGAGCTGATCGCCAGCGCCAACATCGGCTGCCTGCACCACCTCGAGGCCGGAACCTCGACCCGCGTCGTGCACTGGCTCGAGCTGGTCGCGGAGCGACTTTCCGCCTGACCCCTCCCGAAAGGGACCGCTATGGATACCCATTCAGGGCAGGCCTCCTGAGGCGGCCCCCTGCGATACAGTCGAGACACACCAACCACTTACGACCTCGGCGTCCGCAGCTGGAGCAGTGTGATGATGACCCGACAATTCACCTCGTTCGACCCACCACGCCGCACGCTGATGGGGCCCGGACCCTCCGATGTCTACCCTCGTGTGCTCGAAGCGCTGTCGCGACCGACGATCGGCCACCTCGACCCTGCCTTCAGCGACATGATGGAAGAGACCAAGGCGCTGCTGCAGTACGCCCTGCGTACGGGCAATCCGCTGACCCTGCCGATCTCGGCACCGGGCTCGGCGGGCATGGAGGCGTGCTTCGTCAACCTGGTCGAACCCGGCGAGGAGGTGATCGTCTGCGTCAACGGCGTGTTCGGCGGACGCATGAGCGAGAACGTGGTGCGCGCCGGCGGTGTGCCGGTGGTGGTCGAGGACGCCTGGGGCACGCCGGTCGACCCGCAGCGACTCGAGGACGCGCTGCGCGCCCATCCAAGCGCACGCCTGGTCGCTTTCGTGCAGGCCGAGACCTCCACCGGCGTGCTCTCCGACGTGCGCCTGCTGACCGAGATCGCGCACCGCCACGACGCGCTGGTCATCGTCGACGCAGTCACCGCGGTCGGCGGTTGCGCACTGGAAGTCGATGCCTGGGAGGTCGACGCGATCTACACCGGCACCCAAAAGTGCCTGTCGGCACCGCCCGGTCTCTCCCCGGTCAGTTTCGGTCCTCGCGCCGTCGAGCGGCTGCAATCCCGCCGCCGGCCGGTACAGAGCTGGTTCCTGGACCACACTCTGGTGATGGGTTACTGGGGCGATGGTGCACGCCGCAGCTACCACCATACCGCGCCGATCAACTCCCTCTACGCCCTGCACGAGGCGCTGCTGCTGCTGTGGGAAGAAGGGCTCGAGCAGGCGTGGGAGCGCCACGCGCGCATGCATCGGGGACTGCGCGCCGGGCTCGAGGCACTCGGCATCGAATTTCTGGTCGCACCAGAGCATCGCCTGCCGCAGCTGAATACCCTGCGCATTCCGGAAAAGATCGACGATGCCACGGTGCGTGGCCGCCTGCTCAGCGAACACGGCCTCGAGATCGGCGCTGGCCTCGGCGCGCTCACCGGCAAGGTGTGGCGCATCGGTCTGATGGGTCACTCGGCACGCAGCGAGAACGTCTTCGCCTGCCTGGCTGCGCTCGAGCAGGTGCTCGGTGAACTCGGCGCCCCGGTCGAGCCCGGTGCCGCCGTGGATGCGGCCGGGAGTGCGCTCGAAGAGACGCCGCTGGCACAATCGGCGTGACACCAGCCTAATCGATGGCACAACGGCGGCCGGCCGTTGCCGATGCGCCGTCGGCAACGCCTTAGCGCGGTGAGACACCCTGCCCCCGGTCTCTGGGTTGACCTCTACTGCGGGAGCGGCAGCGAGGTGCGCTCCACCACCCGGCGCAGCACGAAGCTCGACTGCACGCCCGAGACCCCTTCGATGCGCGTGATCTTGTTCAGCAGCAGCTCCTGGTAGGCATCCATGTCGCGCACCACGACCTTGAGCTGGTAGTCCGCCTCGCGCCCGGTGATCAGCAGGCACTCGAGCACCTCGGGCAGGTCCGTGACGATGGCGTCGAAGCGCGCGAAGCGCTCGGGGGTATGGCGATCCATCGAGATGCTGAGCAGTGCGACCAGGCTCAGACCGAGCTTGCGCGCGTCGAGCAGCGCACGGTAGCCGGCGATCACGCCGGACTCCTCCAGCGCACGCACACGCCTCAGACACGGCGATGGCGACAGGCCGATGCGCTCGGCCAGCTCGAGATTCGTCAGCCGGCCGTCACGCTGCAGCTCCTCGAGGATGCGCCGATCGTAACGGTCCAGATGCGGGGCTTCGGACGCTTCTGACATTTTATGCCTCTTATATGCGAATAATGCGCAATATTATTGCCATATTAAGCCATAATTGGGGTCAATTCGCAATCACTTTTCGCGCCTTGAAGCCTACTCTATGCCTGTCCGTCACGAGCGGACCCGCCTCGGCCACCGCCCACCCGGCGGCGTGCCAGGGGATCGGCCTCACGAGGGCCGCTCCGGCCAGGCCTCCATCCAGGGCCGGCCTACCGGAAGAGGCGCTGAACATCCCAGTCCGGAGACGACGATGACCTTCGATCACCGCAAGTACTGCCCGGCACCAGGTGTGCAACTGACCGACCGGGAATGGCCCGACCGCCTGCTCGAGCGCGCGCCGCGCTGGGCCAGCGTCGACCTGCGTGATGGCAACCAGGCCCTGCTCGAGCCGATGGGCGTCAGCGAGAAGCGGCGCCTTTGGGACCTGCTGGTGCGCCTCGGCTTCAAGGAGATCGAGGTCGGCTTCCCGTCGGCGAGCCGTCCCGACCACGATTTCCTGCGCTGGCTGATCGAGGAGGATCGCATCCCCGACGACGTCACGGTGCAGGTGCTGGTGCAGGCACGCGAGGAGCTGATCGCCAAGACCTTCGAGGCGCTTCGCGGCGCCCGACGGGCCAACGTGCACGTCTACAACTCCACCTCGACGGTGCAGCGTGAGCGGGTCTTCGAACTCGACCGTGACGGCATCAAGCGCATCGCCGCCAACGGCGCCGCGCTGGTGCGCCGTTACGCCGACCGCCATCCCGACGTCGACTGGGTCTTCCAGTATTCGCCGGAGAGCTTCACCAGCACCGAGCCCGACTACGCCATCGAGGTGTGCGCGGCGGTCATGGAAGTCTGGCAGCCGACCGCCGATGCGCCGTGCATCATCAACCTGCCGGCGACCGTCGAGGTGGCCACACCCAACCAGTTCGCCGACCAGGTCGAGTACTTCTCGCGTCACATTCCGAACCGCGAAGCCGTCGTGCTCTCGGTGCACACCCACAACGACCGCGGCTGCGCGGTCGCCGCCAGCGAACTGGCACTGCTGGCCGGTGCCGAGCGCGTGGAGGGCACGCTGCTCGGCAACGGCGAGCGCACCGGCAACATGGACATCGTCACCATGGCGATGAATCTCTACAGCCAGGGCATCGACCCACAGCTCGACCTGAGCCGGCCCGACGAGATCATCCAGGTCTATACCGAATGCACGCAGATGCCGGTGCATCCGCGCCACCCGTGGGTCGGCGAACTGGTCTACACCGCCTTCTCGGGCAGCCACCAGGACGCCATCCGCAAGTGCCTGGCACAGCAGCAGGAGGCCGAGCCGTGGCAGGTTGCCTACCTGCCGATCGATCCGCGGGACCTGGGACGCGACTACCAGGCGGTGATCCGTGTCAACAGCCAGTCCGGCAAGGGTGGCGTCGCGTTCGTGCTCGAGCGTGACTACGGGCTGACGCTGCCGCGCTGGCTGCAGGTCGAGCTGGCGCAGCTGGTGCAGCAGGTCAGCGAGGCGCAGGGCGGCGAGGTTGACGGCCCGGCGATCCATCGCCTCTTCCACGACCACTTCGTCGCCGACCAGGTTCCGGCGCGACTGCTCGGCTACCAGCTGAACCGCAACGGCCACGACGTCATCGAGGCACACGTCGCCGACCGCGACTGCGAGCAGACCCTGCATGGCGAGGGGGTCGGCGCGATCGCCGCGTTCGTCGACGCCTGGTCGCGCCATAGCGGACACCGCATCAGCGTGGTCGACTACAGCGAGCACGCGGTCGGCGGGGGAACCGACGCGGAGGCCGCGGCCTACGTGCAGCTCAACGTCGATGGCCAGCGCATCAGCGGTGCCGCGTTCGACCGCGACACCGTCAGCGCGTCGCTGCGCGCGGTGCTCTCGGCACTGAACCGCGCCGCGGCCGGCAGCGCCAGGGCCGCCTGAGGGCTCCCGGCCTGCCGTTCTAGCCCGGGATCTCCAGACCGGCGGTCGCGACGGCCTCGAGCAGCGCCGCCTCGGCAGCCGCCTCGAGCACGACCAGCGGAGGACGTACCTGGCGCCATCCAGCGTGCCCATGCTGGCGGGCGAGGATCGTCTTGACCGCCGGGATCATCGGGTGTGCCTGCACCGCCCGGCGCAGGGTGCTGGCCTGTGCCTGCAGCGCATCGGCCCGCTCCGTCTGCCAGCCGGCGTAGACCGCCCGGATGCCACCCGGATTGACGTTGCCGGTGGCGGTGATGCAACCGGCACCGCCCGCGCGCAGGCCATCGAGCAGGAACACCTCGGAACCGGGGAAGATCGCCAACTGTGGGAACGCGGCGATCAGTCGCGCGGTGTGCTCCCAGTCGCCCGAGCTGTCCTTGAGCCCGGCCAG
>Ga0181593_10005181_pt1 | contig 11815 bp, 8 predicted proteins | sample 071ome_19_FD_133756 | JGI IMG/M metagenome (GOLD analysis project Ga0181593, IMG submission 133756) | Coastal salt marsh microbial communities from the Groves Creek Marsh, Skidaway Island, Georgia - 071413AT metaG (megahit assembly) | ecosystem: Environmental > Aquatic > Marine > Intertidal zone...
ATCTTTTTACAATGGGAACATGTCGGATGCTTGTGAATTGGCTAAAAAAGGTGGTTTGATTACCGCACCATCTGGCCCAGGTTTGGCTCAGGATTTAACTCGTTGCCCGGAGTACCGCAGGGCGTTGGAATATTCCGATCTAGTTCTGGCTGATAGTGGGCTACTTTGCCTGTGGAAAAAATGGGTCGAGAAAAAGCCGCTTTCCCGAATTTCGGGCCTGGTTTTTTTACAGGGTATCCTCAAAACAATTGATTGGGAAAAAAAGGATACATTTTGGGTCATGCCCGATGAGGGCCAGGCAGAGACCAATCGGGGCTGGATTAGCAAGACCTTTGGAGCAAGCCTCTCGAATTCATCGATTTATATCGCTCCCAAATACCAGAAAACGGGTGGGATATCCGATCCATCTCTTCTTACTCAGATTGAAGAGAGCAGACCGAATTCGATCTTTATCCAAGTGGGTGGAGGTGTTCAGGAAAGACTGGGTTTATTTCTTAAGGAAAATTTATCCTACACACCCAGCATCTTTTGTACGGGAGCAGCTTTGGCCTTTTTATCGGGGGAACAGGCAAATATTCCCCGGTGGGCAGATTTTCTTTACCTCGGTTGGTTGATCCGTTGTATCCATCGTCCAAACATATTTATTCCTAGGTATCTCAAGGCATTTTGCTTGGTTTATTTGCTCGCTAAGTATGGAAAGAATCCGCCGCCGATCCGTGGTTGAGCCAGGTAAATAAATCTGTAATCTACACGGCTTTTATGCAAACCTCTCTCCATCGATCCCAATCTAAAACAACCGGCCCAAAACGGGCAAGTGTGCATACTTTGGGTTGTCGATTGAACCAATCGGAAGGGATTTCCTTGGAAGGAAAGTTACGCGAGGCAGGATACGATTTGGTGCCCTTTGGAGAACCTGCGGATTTGGGGGTAATTAATACTTGCACGGTGACCAATGAGGCGGATGCAAAGTCGCGCAATGCGATCCGCCGGTTTTCCAGGAATAACCCAGAGGCCACCACGGTGGTGGTGGGTTGTTACTCCCAAATCTCTGCCAATGAAGTGGCAATGGTGGACGGGGTAGACTATGTGATTGGGAACCACGACAAATTGAATTTCCTTGAGTATTTGAGCGAGGAAAAACCTGAAACTCCGGTTGTAGTGCGGGAGCGGATTGACCGGGAGGATTTTTCGATCGGGTTGGTCGGGGAGGCAAAGTTTGAACAGCGGGCCAATTTAAAAATACAGGATGGGTGTGATTTTATGTGCTCTTTTTGTATCATCCCATTTGCCCGTGGTCGGGCTCGTTCGAGGAACTGGGACGATTTGCTTTCTGATGCCAGGCGAATGATCGATCAGGGAGTAAGGGAGCTTATTTTAACCGGGGTAAATCTCGGAACTTACCAGTCGGATGGGCGGGATTTCTTTGGAATGATTGAAGGGCTAAGCGATTTGAAGGGCCTAGACCGCTTGCGCATAAGCAGTATCGAACCCACTACGATTCCCGAAGGTTTGTTCCCCCTTATGGCTGACCCCCAACATCCGTTGATGCCTTATTTGCATGTGCCGATGCAGGCTGGGTGTGACCGTACCCTGGAAAGAATGAAAAGAAGGTACAATCTTGGGGAAATGGAACAATTCTTTGAACGGGCGACCCGCTATGTGCCCGATCTGTGCGTGGGTACGGATTTGATGGTGGGCTTCCCCGGAGAATCGGAAGAAGAATTTGAGGAAACCTGTGCCACCTTTCTGGAGGGTCCATACGCCTATTGTCATGTATTTACCTATTCGGAAAGAGAGGGTACACCGGCGGCAAAATCCACGGAGCAGGTGCCGATGGATGAGCGCAGGAAAAGAAGTGCCCATTTACGAAGGCTTTCGGCATCGAAACGGATGGATTTTAATGCCCAATATTTCGGTCGAGAAATGAGAGTGCTCTTGGAAAATCCCAAAGATGGAAGCTATTTTGCGTTTACGGATCATTACCTTAAAGTTCGGGTGAATGAAGAACATATGGGTCTGGCGAATCGTTTCGCTACCGTAAAGATAGGAGAAGCTTTTCCTGAATACTGCAAAGCCGAGTTGATCGATTGGGAAGGCAGATAAATCCCTTTGGTCTTGCTCCGGCGTGGGCCAATCATGGATAAGAAACAGAAATTATGAAAAAAATCTTTCTTTGTGACGGACACAATCTGGCCTTTCGGGCCTTTTATGGAATCCGGGAACTTTCCAGGTCGGATGGCTTCCCAACCAACATGATTCATGGATGGGTTCGATCCTTTTGGAGGTTGGAAGATGATTTTTCTCCAGACGAAATTTGGGTATTTTTTGACAGGGGTGGGTGCCCACAGCGCGAAAGCATCCTGCCGGAGTATAAAGCCAACCGGGGGAGCCCTCCGGAAGGGTTTTCTGAACAGCTTGAGTATGTCAAACAACTCACAGGTGCGATGGGGTATGGTTGGGCGGAAAAAGAGGGGTTGGAAGCGGATGATTTAATCGCTACCAAAACCAAAGAATTAAAAGGAGAGGGCACGGAGGTGACCATTGTTTCCTCGGATAAAGACCTTGCTCAATTGGTTAGCCCAGGGGTGCGACAATTACTCCCGCCCCCCACGGCAAACCCAAGGATCGGGTGGCGTATGCTGGATGAAGAGGGAGTGAATGAAAAGTTTGGGGTTTCCCCTACTTCTATCCTCGATTACCTAGCTATCATTGGGGACCAGTCGGATAATATACCCGGGCTCTCTGGAGTCGGTCCGAAAACCGCAGTAAAATGGATCCAACAGTATGGGGATATGGAAAATTTGATCGCCAATGCCGGCCGGCTTACTCCCAAGCGTTTTTGCAGTGTGGTTTATGAACGGCGTGAAGATTTGAGAAGGAATTTAGAGTTGATCGGCTTGATTTCGGATGCGGAGTATTCAGCGACGGTCCCAGGACCAGTAGCCATGAATAAACTCGAGGAAATTTTTACTGAGATGGAAATGAGCAAGTCCTGGGAGGAAGCAAAAAAGAGATATTCTTGAGAGGCGTGCAAACTTCCTAAGCTTATTGGTAAAAGAGGCTTTTCGCATTTGTTTGTCTTTGTTATTAGTTAAACCAAATGACTACTTTACTTAGTTTTGGACTGCCTAAGGGAAGTTTGGAGGATGCCACTCTTAAACTTTTCTCACGGGCAGGATTTAATATCACCAAGGGTTCACGATCCTACACGCCAAGTTGGGATGACCCGGAGATTGATGGCCGGTTTGTACGGGCTCAGGAAATGAGCCGATATGTGGAGGATGGCTTTTTCGATTGTGGGCTAACCGGTCGGGATTGGGTGAAGGAAAATGGGTCTGATGTAGAGATTGTTGCTGATTTGGTATACAGTCGGGCATCAAATCGAATTTCCAAATGGGTACTGGCGGTGCCTGAAGCTTCTGACATTAAGTCGGTTAAAGATTTACAGGGTAAAAAAATTGCCACCGAATTGGTTCAGGTAACCAAAGATTTTCTGGCATCCCATGGTGTAGAAGCAGAAGTTGAATTTTCATGGGGTGCGACCGAGGTAAAAGTTCCTGAATTAGTGGATGCGATTGTTGATCTTACTGAGACTGGTAGTTCTCTGCGGGCAAATAAACTAAGAATTGTAGAAGTTTTGATGGAAACCAACACCGTTCTTATTGCTAACAAGGAGTCTTGGTCAAACCCGGAAAAGCGTGCAAAAATTGAAAGTATTGCCCTTATGCTCGATGCTGCTTTGCAAGCAGATGGAAAGGTAGGTTTGAAGCTAAATCTTGAAAGATCTAAGCTGTCGGAGGCACTTAAGGAAATGCCTGCATTACGAAACCCAACGGTTTCTTCCTTAGCAGATGAGACATGGGTTGCTCTTGAAACTGTGATCGAAAAAAAGGTGTCCAGAGAACTGATTCCTGCTCTCAAAGCACTTGGTGCAGAAGGTATTGTAGAGTATCCACTAAACAAGGTCGTTCCCTGACTCTCTCCATGCTTTTCTCCTTGCCCGGGCACCGGGTTTCCTACATTTTTAACTCTTTCGTTCTTTTATCACTCACTATCATTAACCCTCAACCCAACGGTTGGGAATGGCTCGCACAAAAAGCTGCGATTTTATGCATCCCATCTGCTTGGCTAGAATAACAAACAATATAAATCATGAGTTCTGTCATGGAAGAATTGCTCGCTCAGAGCAAAATTGAACAACTTAAAGAAGGTTCTGTAATTACGGGAACCGTTATGGAAATTCGTCCCACGGAAGTGGTGATTGATTTTGGAGGGAAAGCAGAAGGTGCTATTCCTGCCCATGAATTTTTAGACCTTAGCGAACTAGAGATTGGTTCTGACATTGAAGTCTTCCTTGAAAGACTGGAAGACCGCGATGGAAACCCACAACTTTCATTCGACAAAGCCGAGCAAAAGAAGAACTGGGAAAAGATCGTAAATACTTGCGAAGAAGGATCGGTCATTACTGGTCGTGTTCGCTCCAAGGTAAAAGGTGGTTTGGTGGTAAATATTGGAGTAGATGCATTTTTGCCATCTTCACAAGTTGACATTCAGGCACCCAAAAATCTTGATCAATTTGTCGGCCAAACCTTTGATTTTAAAGTCGTTAAGATTAATCGTGAGCGGAAAAATATTGTAGTTTCTCGCCGGGAACTGATCGAGGAGCGCCGCCAGGATAAAAAGCGTGAAATTCTCACTGGTATCAAACCAGGCGAAACCCGTCGTGGTATGGTTAAAAATATCACAGACTATGGTGCGTTCATTGATCTTGATGGGTTGGACGGCTTGCTTCATATCACCGATATGAGTTGGGGGCGTATTTCTCACCCAAGCGAAATGGTTAAGACTGGTGAAGAAATTACCGTTTGCATCATCGAAGTTGATCAAAAGCGCGAGCGTGTATCCCTTGGTCTTAAGCAACTTTCCTCAAATCCATGGGAAGAAATTGAAAATAAATTCCCAATTAATGCCAAGGTTCGTGGAAAAGTGGTTAACCTTGTTCCCTACGGGGCTTTTGTTGAATTGGAAGAAGGGGTGGAAGGACTTGTTCATGTTACTGAAATGTCATGGACGAAGCGAATCACCAAGCCAAGTGAAGTGTTAAATGTAGGTGATGAAGTGGATGCGGTCGTTCTTGGAATTCAGAAAGAGGACCAAAAAATTTCTCTCGGACTTCGCCAGCTTGATGTCAATCCATGGGATATGGCCACTCATAATTATCCGCCAGGTGCCCGTGTGCGCGGTAAAATCCGTAACCTTACTTCATACGGTGCATTTTTGGAATTAGAGGAAGGTATTGACGGCATGGTCCACGTCTCCGATATGAGTTGGACAAGAAAAATTAATCATCCAAGTGAAATGGTTAAGAAAGGTGACGATGTTGACGCAATCGTTCTGGAAGTCGACATTGATAACCAGAGGATTTCACTTGGCATGAAGCAACTTTCTGACGATCCATGGGAAGGTATAGATCGTTTGTTCCGCATGGGCGATGTGGTTTCCGGAAAGGTGGCTCGTGTTGCTGGCTATGGAGCGTTTATTGAACTTGATCATGATATTGATGGCCTTGTTCACATCAGTCAAATTAGTGAGGAACGCATCGAAAAAGTAAAAGACCACCTTAAGGAAGGCGATGAAGTCAAGGCACGCGTTATCAAGATTGATAAGGATGAACGCCGTATCGGACTAAGTATCAAGGCTGCTGATTACGATGAAGACGCATTGGCTAAGGAAGTTGCCGCTTATGATGAAAGTGGTGATGACTTAACTACTTCCCTTGGCGACCTCTTGGATGAAGCAACTGCGGAATCACAGGAAGACTAAGAATCCTTTAACTCTTCATAAAAAAATCCCCGTTTCTAATCCAGAAGCGGGGATTTTTTTTACTTATGAATTAAAGAGTTTTCTTAAAAAAGCTTCTCCTGCTATTGGCTAGGATAACCTTTTCTCTTCAATTGAACTACCTTTGTTGAGCAAATCTTTGAGGATTTTTGCACGCTCGGCTCGTTGCCTCTCGAGTGTTACCTCCTCAATGGATCTTTGCTTTTCGTAATTTGCCATTTTTTTCCTCAAATCACGAAGGGCTTGCTCTTGTAATTGACGAACCCGTTCTCGGGTAACACCGATTTGATCACCCACTTCTTCAAGAGTGAGTGGATCTCTGCCATCCAGGCCAAATCGTAGACGAATAATATCTGCTTCCCTTGGCTCGAGCATGGAGAGAACTTGGTTAACATCACCAACCAGGCTCTTTGATTGCAAAGATTCGAGGGGATTCACTGATTTTTCATCAGGAACAATTTCACCCAAAGTAGAACCATCCTCATCATTGATCGGTGAGTCTAGAGAGGCAGGGCGGGTGCTAACATTTCTCAAGTGGGATACTTTTCCAGAGGGCAGGCTAACTGCTTCAGCCAATTCTTCGTCGGTAGGTTCGCGACCAAGTTTCTCGGTTAATTCGGTAGTGGTTCTGCGAATTTGAGTCACACGATCCACCATGTGTACGGGCAATCTTATGGTTTTACTCTGATTGGCAAGTGCCCGTTTAATCGATTGCTTAATCCACCATGATGCATAGGTGCTTAATTTTCCTCCTTTTGCTGGATCGAAGCGCTCTACTGCCTTCATCAAGCCCATATTTCCCTCATTGATTAAATCAAGAACCGATAGACCAAGATTCGAATATTCCTGGGCAATCTTTACTACCAGCCTCAAATTTGCCGTAATCATGGTATCACGAGCCTTTTCGTCACCATGTTCAATTTTTTTGGCCAATTCAATTTCATCCTCCACGCTAAGCAGGGGGATGCTTGATATTTGCCGCATATAAATATCAAGTGAGCTTTGTTCAGGAGCTTGTTGCATCAGTTCAATTACTTGGACTATTCGAATTGGAAAAACGTTCAGCTAAAGCAATCGCTTTTAGCATACCCTGTGCCTTATTAATGGTTTCCTGATATTCATTTTCAGGAACTGAGTCTGCCACGATTCCAGCTCCAGCTTGTAGGTGGATATTACCGCCAGTTAGCATAGCAGTTCTTATTGCTATGCATGAATCATGATTTCCCTCGAACCCAAAGTACCCTAACGCCCCGGCGTAAGCATTTCTGTGGAGGTTTTCCAGATCAGCAATGATCTGCATCGCCCTAACCTTAGGAGCACCACTGACCGTTCCAGCAGGAAAGGTAGCCCGCATTAAATCGTAGGCATTTTTATTTTTTTCTAATTTTCCAACAACCTGAGAGACGATGTGCATTACATGAGAATACCGCTCAATAGTCATATATTCCGCCGCACTTATGCTTCCAATCTCGCAAACCCTGCCAATATCATTCCTCGCCAGATCAACTAGCATTAGATGCTCGGCTCGTTCTTTTTCATCTGCAAGCAAATCCTTTTCAAGAGCATCATCTTCTTCTTTGGATGCCCCGCGCTTGCGGGTTCCTGCAATGGGTCGAATTAACACATCTTTGCCGAGTAAGCGGACATGTACTTCTGGAGATGCTCCAACTATGGAAAAATTTTCGTTTTCCAGTAAAAACATGTAGGGCGATGGGTTAATCGCCCGAATCGCACGGTACAAATCTTTGGAACTGCCAGAAAATGGGATTTTAAATCTTTGTGAAAGAACTGTTTGAATGACATCTCCAGCTCGTACATATTCCTTCACTTTTTCGACAAGACCTTCAAATTCTTCCTTGGAGAAATTTCCTTCAGGCTGAAAAACTTTCCCCATATCGGATAAAGGTACAGGGGGTAAGGAGGATGGCTTGGAAAGTCTTTTGTGCGTTTGCAAAATTCGGGCACAGGCATCGGCGTAGGCCTGATCCGGATTTTCTCCAGGGTCTACATTCGCAGCAAGTGTAAGAGTTTGTCTAGCATGATCGAAAATCAGAATTATATCAGTGATCATGAAATAGATAAGCGGAATTCCAAGTTCGTCTTTATCTGGCAGAGGAACGGTAGATTCTACTCGATTTGCATACTCATAGGATAAAAAGCCAACTGCGCCTCCCGAAAATCTACCATCTTTTAATTGGCTTCTGTAGCGGAGGCCGGACATTTCCTTTTCAATAAGGGCAAGCGGATCAAGAGGGGTTTTAAGCGTTACCGTTTCTTTTCCTTGCTCAATGATTGTCGAATCTTCATGTCCGCAGGAAATAACTTTTTTTGGACCAAATCCCACAAATGAAAATCGGCTGACTTGCTCACCTCCGACTACTGACTCAAAAAGAAATGCAGGTTTCTGATCTGCTAATTTTGCATATGCAGAGAGGGGAGTTTCTGTGTCGCAACTAAATTCCGCCTGGACAGCAATTAAATCATAGTCATCAGAATCTCTTCTGAACTCAGAGAGGGAAGGCTCAAAATTTGGTTTGCTTGGACTTGGATCCATTTATTCTAGAAAGAACCAATCATGTGCCAATTCATTGAGAAAATGGCAAAAAAGATAATTCATTGTTTTTTGTGTTTGCCGTTGGTGAAGATTCAATTTCCACATATAGCTTCGTAAACATTCCTCCAATAAATGCGAGCCCGAATCAAAACCAGCCCTATTATGAATAATTCAAGACCTAATACCAAGTCTTTCAATGTACATTGCGTGATTATGGGAGGGGGCAGGGGGACTCGGCTTTATCCTCTTACTAAATTACGCTGTAAACCAGCTGTGCCGCTGGGAGGAAAATATCGTTTGGTTGATATTCCCATAAGTAATTGTATCAATTCTGGATACAATCGGATCTACCTGCTAAGCCAGTTCAATACTGAGTCTCTGCACCGTCATGTATCCGACGCTTATCGATTTGATCGATTTGGTCGCGGATATGTGGAAATTCTTTCCGCTGAGCAAACCGAGCACGGGGACGATTGGTACCAGGGAACTGCAGATGCGGTTCGAAGAAACATGATCCATTTTCATGCCAGCCCGGAAGATGTTTTTGTTATTCTCTCTGGAGACCAACTGTACCGTATGGATTTTTCAAAAATGGTGGAAGAACATTTGGCGCGTGGTGCGGATGTTACAGTTGCGGCCAAGCCAGTCCCTGTAAGCGAGGCATCCGGCCTTGGACTACTTCGGATTGGAACCGATGCAAAAATAGTGGACTTTGTAGAGAAACCTACTGATCCTGAAGTAATTGCCCGCCTTGTTCCTCCCGAATTAAAAGCTGATGGATCAGAAGGCGATCGGTGCCTGGCATCTATGGGAATTTATGTTTTTAATGCACCTGCCATGGAGGATGCCCTCAAGGGTGACAGTACTGATTTTGGTAAGGAAATTATACCATCTTTGGTCGAAAGTAAGGATATTCGCTGCCATGTATTTGATGATTACTGGGAAGACATTGGTACTGTAAAAGCCTTTTTTGATGCGAATTTACAACTTACTGATGAAGTTCCTGACTTTGATTTTTACGAAGGAGATAGACCAATCTACAACCGGCCTGATATACTTCCTACCGCCAAACTCGGTCAGTGCTCGGTCACTAGAAGTACGATCGCGGCTGGATGCATGGTTGGGGATTCTACTCTCAATCGGTGTGTATTGAGCGAACGGTCTATTATTGGTAAGGATTGTAAGCTTGAAAGCGTTGTTATGATGGGGTCGGACTTTTATGATGATCATCGCTATCAAGACATTCCGAGATTGGGAGTGGGCGATAATACGATAATAGAAAATGCGATCATCGATAAAAATGCTAGAATTGGGAGAGATGTTTTTCTTAGTCCCAAAGGTTTGCAAGAAGGTTGGGTTGACGAGGGTGAAAATGTCTATGTTCGGGACGGTATTTTAATTGTCACGAAAAATGGGGCGGTTAAAGACGGTACAAAAATTGGTGATCAATAAATTACATGCTCCTCTTTTGCCTTGATTGAATTCTGCCTTTGCTACAAACGAGATTACAAATGAGTAAAATTCCCGAAAACCTGCTATACACCCCCGATCACGAATGGATTCGCATTGATGGCGATGAATGTGTGATTGGTATCACTGATCACGCACAGGATAGCCTTGGTGATGTTACCTTTGTTGAGCTTCCTACACTTGGAGAATCTTTTGAAGAGAAGGCCGTGTTTGGTGTGGTTGAATCCGTGAAGGCAGCATCCGATTTATACATGCCCGTTGCTGGCGAGATTATTGAAATAAACGAGGATTTAAATGACTCTCCAGAAAATGTTAATACTGATCCGTATGAATCCGGTTGGATGATCCGGGTTCGCCCCACTCATTCTGTTGATCAAGCATCTTTGCTTTCTTCCAGTGCTTACAGCCAAGAAATAGGGGATTGAATTAAATTGCTTGATTAGTGCCAAAATCCGCTTGCGGAGGGCCTCCGCATTGGAGTAACCTTTAAGCACTTATAATAGCAATAATGCCCCGCCGCCTTAAAAATAGCCCTATCCGCATTGGGAACTTTGGTATTTCAAATTTCCTGCTTTTTTGGCTTTTTCTTACCAATCTTAATCTTCATGCGGACAAGGTTGTGTCCAATGTAATCATCGCCTCAGTTCAGGGTGAGGTCAGTTCATACAACATGGTTGATGATTTCAAAGTAACTGTTGGTCCCAAAAGTGTGGGTCGCAAGTTATCCCCTCAATCTTTAATCACCACTGGCAAAACGGGTAAAATTGCTCTCCTCTTTTCAAATGGTGCATTGTTTACGATCAAGCCAGGGAGCCGTTTTTATCTTAGAAAGTATAAGCAGCTCGAAGATGTTGTTGAAGGGTTGGTTCCCCCTGGGAAACTCGAAGAGGAGCCAACTCAATCCGAACTTTCTGCACACTTGGACTTTGGTGAATTAGTGGTTAAGGCACCAAAATTAAAGAAAGGGTCGAGTATGAAAGTCACCAGTCCTCTGGGTACTGCAGGGATCAGGGGTACCATGTTTCAATTCATGGCAGTTCGAAATCCCGTAACTGGTGACATTTCTGGAGGGATCAATTTAATTTCGGGCGACATTGATTTTACCGATACGGAAGGTAACCCGGTTACTTTGGTTTCCGGTCAATCCCTGCAGGTCGGAACTAATCGATTGGGTGAAACGGTGGCTAGTCAGGCTGGTGAATTGGTGGATTTGACTGCAACCTATGGAAACGCTCTTACCTTGGGTTTCATTCCTCCAACCTTGCAAATGGTGTTTCCGGGGTTGGTCAATGATCTGGGTGAGCCTACTAGTCAGGACGGATCCGTGCCGGAAAGTGGGTTTTTACCCCCACCCCCACCAGTTGCTGCTACCGGATTTGATTTTATTCAAAATATTGCAACTGAGATCTTTTTTGAAATCGAAGCAGCCGAGGTAAGTTCGTCTGAATTCACATTTGAAAGTATGCAAATGGCTGCTGAAGTGGAAGCCCCGATTCCTCAGACTCAGGCACCCAGTGTTCCTGCAATCATTGAAGGTGATCCGGTGATTGCTGACATCCTCAGGCTTGTTAAGGGAGATCATCCAACGATGCAATTATTGGGTGACGCTTCTATGTCTGTCGAAATGACCGACCGTCCATTTTCAGATTTCGATCCCTGGATAACAGCTGAAGATTTTCTTGATCAAAACATTTCTGGGACTGCAATCTTAGTCAACCCACCTGACCTGAAAGTGCCTGGGACTTATCAGATTACTTATGAGGTAACCGATGTTTCTAACTCCACAACCAATATTAGCCGTACTGTCGAGGTCATTGCTACGCCTCCATCCATTGCTCTATTTCCTGGCAGGTTGGGCTTGGGTGAATCATCGGTTTATTTGTGGCAGGTCAAATCCAGGCAAGCGTTGTATTCTACACCAGATGATGGGCCATTCGAGATCAAGCGGAC
>Ga0181593_10005184_pt1 | contig 11812 bp, 9 predicted proteins | sample 071ome_19_FD_133756 | JGI IMG/M metagenome (GOLD analysis project Ga0181593, IMG submission 133756) | Coastal salt marsh microbial communities from the Groves Creek Marsh, Skidaway Island, Georgia - 071413AT metaG (megahit assembly) | ecosystem: Environmental > Aquatic > Marine > Intertidal zone...
GGATGACCCGGTGGAAGACCAGGCCGTCGTAGTACCCCTGCTCCGCCAGGCCGACGAAGTTCCCGACGGTCTGGGGCGACTCCGCGGCGAACAACTCGCAGCGGATCTCGCCGGCGGTCGTGTCGAACACGGCCGTGTAGGACTTCGACGGGTCTGCGGGCGGCGGCAACTCGGGCATGGGTGCTCCTGTTCGTGGACCCGCACAGGGTAGACCACGCGCGGCGGCCCTACCGCGCGGTGCACTGGGCGCCACGGGCATCGACGTATGCCTGCCAGCGCCCGGCGACCCCTGCGAACCCGGCATCCGGATACAGCGGATGCAGGTCGCGAAGGAGGGCCACGTGGTAGCAGTGGTAGTTGAGGTCGGCCAGGTATGAGCGCCACGGCCGCCCCGGCGTCAGGAGGCCGTAGTAGGACCACGACCCGCTGTCGTGGTGGGGGAGGAACCGCCGGAGTGACGTGGCGCCGTCATCGGCCAGCGCGCGGGCGAGGCCGGCCGCGGGGTCCTCGGCATCCGCCTCGGGACCGTCACCGCCCTCATCGGCGGTCCGCGCGGCAGTGGCAGCGATGCCCGGCCCCCCCGTCGGCGCGGCGGCAAGACCTGTCGCGGTGCGGCGCAGTTCGATCAGGGTCACCATGAAGCCGTTCAGTGCGCCGCCGGTCCACGGCGCGCTCCCGGGGTACGCACGCTCGGGGTACCACGTGCCGGGGGCCCCGCCGTCCGGGTCGGGGACCTCCTGTCGCACCCCGCCGTTGTCGACCGGTACCGCGAATGCGCGCAGCAACCGGCCCGCCGCCTGCCGGTACCGTGGATCCCCCGTGGTGCGCCAGGCACGGGCGAACAGGGCCGCGCCGCGGGACTGCGCCATGGCCGATACCCCCGGGCGCACGGCGTCCGGGTCACCGGGCACGTCGAAGTACTCGAGTGCGCCCCACGCCCCACTGGGGTGCCCGCGTTCCACGATCATCGGCAGCATCGTGTCCGCCAGCTGAGCGGGGCTCCACGCGGTGTTCAGGTCACGCCACCGCCCCATGGTGGCGACCGGGTTCACCATGAACCCGTGGCCGCGCCGGTATGTGAGGATCACGCCCTCGGGGTCGCGGGCGATCACCCGTGCGCCGGGCGCCTCGCGCCTGGCGTACCACCAGGCATTCACCCGCAGGGCGCGGCGGGCGGTGGCCCTGCGGCCCTCCGGCCGCCCCGGGGCGGCGGCCTCCCGGGCGAACTCAACGAGCCAGTCGAGATCGGCGCGCTCCTGCGAGCCCGGCGCTGCGGCGCGCCGGGCGTCCGTGATCATCGACCACGCCGCGCCGCCCGGCGGGAGCGCCTCGGCGGCGATGCCGATCGCGGGTGGCGGGTCGTACGGCTCGAGGGCGGGCTCCGCGGGGGCATTCGCAGGGGTAGCGGGCTGCGGCGTCTGGGGGGCCGTGGTGACGGTTGGCGCGGCAGGCGCCGGGACGACCGGTGCCGTGCGACCGGGGCCGATTGACTCGCTCCCGGGGGGGTACGCGGCGGGCGGCGTGGCCTCCGACGGACGCCCGGGCGGAGCCTGCGCCACGGGCGCCGGAACGGTCTGTGCCGATGGCGTGCGGGTCATCGGGCGCGCGACCGGGGGCTCCTGCACGTAGTCGGGCTCCGATGGGTTGCCGCGGGCCGCCCACTCGTCTGTGGTGGCAGATCCCGACGTGTACCGGGCAAGCGTCCACCCAAGGGCGACGGAGGCCGACAGGACCCCGACGAGGAGGGCGGCGGTCAGCGCGGGTGATGTGGGGCGGCGGGGCATGCGTCAGGTGCGCCCTGACCCTAGACGCCCCAGCCGGACGCGGCGGCTATGCTGCGCCCCCGTGCCAGCGCCCGCCCCGTCCTTCCAGCAGATCATCCTCGGCCTGCACGCGTACTGGGCGTCGCGTGGCTGCTCGCTCATGCATCCGTACCACACCGAGGTGGGGGCGGGCACCTTCAATCCCGCCACGCTGCTGCGCAGCCTCGGGCCGGACCCGTGGCGGGTGGCGTACGTGGAGCCCTCCATCCGTCCCACCGACGGGCGGTACGGCGAGAACCCCTTCCGCCTCCAGCACTACTTCCAGTACCAGGTGATCCTGAAGCCCTCGCCGGAGGACGTGCAGGATCTCTACCTGGGCTCGCTCACCGCGCTCGGGCTGGACCCCGCGGTGCATGACGTGCGCTTCGTGGAGGACGACTGGGAGGGCCCCACCCTCGGCGCATGGGGCCTCGGCTGGGAGGTGTGGCTGGATGGCATGGAGATCACCCAGTTCACGTACTTCCAGCAGGCCGGGGGAATCGACCTAGCGCCCATCCCGGTCGAGTTGACGTACGGGCTCGAGCGGATCGCGATGTACCTGCAGGGTGTCCGCTCCGTCTACGACCTTGAGTGGGCGCCGGGCGTCACGTACGGCGATGTCTATCGCGAGAATGAGCGGCAGTGGAGCACGTTCAACTTCGAGGTGGCCGATGTGGAGACCCTGTTCCGGCACTTCGATGATCACGAGCGCGAGTGCGTGCGATGCCTGGATGCCGGGCTGGTGCTGCCGGCATACGACCAGGTGCTCAAGTGCTCGCACGCCTTCAACCTGCTTGATGCACGAGGGGTGATCAGCGTCACCGAGCGCGGTGCCTACATCTGGCGCGTCCGCGCCCTCGCCGCGCGGTGCGCCGAGGACTGGCTTGCCGCGACGGCGCCGCCGTCCGATGCGGAGGCCGCCGGTGCCTGACCTGCTGATCGAGATCGGCTGCGAGGAACTTCCGTCAAGCGCCTGCCGGGAGGCCATCGCGCAGGCGCCCGGCCTGCTGGCCGGCGCCCTCGCCGACCTGCACCTGGATGCCTCGGGGGCGCCCTGCGCGTGGGTGGCTCCCCGCCGCATCGCGGTCTCCTGCGAGGGCGTGGCTGCGCGGCAGGGGGGAGAGGCGCGTGCCATCCGCGGGCCGGCGGTGCGGGCGGCCTTCGGGGACGATGGCGCCCCAACGAAGGCGGCCATGGGATTCGCCCGCGGACAGGGCGTGGAGGTGGCGGACCTGGTGGTGCGCGAGGACCCCTCCAGCGGGCGTGAGTTCGTCTGGGTGGACCTCGCGGCCGATGATGCCCCCCTGGAGGAGCTGGTGCCGGACATCGCGCGGCGTGTGCTGGAGGGCCTGCGATTCGGCAAGACCATGCGGTGGGGCGATGGCACGGGGCTGCGATTCTCGCGGCCCGTGCGCTGGATCGCCGCGCTTGCCGGGGACCGCGCGATAACATTCGAGGTTGCGGGCGTGCCTGCCGGCGCATGGAGCCGGGGCCACAGGTTCCTGGGCGGCCCCGTGGAGATCGCCTCCGCCGATTCGTATCGCGCGCAGTTGCGGTCGTCGTTCGTGATCGCGGATCACGGCGAGCGGCGCGCGGCGATCATGGAGGGCCTGGACGCCGCCGCGACGGCGGCGGGCGGCACCTGGAGCGACCCCGCCGGGAAGATCGAGGAGGTCGTGCACCTCGTCGAGTGGCCGAGCGTCATCACCGGGCGCATTGCGGAGCAGCACCTTTCGCTGCCCGAGAGGGTGCTCGTCACCGCCATGCAGAGCCATCAGCGGTACATGCCGCTGCACGATGCCGGTGGCGGCCTGATGCCCGCGTTCCTGGCCGTGTCCAACGGGGATCCCGCCGCGGCGGACATCATCGTGCGCGGCAATGAGGACGTGCTGGATGCCCGCCTGCAGGATGCCGCCTTCTCCTACGAGCGCGATGTCGCCGCGGGGCTGGACGAGTTGGACGGCCGCCTGGGCGCGATTGTCTTCCACGCCCGCCTGGGAACCCTGGCGGACAAGCGCGACCGCCTCATCGCCGGGGCCGCGGAACTGGGGCAGGCCGTGGGCGCCGGGCCCACGGATGTCGAGGCCGCGACCGCGGCCGCAGCACTTGCGAAGGCGGATCAGGGTGCGATCCTCGTAGCGGAGTTCAGCGAGCTCCAGGGGTTCGCGGCATCGCACTATGCCGCGCTGGCGGACCATCCCGCTGCGGTGTGCACGGCAATTGCCGAGCAGTACCTGCCCGAGGGCCCCGACTCACCGGTGCCGGCGTCCATGCCCGGCGCGCTGGTCGCATGCGCCGAGAAGGTGGACAACCTCGCCGGGGCCTTCCTCATCGATGAGATCCCGTCGGGCTCACGCGACCCCTATGGACTTCGGCGTGCCGCGGCCGGGCTCGTGCGCGTTGCGCTCGATCGCGGGTGGGACCTGCGGCCCGCGGAGGTCCTCCGTCCCGCGATGGAACGGCTCCGGCGGCAGGGAGCCGACCTCGCGGTCTCCGATGACGATGCGCTGGATGCCCTCGGGGAGTTCATCGCCGACCGGCTGGTGCATCAACTTGGGCAGGAGGGAGTACCCGCCGATGCGGTGCGCGCCGCACTGGCCGCGGACGTGGGCGGGATCGCGTCCATTGCGGCGTGGGCCCGAGCCCTCGACGCCGCGCGCGAGGATGCCGGGCTGGGTCGGGCCGCCATGGCCGCCAACCGCTGCCGGCGCATCATGGGCGGATCGGAGCACGGGATGTCCGGCTACGCCTCAGCCGGTGACCCGGCGGAGGACCGGCTGGCCGAGGCGCTCACGGCGGGCGAGCAGGCCGTGGAGGCCGCGCGTGCCAGGGCCGATGCCGCGGGCGCCATCACGGCGGCCGCCGAGCTGTCCGGTGCAGTGGACGCGTTCTTCGACGACGTCATGGTCAACGCCGACGATCCGGCAGCGCGTGACCGCCGTCACGCGCTGGTGCGAAGGGCGGGTGAGGCGTACGGTCGGGTCGCGGACTTCGAGGTCCTCGTCCTGAAGGGCGGTGAGTGATGGCGGCGTCGGCCACCTGGGTATACGCGTTCAGCGAGGGATCACGCGAGATGCGCGACCTGCTGGGCGGCAAGGGCGCGAACGTGGCCGAGATGACCCGCCTGGGGCTGCCGGTGCCTCCCGGGTTCACGATCACGACCGCCGCGTGCATGGCCTACCTGCAGGGCGGCCGTGCATACCCGCCCGGGCTGGAGGATCAGGTGGGCGCCCACCTCGCGCGGCTGGAGGACGACGCCGGCAAGCGGCTGGGGGACCCGGCGGACCCGCTCCTGGTGTCGGTGCGAAGCGGGGCCCGGGAATCGATGCCGGGGATGATGGACACCATCCTCAATCTCGGGCTCAACGACGCCAGCGTGGAGGGTCTCGCCACTGCCACCGGCAACCGGCGCTTCGCGTTCGACTCATACCGCCGGTTCATCCAGATGTACGCCGACGTGGTGCGCGAGGTGCCGCGCGAGCGCTTCGAGGCCGCACTGTCCGCCATGAAGGCTTCCCGGGGGGCGGTGTCCGACGTGGATCTCGTGGCGGACGACCTCGAGGAGCTCGTGGCCTCGTACAAGGCGATCTTTCAGGAGCACCTCGGCGAGGAGTTCCCGCAGGAGCCGCAGATGCAGCTGGACGGCGCCATCCGTGCGGTGTTCGGCAGCTGGGAGAACCGTCGGGCCAATGACTACCGGCGCCTCCACGGCATCCCGCACGACCTCGGAACCGCGGTGAACGTGCAGCGGATGGTCTTCGGCAATACCGGGGACCGGTCGGCCACCGGAGTGGCCTTCACCCGGGACAACGTCACGGGCGAGGGCGGCCACCCGTTCGGGGACTTCCTCGTCAACGCGCAGGGGGAGGATGTCGTGGCGGGCATCCGCACGCCACGGCCCCTCCACGAACTGGAATCTGTGCTGCCCGGCGCCTTCGCCGAGCTCATGGACACGATGGCGCTGCTGGAGCGTACCTACCGCGACATGCAGGACGTGGAGTTCACGATCGAGGACGGCCGCCTCTACATGCTGCAGACCCGGAACGGGAAGCGCAGCGCCCTCGCGCGCGTGCGCATCGCCGTGGACATGGTGGACGAGGGTCTGGTGTCCGAGGACGAGGCGCTGCGCGACCTGATCGACCCAGGGCAGATCCCGCAACTTCTCCTGCCGCAATTGGACGTCGCCGCCGCGGGGACCCCCATCGCCCACGGGGTGAACGCCTCACCCGGGGCCGCGGTGGGCGCGGTGGTGCTGTCGGCCGATGAGGCCGAGGCCCGGGCCGCGCGTGGTGAGGACGTCATCCTCGTGCGTGACGAGACCACGCCCGACGATCTTCACGGCATGATCGCGGCACGGGGCATCCTCACCGCCCGGGGCGGCAAGACCAGCCATGCCGCCATCGTGGCCGTCGGCATGGGTCGACCCGCGGTGTGCGGCGTGCATGCACTGGAGTTCCCCGAGGACGGCGGGGCGCGTCTCGCGGGGCGGGATCTGGCTGAGGGCGACGTCATCACCATCGACGGCACCTCTGGCGCGGTGTTTGATGGCAGCGCTCCGGTCATCGAGCCCGACCCGGACAACCCGTTCCTGATGCGGGTGCTGGAGTGGGCCGACCGCGTTCGTGACCTGGGCGTACGTGCGAACGCCGACACCCCCGATGACGCCCGTCGCGCACGGGCGCTGGGCGCCGAGGGCATCGGGCTGTGCCGCACCGAGCACATGTTCTTCAGCGAGGAGCGCGTGCCCCTCATGCAGGCGATGATCCTGAGCGACGATCCGGACGCCCGGCGTCGCCTGCTGGCCCTGCTGCGACCGTTCCAGGTGGACGACTTCACGGGCATCTTCCGCGAGATGCGCGGCCTGCCGGTCACGATCCGCCTGCTCGACCCGCCCCTTCACGAATTCCTGCCGAATCTCACCGACCTCACCGTGCAGGCCGAGAACGCGCGGCGCGAGGGCCACCGGAACCCGGATCTGGACGCGCAGTTGGCGCGCGTGCAGGCCCTGCACGAGCTGAACCCGATGCTCGGTACCCGCGGGGTGCGCCTCGGCCTCGAGATGCCCGACATCTACCGGATGCAGGCGTCCGCGATCATGTCGGCGGCCATCGCGGTGCGGGATGAGCTGGCCAAGCCCCCCATCGTCGAGATCATGATCCCCCTCGTGGCCTTCCGTGAGGAACTCCGGCGCGCGCGCCAGGTGGTGGTGGAGGAGGTCGAGGCCACCCTGCGGCGGGCCGGGGGACCGGCAATCGAGTACCTGGTGGGCACGATGATCGAGTTGCCGCGGGCTGCCCTGACGGCTGATGAGATCGCCGAGGAGGCTGACTTCTTCTCGTTCGGCACGAACGACCTGACCCAGACCACACTGGGCTTCTCCCGGGATGACGCCGAGGGCCGGTTCCTCACCGAGTACCTGCAGTCGAACCTCCTGGCCAGCAACCCGTTCGAGACCCTCGATGTCGATGGCGTGGGTCGCCTGATCAGGATCGCCACCCAGGGGGCGCGCCCGGTGCACCCGGGCATCAAGATGGGTATCTGTGGTGAGCACGGGGGCGACCCGGCATCCGTGGGCTTCTGCCACGACGTCGGCCTCGACTACGTGTCGTGCTCGCCGTACCGCGTGCAGGTGGCCCGGGCGGCCGCCGGGCAGGCCGCACTGCGTGGAGGTCACGGCGCCGGCGCGTAGGTCGCCGAGCGACAGGACCGGGTGTACGATCGGCGCCGTCCAGCGCACGCGCGGAGGAAAGCCCCATCGCCACTGAGGAGCGGTACCGGCCCGGCAGCTTGGGCGACCTGATGGAGATGATCATCGACGGGTGGCAGGTGGACCGCCTGCACTACGCCGAGGATTCCGCCCTGGGCGAGGACGACGCCCACGTGCCCGCGGCGTTCGTCGAGCTCGTGCGGCCGGATCAGGGCCGGTACGGGATCGTCATCCCGGACGACGGACGGGCGCTGTCGCATCGTGCGCTCATCTCCATGTTCCGCGAGTGCCCCCATATCTGGAAGCACCGCGGGGCCGACCGCATTCACCAGATGGCGGCGGATGTGCCGATGGCCACTCATTTCGCGCAGCCGGGGTGGACCGAGGTCGTGGACCCCTTCCCGGGCGCCCTGGTGTTCAGCCCGGGAACCCTGCGTGGTGTGGATGTCATTGATCAGGTGCAGGCGGCAGGGCAGATGACGCTGGCCATCACGTCGCTCGAGCGCTACCGCGATGGCGCCCGCGCACGGTTCATGGTGCAGGCACCGGAGGCGCGCAAGCGCAAGCAGTTGCAGCTCCTCGACGTGCATGTGCGGGACGACCTCGGCCGCACCTACACCACCGCGGTCATCGACGGGCACCACGACCAGAACCGGGTCGAGGGCGCCCTGGTCATCGGCCCCGGCGTTCCGGCGGATGCCCATGAGGTGGTCATCACGGTCGGCGCCGTGGGGGATCCACGCCACCGCGACGAGGCCGCCGCGGGCCCGTGGGAGTTCCCGGTGCAGCTCGGGCACCCGCTGCCCGCGGGCGCGTGAGGGAACCCCCGCTCGACCCGCGGGCGTCACGGGCGGCGGAGGCCACGCGTGACCGCCCGGAGGAACCGTGCCCGCTGCGCACGGCCTTCCAGCGCGATCGCGACCGCATCATCCACACCAAGGCCTTCCGGCGCCTGAAGCACAAGACGCAGGTCTTCATCTCGCCCGGGGGCGACCACTACCGCACACGCCTCACCCACACGCTCGAGGTGTCGGCCATCGGACGCACGGTCGCCCGCGCGATGGGGCTGAACGAGGACCTCGTCGAGGCGATAACCATGGGCCACGACCTGGGTCACGCGCCCTTCGGCCACGCGGGCGAGCACGCCCTCGACGACCTGTTGCGGGCCGAGCATGGCCGCCGGTTCCAGCACAACGAGCAGAGCGTGCGGGTGGTCGAGGTGCTCGAGCGCGACGGGAGGGGGCTCAACCTCACCAGGGAGGTGAGGGATGGTATCCGCCACCACACCGGATCCGGCCGCCCGACGACGCTGGAGGGCCAGGTGGTGCGACTGGTCGACCGCATCGCGTACGTCAACCATGACATCGACGACGCCATCCGCGCGGGGATCATCGCGCCCGGGGATCTTCCCGCAGGGGAGATCGCGGTGCTCGGCGGGACGACGTCCGAGCGCATCACGTGCCTCGTCACCGACATCGTCCGGGCATCGTCCGATGCGGATGAAATCCGCCAAAGCGACGAGGTGGGGGAGGCCTTCCGGTCGCTGCGCGCCTACATGTTCGCGGAGGTCTACCTGGCCTCGCCCGCTGCGGATGAGGCCGACCGCGCGCGGCACGTTGTGCAGGCCCTGGTGCGCGCCTACCTGGATGACCCCGCGTTGATGGCCGACGCCGGCACGGGCGACGTGCTGACCCGCGTCACGGACTTCGTATCGGGCATGACCGACCGCTACGCCCTGCGGGCCCACCGTGACATCTTCATCCCGCACGAGGGGCCGCTCTGATGCCGCGCGTGATGGACGCGAGCATCGATGAGGTGCGCAGTTCCGCCGACCTCCTGGAGCTCGTGCGCGGCCAGGTGCAGCTGACCCGGCGCGGGGGGCGGTGGTGGGGCCGCTGCCCGTTCCATGATGAGCGGACGCCGTCGTTCTGTCTGATCCCACCCGAGAACCGCACCTACTACTGCTACGGCTGCGGCGCGACCGGGGACGCCTTCACGTGGATGCAGGAGCGCGAGGGCGCGGGGTCATTCATGGAGTCCGTGGAGCAGCTGGCCGACCGCTTCGGCGTGGAGTTGCGGTACGAGGCCTCCTCGCCCCAGGAGGACGCCCGCCGCCGCGAGAACGAGCGCATCCGGGAGTTGCTCGAGCGAGCATGCGCGTTCTATGCCGCCATGCTGTGGCGCGCGGACGACGCCGCTCCCGCACGTGAGTACCTGCTGGGGCGCGGGTTCCCGGAGGACCTCCTGCGGACCTTCCGGGTGGGCTGGGCCCCCGCGGGGGGCACTGCGCTCTCGGGGCGGGCAATCCGCGAGGGGTTCTCGCGCCAGCAGCTGGAGCAGGCCGGCCTGGCCCGGGTGCGCGGCGGCGTGGCACAGGACTTCTTCGCCGGCCGGATCACGTTCCCCATCTGCGACGCCCGCGGGCGCGTGCAGGGCTTCGGGGCGCGCACCCTCGATCCCAACGAGCGCGCGAAGTACGTCAATTCGCCGGAGGGCGACCGCTTCCGCAAGCGCGAGCTGCTCTTCGGGCTGGACCTCGCGCGGCAGGCCGCGGCCAAGGCCGGGTTCGCGGTGGTGAGCGAGGGCTACACCGACGTCATGGGCCTGCGCCTGGCCGGTACCGAGGGCGCAGTGGCCTGCATGGGCACGGCGCTCACCACCACGCAGTTGCGGTTGCTCGCCCGGGTGGCGCCCGAGGTGCGCCTGTGCTTCGACGCCGACCAGGCCGGGGAGCAGGCCGCGCGCCGCACCATCGAGGCCGCGCGGGATGTGCCCGTGCGCCTGGCCGTGGTGGGCCTGCCCCCGGGCAGCGACCCGGGCGACCTCGCCGCGACGTCCTCCGGGCGGGAGGTGCTGTCGGCTGCGGTGGCCAGCGCCGATCCACTGCTGCCGTGGCTGGTGGATCGTCGCATCGGGCGCGCGGGCGACTCACCGGCCGAGCAGGATCGCGCCCTCGCGGACCTTGGGAGCCTCCTCGAGGGCTTCCCCGAGTCCGCGGACAAGGACGAGGCCATCCGCCGGGTGACCGCGCTGGGCGTGTCCCCGGTGCTCTTCGACCGCTTCATGCGGCGCGCGCAGGGCACGGCGGCGCGTCGCCGTGAGGCCGCCGCCGCACCGGAGCCCGCGGAGTCCCCGTCGCTCGACGAGGTCCGCGAGCGCCGGCTGCTGGCGCTGGCCCTCGCCATGCCCACCGCGGGACGGCCGATGCTGGAGGGCATGCGCGAGGAGCACCTGGGCTCGCCCGAGCACCGCGCCGCACGGCAGCTGGTGATCGACGGGGTGGAGGGGTGGCCGCCGGACCTTGTGGCCCTCGAGGCCGCCCTGCGCGCGGAGGCCGCGGACGGCGGCACGGAGGAGGAGCTGGGCGATGCCTACCTGCGCGTCGAGAAGCGCGCGCTGGAGCGGGCGATGGGCGCCGCCCGCGCAGCCGGGGATGACGGGGAGTTCCTGCGGCTGCAGGCGATGGTGAAACGGGTCGAGGCCGCGCTTCGGGGCGGTCCCGGCCGCTAGGCCACCACGGCCACCGCGGCGGCGCGGACGGCCGTTCCATCGGCATCGCGCAGCAGCGCGCGCGCCGCGATGGAATAGCCCGCGGCCTCGCCGGGCCGGCGCGACGGCGGTCCGATCCACTGGACGACGGGTGCCCGGCCCAGCATCTCGGCCCGCGCTGCCCAGGTGAGGATGCGAGCGAGGGCCAATGCCCCGGGGCTTACTGCGCCGGGGCGGCCGCGTGCCGCCACATAGGCGTCGTGCGCGTGGACGCAGGCCGCCAGCGTCACGTCATCGAGGGGGTCGTCCGGCTCGAGCGTGAGCGATTCGAGCGACAGTGTGGGCTCGCCCCCTGTTGGGGCGGTGGCCCGGAGCGCGGGAGCAAGTTCCCGCAGGCGGATGGCCACCGCCGACCCGATCCCCCCGGCGGCACGGGCGAGATCGGGGTCGAGGGCGGCGCCGGTGCCCGGGGTGGGCGAGATTCCCACCGGGCCCCGCGGTGGTCCTAGGCGGCGTCCGCGGCGGCGTCGGCGGCGTCGCTCACGGCCTCGTCGATGGCGGCGGCGCCGTCGGCCGTCACCTCGGTGAAGGTGAACTCGTCGGGCTCACCGCCGAGGCGGTCGCGCACGAACCAGTAGACGATGGCCCCGATGCCCACCAGGGCGAGCAGCTTGATGACGGTCTTCATGGGTCTCCCTCGGTAATTGCGGCCCGGGGGAAACGTAACACGACCCGTCGCAGCCCGTGACACGGCTGTCAGGGCACCAGTACCACGCAGCCGACGGCCTCGTCCCCTTCGACGATCCGATGGGCA
>Ga0181593_10005194_pt1 | contig 11801 bp, 10 predicted proteins | sample 071ome_19_FD_133756 | JGI IMG/M metagenome (GOLD analysis project Ga0181593, IMG submission 133756) | Coastal salt marsh microbial communities from the Groves Creek Marsh, Skidaway Island, Georgia - 071413AT metaG (megahit assembly) | ecosystem: Environmental > Aquatic > Marine > Intertidal...
ACGGGATTGCTCTTGGTGCGACGAGCAAGAATCAGAAGAGTGTCTTCAATCTCCTTCTCTCGACCAATGATAGAGTCGAGCTCGCCATGCCTTGCCATTCTCGTTACATCATTTCCGTATTTGTCCAAGAATGGCGTTATTACCCGGTTTTTGGGAGTAGCTGGAAGATGTCCAAGGACTTCCTCTGATTCAGAATATGAATCATGGCGCTCTTCTTCTGGGCTATTCGATTCATCCTCGTCTGATGAAAGTGAAAAATCTTTAAGAGGATTAGTATTCTCCGAGTGCTGATTTCCCTGATTCCGTCCTCTATATTCCCCTAGATTCATGCTTCTTCTATCCCCCTATGACTGAAATACCTAATGCCATCTTTGGGTATACTAACCAAGTTAACGGACTACTCAAGTTTATATGCCCGAGTCTCGCAACACCTAGAGAGCCTCCGTCCCGCTCACCCTGCAATCTGCGAAAAGCAAGATATTACAATGATCTAGCTGACTCCCTGATGGCCGCTAGTTGCTGGGACTAAAACTATCATCCGCTTTGCAGGAGCGCCGAGAGCCGATTCCCGAAATCACTACATGACAATCGCTCGCCAGTGCGCTTTAAGGAGAAGAGATCTCCTGTTACCGTATTCTCTTTGATCAACTGCCCAAGCGCATGCTCAATTCGCGCTGCTATGTCGGCATAGCCGAGATGCTTTAAGAGCAGTGTCGCGCTCAAAATCAAGGCTGAAGGATTTGCCACGTTCTGACCAGCTATATCAGGAGCTGTTCCATGAACGGCCTCAAATACAGCAACTTTCTCTCCAATATTAATCCCTGGTGCAAGACCAAGCCCGCCAACAAGAGCTGCTGCTGCATCACTCAGGTAATCACCATTTAAGTTAGGAGCAACAAGGATCTCATGCTCTTCAGGTCGAAGAATGAGCTCCTGAAACATCGCGTCAGCAATTCTCTCTTGCACAAGAACTCTTCCATCCGGCACACATCCACTAAACTCTGATACACACTCACCGCGATCGAGAAATCGCTCTCTCAGGATACGCTTTGCCTCATCGACGGCCCAGCTACGGAAGGCTCCTTCCGTAAATTTCATAATGTTTCCCTTATGAACTACGGTGATACGTCTCAGGCTACTATCAAGAGCAAACGCTACGGCTTTCCGCATAAGCTTCCGCGTTGCTTTTTCCGAAATTGGCTTAATCCCGAGAGCGCTTTCTTCTGAAATACTCGCTGGAAGATGCAAAAATTCGTGAAGCGCACGAGCCTCATCACTTCCTGCTGCATACTCAATCCCAGCATATACATCCTCTGTATTCTCACGAAATATCGTAAGATCAACCCGCTCAGGGTGCTTGACTGGACTTTCCACACCAGAAAACCATCGTACTGGCCGGATATTTGCGTAAAGACCAAGCGCTTGTCGGAGGGCCACATTAACACTTCGATGACCCGAGCCCACTGGCGTCTCAGTTGGTCCTTTTATGGCGACTCCAACCTCTTGAATGCGTTCAATGACATGTGGCGGAAGCATATCTTGTCCCTGCTCTAGAGCCGATACTCCAATCCGATGATCCTCCCATTTGATCTTGAGCCCTTGATTTATGGTCGCTGCATCGACTACCTGCTTCATAGCTGCAGTAATCTCTGGACCAATTCCATCACCCTCAAGACACACAACCAGCACTTCATTCAACATATTGCTCTTCTTCCTTCCCTCGCATTAAACCGATGCCGTTACATCGTACATAAGAATCTACTCCCTCTCTCGCTTCATAACAATGAACTCTTCGGATTAATGAGATTTCTTAGTTCCCTCCGACTTTCTCGTATATTTTCCTAAAAGTCATTTTCACTATTAACCTCTGACTCTCTCGTACCGACTCCCCTTTTAACAGCAGTTATAGGTGGTATGATGTTGAAACTTGTCTGTTCCTTTCTTCTCTGTATTGTCGTTGGTCGATGGGGGTATGAAGAATTAAAACTTATCTCCCCAGATTCAATCCCTCGAATTGATTCTATCCTAGAAACAATAACGCCCACTACTCATGACAAGTGGCCGAGTATTAGCTACGAAAGAACCTCGGAGGGGCTGAAGGTAACGCTTATTCCGAATACCGCTGGCAAAACATCGGCAGAGATTCAGAAGGTGCGAGTGATAACTTTTCCAGGACCTTCTCGGATTACGGGGCTCTAGCATTCCTTCACGCCTCGCACTACTGCGAGGCGAAAATCCCACTTTCAGAGGAGGAGGAGGAGGTGCGATAGTGCTCATCGCCACAAATGGCTCTTGTCACATAGTATGCCGCAAAAACGTAAAAAAAGTATAAGACGCTCAAGATGATGAGCAAGAACACTTTCTGCCAACCATAAGCTCCAAAGAGAGGCGAGATCCCAGAAGATGCAATGTAAAACGTATGAAATATAATCAGTACAGCTATGATGCTTAAGGGGGGCCATGCTTGAAACATCATTGCGCAGAAAGCAGGCGCAAGCGAGAACTGGATAAATCGCCTAGCCGTCTTAATGTTCTCACTTTTCTCTTGATAACCTCCCTGAAAAGCTCTTACAAGAATACTCACAGGCTTTGCGAAAAGAAATGGCAGCATTAAATATGCGAGCATAAGTACGAACTGCTGCATGAGAAAGCCAACAGGCTCAACGGCGACATGCTTAAGAAACACCTGCTGTGTGGCATCGTCCACAAAGGGGTAATATGTGCCAGCGGAGAGCGTTCCTACTGTTGGACCAAGTGTTCCAAGTAAGAGGGCGGGGAAATAAATGGCTAAGAACTCATCTTCTCTCTTCTTCGAGCCCGCTATTTCCGTCCACATTTTTCGAGGTGAAACTATAAGCCGAAAGATGCGATTGAAAAATCCTGCTGATACTTCTTCATCCGAAGTTTTATTTGTCTCTCCCGACATAGAGCCTCACCAACCTTTGGCCAGAACCCTATCTCGAATGTTACAGAAAGAAAAGAGCTCTTATCTGCGCATCCTCTTTACTCGTCTTAACTGATTCTATGCTTCTCTTGTACTGAAGGAACTCCACATCAGCCGACTTTCTCTAGTGAGAAGATAAAGCAAGCGAACCTTCAAACGCGCCAGAAGAAGATTGAGACGTAGAAGCGGAGGCCGCAATTATGGTCATCGTTTTCTCTAATTCTTTTATTGGATTCTTTGAATACCAGATAGCCCCAAGCATTCCAGCTCCATCAAATCCCATATCAACTATCTCTGGTATTTGCTGACTGCAAATTCCTCCCAGTGCAAACACTTTATTCCTCGCATTCGAAAGCATTTCTATTATCTCTTCTGGCGAGAATCCCGCTTTGTAATGCGGGCGCGAAATACTGTCAAACACTGGTGAGATAAAAGTATAGTCATAAATCTTCGGGGCATTCTCAAGATCCGATAACGTATGAAAAGAGCTGCTCAACCTCAGCTTCGGAAATTGTTCGAGCAAAAACTCCTGCTGATGCCGCCCTTGATCGGATGCTTGTCGTTGTCGTTCACTTGTATGAATACCACCTACTGGGAATTCGTAGACTAAATCATGAAAGGTATGGAGCGATATTCTCTCCATATATTCCGGCTTGACCAGACTCAACCAATTCTTTAACTCAGTGACTGAAAACATTGGTTTTCTCAGATGAAATAATGGCAGACCCTCTTCAAAAAGAGCGTTAACCAGAGCAACTTCCTCTTCTTGAGATCGGACAACTCCATCTTGAGTCCATTGACCGGGGGTTGATAATAAGACTAGTTCCATAAGCATCTCCTCTTAGGCTCTCCTCGTCGGACCCTTCACAGGTAGCACGATTTATCGAGGTCCCTTTTTCGCTCTCTCCTTCCCCAATACATTTCCACCATTCGTTCCATATTCCACCTGTAACAAGCTGCGGATGGAGCCATATAAGCGACACCTCATCGAGAACGGCTATTTTTCTTCGACAGGCTCACCGACATCGTTATGCTGTTTACAGAATGTACATTACCCAAAAATCCTCATTTCACTCTGACTTTGGACATACCATCATGGGAATTCCAGTATTCCAAAAACGGAGCAAGGGAACAGCACGCCACTAAGTATCTGGAATATTTATTCCTTAAGCAAAGGGGTGATTGGCTTTTTATGAAAACAACCGAATGATCATTCGGTCTCTACCGCGGTCACTCAGGATGAGTCACATATTCACACATTTTCTCCATAAGTATATAGAATGGTTTAGTGTGAAGGAGTTTTTGTGATTAGGTTTATACCTGAATTGATCGCTGCAGGCGCACTTCGAAAACAGCAGCAAAGCTCACGAGATAGCGTTTATAACGCTCTCCGGGAGCAAAGATTATTCAATTCGATTTTAACTTCGAGTATTTACCTGTCTCTTCTTTTTCTGCTCTCCTCTCTCACTCATCAAAGCACTGTTCATGCACAAGGCATACATCAGTTTGGGCCTTCTTCTCTTAAAAATCTGCAACAGGATCTAGAGGAAGAATACGCCTATTTGCCGATGGAAGACTTTCACATGATGTCAAAAGCGCTGGGACTCGCTCCATCCGATCTACGTCTCCGAGCTCTTTTTCATCCTGATGCCGAAAAAGAGCTCGAACAACAACGCGCGCTTAAAGAAGAGTCCGCTGAACGCACCTCGTCCTCTGAATCATCCAAGCGACTCTTTGCACACATAAAACAAAAAGGTGGTGGAACATCAATCATTACCCCAGAGGAGATCATGGCTCCTCACATAAAGTACATGGAAGAAAACAAAGAAAGGATCCTTCAGCTCGCTATCGATAAGCTCACAGAGGGTCAAAAAGCTGCTCAAGAACAATTCACCATCCCTCCTCTTCCGAAATGTCTCCACTCTTACACTGATAAGACAGAGCTGCAGCCAAGAGTCAAAGGAAGAGAGAAAGAGATTATCGGTGACTTTCTCTTCGTCACTCCTAAACATGCCACAACAAGCTCAAAAGAAATCTTTGGAGATTCAGTCAAGTTGATTGTCTATGACTCCTCTAAGCCAAGTCCTTTCGGACTACTCGCTAAAAACTACGAAGTCTCATGCCTCCCCTACCGAGTTCGCTCTACGGGAACGTTTCTCTTTAAACACTACGGAGAGGATGCGCTGAAAAACTTTAACGGAGATCCACACGGTGAAGGCGAAAAAATACTCTAGCGCTCTAAAAAGAGCTCTCTGCACCAGTGTGATTTTCATCACTCCGCTAGCGCACGCTCAGTATCTTGACCCTCTGGTTGACTCAAATCTGATTCAAGACCTTGCAGACTCGGCTCAAGTCGTCAGTGAAATCCTTCCTCAAACCGATACTCTCGGAGTAGGACAAGCCTCGGCTCGGGTTGGTGTTATTGCCGGACAGTCAGAAGCACTTCGAATCGCTTCTGAAGGAACTCGAACAGGATTAGCAGTAGAGATTATGCAAACTCCTGCTGAAATTCAGGGACTCGCTAACCGTATACCTGGAACTCCTGGAATACCTGGAACTCCTGGAATACCTGGAACACCGAGCGTGTATTCACCAAGAGAAAGAGAGTTTGAAGAAGGGAGTAACGTCGCTGATATCGCTGCTCAAATGCTCTGGGACTGGGGACTGAATGTCTGGGACTTCTATGTCAACTGGGAGTCCGAATGGGAGATCAGCGGTTTATGCAAAAGGAAGTCTTCCTTTTTTCCCCGACAAAAATACTGGTATCCCGCTGTCTGGTTTGAGCAAAGCAGTGATATGTACCGCGGAAAATATCTTGAACAGATGATTGTTCGGCCCCTCTTTAAGGAATGGATAGAAGACGGGACAATAGCTGGTGCTCAAGCCGGTCTTATTGGTCTTAGCGGACTCTTTGATGACCGATATGAGATGGCACAAGAGCTTGCGCCAAGAGAAATCAACCGAGTACGCGCTATTTCAGACCCAAAGGAAGATGGAACCCAAAAGACATACGCTGAACGAACTGAAGCTCTCATAAGCGCTCTCGGGAGCGATGGGGATATTTCTTCTCTTCACGAACCTTTGTATGCCCTCGGGAAAAGCAGGATGAAAGATCTCTACCGATATGGTGAAGTCAGTGCTCGTGGACGAAATGTCGAGTCCTACCGATTTGTCGGACTCTCTCAATATACAAGCATCCCGACCGCATTTTTAGGAAACTGGCATACAAGCTATAGTGAGTCTATTCCCTTTGTCCACAGAACAGACAACCCGTTGATCTATCCCTACACAAGAAATCAAAGCACTCTCGATCTCCTTCTCTTAATCCGAGGTCAACCACAAAATCTTAACTTAGGTGCCCTTCCGGGCAACTGCTTAGCATTTAATTATCTTGACCAGCCTTTAACTGGTACGCCTGGTGCGATGGGTGTCGACTTTGATGGAGAATTCGGACTTCTTTCAAAGATACATCCGGATGAGCCAAGTCTCACTACGTTAGCACTGAACGCCAATAGTCGAAAATGTCTTCGAGGAAGCTCTATCTATCCTCTTACAAACTTCGTTGCAGGTGGTAAAAACTTTAAAAATGCTTTTTATACGAAATTTCTTCGTATGAATAAGCTCTCAGATCTCTACTCCTTTGGTCTTCCATATATGAGACTCCCCATGTTTCATCACTATAGCGGGTATGGAAGCCGATTTCGGAGTAAAATACAGATCCACGACTCGAGCTTTGATGGCGATGACGAACCCCATCGAATCAACCTGAGTACTCTCTCTACTCCTTGGACAAATCCTGAATACAATAATGAAAGAGGAGCAGGAGGCGGCGATGGTGGCATTATTACTGGACTAGATAACGGACGAAAACTTGATATTGGAAGTGGTGTTGAATGGCATCGATATGACCTCTGCAGGCCTGGATATAGACCTCTTTATCCAAGAAAGCGGCAGATAAAAGGCCACGAACGGTATACGGGGTAATACGGGAAAGAGAATGATGAGATATATTGCGATAATACTATTTTCCTCTCTCTTCCTTCTTGTATCGCAAGAAGTCTCTGCTGATCCTTCAGCACACCGTCCTGACAGATTCTTTCAGCAAGGATATGTAAAGGGCGCCATGAAAAATAAAAGCTCGGTAAAAACACCCCGACCTTCTCATTCTTCGATGAAGCCAATCCATAAAACACCACCTCCTCAAGAAATAACGCAAGAAGAGCTCGCTCAGGAAGACACGGAACAAGACTCTCTTACTCTTATAGATAGCTCAAATGAAAAGGAAGAGAGCCTTGAGCAAGAAAAAGAAGAAAAGACTATTCCTATTCAATCTCTCGCTCTCATTATTAACGCCTCAGAAGTAGATGAGTCCTTCTCTCTACTCGCGAATATGTCGAACATCTTAAAACAGTTCGATATACAGCCAGAAGCGGTTTATACCATGCAAATACCTCAATTCTTCGTTCGGGATGCTTCCTATGACTGGGCAAATATCATTATTCGGGGTGGAAGAATTGCCATGAACCGTAAAATCGTAGAACAATATAATATTAAGAAGGTTCCTACATGGATCGGAAGAACCGCTGTGGGAGATGTCCTACTAGAAGGCTACCAGGATATCTCCTCATTTCTTAATCTCAAGGGAGAGCTAAGAAGAGCGCAACTTGAAAATCTTCGTGAAGATCTGGAAGTAAATCCTGACAAACAAAGCATCATCCCCGCAGGACTGCCGAATGTAATGGATCAGGAGACTGCTACTGCAATAAAAACAATGGCAACGTTTGATAAAAAAGATGTTCTTAAAAAACTTCTGGAAGTACAAAATACGTCTTCTTCAAATCAGATCTTGCCAGAACTACAAAGAAAAGAGGCCGCCTATGAAAAATAAAGCCCTTTATCTACTTCCATTTCTATCCTTTCTCTTGATGACTGCCTGCTATGATGTCCCGTATCTCATTAAACCTGAGTCAGAGGGAATATTCGTTGAAGACGCTCTCGGTGAATGGAAGTCAATTAAGCAAACAGCTCAATCAAGGACTATTACTCTCTCCATAACAAGAGAAAGCTCTAAAACAAACTGGTATGCAATTAAAAAAGTGGACTATCCCACAAAAGAAGTCAGATTCTTACGAGCTCTCGTTCACAAAGTGGGAGAACACCTCATTTTCTCTTATCAAGATAACAAATTTAAAGATTTCTCCATCTTTCGAGTCTCTCTTGATACCTCAATCTCTCCACCACAAATTAACGCTATTGCTCTTAGTGAGGATGCACCCCGATTCAAAACAAAAGAGGAGTTCATAAACTTTCTCCTCTCTGAGGACGCCAACTCATGGTTCAAAGATGGGTACACTTTTAAAAAAATTAGTGAAAATGGTTAACAATCAACCTCTCTTAAAATATTTTTAAGGACGTCAGTTCTCTTATACTCCTCTTCGTTCGGCATCTCTTACCCTTTTCGTTTTGTTCGTCACACGGTAATCTCATCTTCTATGAATCGAGTCGCTCTTTTCTTGCACTTCCTCTTTGTTTGCCTTGGGATATACTTTCTTTTAGCTGTTCAAATAAATGGTTTTGCGAACGATCCTGGAATTGGCTGGCATCTCAAAACAGGAGAATTCATAAGCACAACAAGGCAAATTCCACAAAATGATCCTTTTCTTGCCACGCCCCTATCAAAAGAAAGCTTCTCGGCGCAAATGCCCTTAACACAAACCATTCTGGCAAAAAGAGAATGGATTGCAGATCAGTGGCTAGGAGACTATCTTCTCTTTAAACTCTATCAATTTGGAGGTTTTCCCTCGCTCTATTTGATGGGCGCAATACTCTTTCCTCTCCTCTTCTTCGGACTCCTCTTTCAAGGTGTCCGGTTACAGCCAATATCTCTTCTTGCCGCCTCGATTGCGTCGGCGCTTGCCTTCAAGGCAAGTCAAGTACACTTTATCCTTCGACCCGTTCTGTTCGGAATTGGACTTTTTCTTTTAACCACCATTTGGCTTTATCACCTAATAAAGCAAGATAGCCGTCAACCGCTGCACTTATGTCACTACCTGACGGGATCTGCATTGTTTTTTCTCTGGGCAAATACCCATCCAACATTTCCTCTTGGATTAATGCTCGTTTGTATCTTCATAGTGCATCGAATTGCCCATCGAGACATGAATCAGAAAAAGATGTATAGACTTTTGCTTGGCGATTTTCTGCTTTTTTCTGCCTGCCTCGGTGCAACTCTCATGAATCCATATGGAATATCTCTTCATACTTCAATCTTGACTCTCGGGAAGAGCGCCTATTTCATGCAGCTTCATGAAGAGTGGCTGCCAATGAACTTTGCAGAACCAGAAGGGCAGTTTTTTATTGCTATGATTACCTTTGGAAGTATAGGCGCTGCCTTTTTATCACGAAGAAATGGTCTTAAATCGCTATTCTTTCTCTTTGCCTCAAGCACTCTGTTTGCTCTTCTTGCGATTCGTTCTGTAAGAATTCTACCGTATGCAGCTATTCTCTTGTCATTTCCGACGGCCATAGGGCTTTCTTCTCTTTTTGAATTCGGAGCCTCGCGAACGAACGCCCCATTGAAAGATTTTTTTCAGATATGTACTACTAGAAATCCACGCAAGCTTTTTGTAGAAAATATCGCGCTAGGTGCATGCCTTCTCTTTCTTATTCTCTTTTATTGGAACTCCTCAACGCTTCCATTTACAAATACAACAATGGCATACGGGCCAGATACAGGACGATATCCTATTCAGGAAGTCCTTACGCTCAAGAAGGAAGCTGAGGCCTCAGGAAACGTATTCATCTTAGGTGCCCATCCGAATTACGGCGGAATTATAACGCTCTATGGCTATCCAGAGGTTCAAGCCCTTATCGATGACCGAAACACGCTAATTGGAGAGGAGTTCCACAAGAAAACTCTTCAGGCTCTATGGGGCAGTTCTCCAGAAGGATTCTTTCTCCGTCAGGGAGCAACTCACTTACTTCGAGTGAAAAATGATTCTTCTGAGTCTCCGCAATCCCCCTTTCGGATCATATCGCTCCGAGACTGATCCTTCGTTAATTGCGAGTTGGACAAAAAAGAAAAGTTTGCGTTGCAAGAACGTCCATTTAGCGAGAAAATCAAGAGGTAGAAGACAAAGTGAGGTTTTACTCATGGATCAAATGACAACAAAAGAGGATATCGTATCTGCACTCTCCCATCCCGAAGCATCGGATGGTCTCTACTTAGACAATCTTCAGATTGTTCACGAAGAGGAAGAGCGGCTCCCCGTTAGAGGAACGCAGCTTGAAATTTTAGATGCTCTGAAGACACTGATCGAAGAGGGAAGGGTAAGCACGGATGAATCAGGAGAGAAAGTTATTTTCTTTCTTGTAAAGTAATCTGCGTGCAGATGAGCAATTACCGGCTCGTCTCTGTACGCTTTCGTTCGTGATGATTGCTCCAAAATACGCCCTCGTTCCATAGTGAGAGTGTAGTTATAAAAAGTGGCGGAAGGCTTCTCTCCCTTTCAAGATGTAATGGTTCAAATATAAAAATACCTACACTATGAGCTCTACCTACACTATGAACTCTACCTACATATGAACTCTACCTACGCGATCAACTCACTGTGGCCCCTTGTTCTTGATATCGTTATTCTCTTATTAAGCTGTGTTGCTGGTGGAAGCATCGCTTCCCGATTTGGACAAAGTCCTATTGTTGGTTATCTCCTCGCGGGAATGCTTTTAGGAGGACCCGCAGGAGTCTCGCTAGTCGGATCGCAACAAGAAATAGATCTTATCGCAGAGCTTGGCGTCTCGCTCCTACTCTTCAGTCTCGGATTAGAATTTTCATGGCGACAGCTGCGATCATTTGGAGGAAAAACGCTTGTTGCTGGATTGCTGCAAGTCATGCTCTCCCTCCTTGTCTTTACTGTAATTGCTCTTGTTTTTCAGTGTGATATTCGCTCTGCACTAGCCATTGGAGCAATTCTTTCTGTAAGCAGCACTGCGTGTGTTTTAAGAGTTCTCTCAGATAGAGCAGAGCTTGATAGCTCACATGCAAGAGATGCTATCTCCATACTGCTCGTACAAGATATTGCAATTGTACCACTAGCATTACTACTCCCCATACTTGGAGCTGGGGGTGAAGCGCGTGAAGTATCCATGCTGATTGGAAATGCGCTTGGAAAAACTCTTCTCCTTATTGGTAGTATTGCTCTGTTTGTTCATTTTTTTGCACTGAAAATCTTTGGCATCCTTTCCATAGAAGAGAATCGTGAACTTGCAATTCTCTTCGGGGCTGCTATCGGATTTGGTGCAACGTGGACTGCGCATGAGCTCGGTCTTTCTCCTGCAATCGGTGCTTTTCTTGCCGGAATGTTTCTTGGAAGCTCTCCGTTTGCAACTCAAGTACGAGCAGATATTACTCCCATCAAAACACTTCTTCTTGCTCTCTTCTTTGGGGCTGCTGGAATGGCAGCAAATCCAGTGTGGATCGTGAAACACTTTCCGCTTGTATTGGTAGCAACCGTTTTCTTAATTGCAATTAAGGCCTCCCTTGTTGCTGGGATTCTCTCTTTCCTTGGTCGCCACCTTTCACTTAGCCTTGCAACTGGTCTTATCATATCACAGGCAGGCGAGTTTGCATTTGTTCTCGGAACTCTTGCAATGCAATACGATCTTATTAACGGCGAGATCTATCTTCTCATTATTTCTGCAACAATTATATCTCTACTCGTCTCTCCTTTTCTCATCTCTCATGCATCTTCACTCGGAGGACGAGTTGCGCAAATACTCGGGATGAGTATTTCAGCAACGAACAGAACAAAACAGACAAGCGAAAAGATTGAAGTCGTAATTATTGGTTTTGGTCCTG
>Ga0181593_10005195_pt1 | contig 11799 bp, 10 predicted proteins | sample 071ome_19_FD_133756 | JGI IMG/M metagenome (GOLD analysis project Ga0181593, IMG submission 133756) | Coastal salt marsh microbial communities from the Groves Creek Marsh, Skidaway Island, Georgia - 071413AT metaG (megahit assembly) | ecosystem: Environmental > Aquatic > Marine > Intertidal...
TCAGAAAATAGTATCGTTAATCTTATTATAGTTGGTGAGGGCGATGATGAATATGTTGATTCTATTCAAGCACTAATTAGAACTTTAGGGCTGGAGAAGCAAGTAACTCTGTTCGGAGGAGTGTATGGTGCTGAGAAATGGCAGCTGTTTCAAAAAGCTGATGCATTGGTACTGCCAACATATAGTGAAAATTTTGGAATTGTTGTGGGTGAATCACTCGTTACCGGTACTCCTGTTATCACCACAACAGGGACGCCTTGGGATATATTGAACAAATATGCATGTGGATGGTGCATTGAGCTGAATCAGGAGAATCTGAACAGTGCTATACGCAATCTGCTTGCCAAAAGCTCTCAAGAACTTGAGGTGATGGGTAGAAACGGCAGGAAATTAATATTGGATAATTTCACTGGCGCTGCCATAGCCAGTCAGATGCTTGCGGTTTACCAAACTATTCTGGCGGAAGCGAATCAAAGCTAATGAGGACAAGTGAATTAGCCAGAAAATTTAATAGTAATATTAAAAAGCTTCTAACTGCGGATGAGTACAACGTATTTTCCAGAAAGTCGATATCACTTCTTAATTCAAAGCGGTTGGACATAATCGCTAAATATATTTACGTAAAAGCTTTTATCTCCGGGAGAAACAAATATTTCGCGTTGAATTTGTATTTGGAGCACATACGAGTATTCAATGGCTTCGTCGAAAATGATGACAGCAATAAGATTGGTCAGGATGCTTTCTTGAATAGCTTCAATGAGTTGATCAAAGCTATACAATCTCAAGGTTACATGGATGACAGTATTATACCTTTGGGGATTGACAATACAGTATTGGATGGCGGGCATCGCGTGGCTACAGCAATATATTTTAATTTTGATGTGCCTACGATCCGATTGGATTTTAGTGACGACAATTTCAGGTTCGATTTTGAATACTTTAAAAATAAGGGATTGGCTATCGAGTACCTTGATAGCATGGCGTTAGAATATGCAAGATTGAGATCTGAAAGTGCATACGTAGTGCTGGTATGGCCTTCAGCAAAAGGACGGAATAAAGAGCTGGAAAATGTGTTAAATCGTAATGGGAGTATTGTGTATCGCAAGGATATTAATATTTCGAGAAACGGCATGTACAACCTTATGCGCATTGCCTATAGAAACGAGCCATGGTTAGGCACATATTCTGATGACTTTTCAGGCGGCAAGACAAAAGCAGACCTTTGTTATCAGCCAAATAGCGTGTTACGGGCATTCCTGTTTGAATCTGATGCAGATTTAATAAAAATGAAAGATGAAATTCGCAATCTATTTGGGATTGAGAAACATGCTGTACATATTAATGATGATCAAAATGAGACCATAGAATTAAGCGAAACCCTTTTTAATAATAATGGCATTCATTTTCTAAATGCTGCGCATCGTAAACACATTGCAAAGTTTGACCAGTTATTTTCAGAATTCAAATCCTGGGTTCAAGGAAGTAGGCTTGATCTGAATGAGTTCTGTCTTGCAGGGGGTTCTTTGGCAGCTTATGGGATCAGGGAATCTTCAGATATTGATTTTGTTACAACTGTAGATTCATTGCCATATATTGCTAACAAGGATATTGAGGAGGAAGTGGAGAAGTTAAAGTACATTAATCTACCGTTAGATAGCTTAATACATGATCCAAGAAATTATTTTTTCTTTCGAGGTGTTAAATTTTTATCCCTCGACGTCATTCAGCGAATTAAAAAGCAACGATTAAGAGATTCGGATAGATTGGATCTATTAGTAATCGATGAGCTATTGAAAAACGGAAAGTACAAGGAGTCATTTTCAACCCTCCTGAAGCGTTTATTAAAAATCTCCTTTTATAAACGCCTGATCAAGCTTCTTCTTCTCAGAATACGATACTATATGAAACTTGCTATGAGCAAAAAATCGAAAAAGGGGCGCTGACAATCTGTTAGTTTAGTGGCGAGATAATCTAAGGGGAGGTAGAAACTCGAAGACAAGATTTGTTCGTAGCAATGTTACCCACAATATTTGGTTAGTTAGAAGATAATATTACGTTAGAGTTATTGCATCACCGCGACGAGGGTTTTCAGTATGCAAGTTAACTAATATTTCGCCATTATGAGTTCGTAATCAGACACTAAGTATACCCAGTGATACGCCTGGAAGAGCCCGCTCCTGCTCTGCGATTATCTGCATACTGAACGGATAATTCATCGAATTAGGCACCCTCATCGCCCAAGTATTTATTCGGGAATAGGGGGCAATTTTGGGTTTCAGGGTGAACGAATTCGCGTTCGCTAATAGAGCAATCTGCTAATTGTCGTTAAAATGCACCGCAAAGATGCAAGCGGCGAAAGGTCTAATATTAGCTTCTATTCAGCTTTAGCTGTAAACCATTGCACATCCTCAGGAACTACAGATTACCACATGCAGATATTCGGCTCATTTTCAGGTACTGCCCCAGACGATCTTTCTGGCAAGTTTTATTTTCCTGTAGTGCTCGCAGCAATAGGTATTGCTATTTCCCTCTTTTCATTCCCATTTCTAAGCGAAATGCCATCTTACCTGGATCAAGCCAGGTCACTTGCTGATGGGAATTTAATCGATCCTGGCTTGGGTTACTCAACCCCTATTGGATATCCTGGCCTGTTGTCTGCGTTTTATAGCATGGGAGGGGTATCAGGAATCATAGTATTCCAATCACTAGTTCATCTTGGCATCACTTGCTTCTGCTGGAGGATATTGCGCAAGTGTGGGGTTTCGTCAGCACTAATAGGAATTGGCACCTTAATAATTTCTCTACACCCCCACCTTCTTTTAAACATAAAGAGGATTAATGAAGGTGCATTAGCAAGTCTTGTGATATTGCTGATTTTGGATAATCTCATTCGCGCTCCTCGCTCGAATACCGGCAGCATCATCCTCGGAATATATCATTCGATTTTGATCTTACTAAGACCAAATGCCATTACACTCATACCTTTGGCAGTGTATTGCATACACTCGGTTTCAAGAAATATGAAGTCAAGTCTTCGGAACCTTACACTCACAATAATTACTGGCGCGACATTTTACTTGGGGTTTTCAAAGTTCGTGACGTCGAGTTTTTTATTCTGGCCAAAAAACGGTCCTTATAATTTTTTTGCCGGTAACAATCAATTTACAGCATCGAGTCTTTTAGAGAATCAAAATGCTGAACAATCTATCAAGCCGGCACTTGAGAATGCCGGATATCTACCAGAGTCTGCCTATGATATAAGCGGTTCCGAGTACAATGAACTTGCGATCTCATTTATAACCAGTGAGCCGATTGAATTCATTCGATTAATATTTCTAAAATGTTATGTGTTTTTTAGCCCGAGATTGGCAAACGCAGATAATTTCATTGAGTTTTTCTTGCAAGCAGCACTTGCCTCTTTTCCGGTAATCTGGCTTTGCCTGATCGCATTTTATAGTCGTAGAAAATATACAAATCTGGACAAGGCGTTGATTGTTCTTGTATTGCTTTACACTGCGCCATTTTTAATAACCAACGCTGACCCTCGTATGCGCTTGCCTTTGGATGTCGTATTTATTTTGCACTCCTTGATACTCCTGGACAGGAATTCTCCATACAAGATTAACCCGGCATGAGGTCGAGCCAATTCGCCTGGTTAACAGCATTGGAGATACTCACAACATTGCAGCCTCAAGGTCGAACTCGCACGTACTTCCTCAGGGTTCGTTCATTGATATGCGGGTTGGGCACAGGCTCTCCGCCGAATATATTGCCTTCGCTATCGACAGTGACGAACTCCGCTCCGTTGCCCATCAGGATATTGGGATTCGCCCATGGGAAACGAATAAATTCCTTCACCCAACCTGTTTCATATTCACCGATGCGAATGCCCATTTCATAACCCGGGTTCTGCACGTTGTCTGACTCTGAGTCTGCGACGTAAATCCGTCCCTTGTCATCAAAGGCGATGCCGCTTGGGCGCCCGAACTGGGTCCAGGTGGCAGAGTGGTTGCCTTCCTGGTCGAATATCTGAATCCGGCTGTTACTGCGATCACCCACAAACACCCGGCCATCCGGCGCAATGGCGATGGCATGCAGAGCGCGGAACTGCCCGGGAGCGTAACCAGTCTCACCCCAGGACATGAGATATTCGCCGCGGCTGTTGTACTTCACCACCCGATTGTTTCCGCTTGCGAAGTGACCGTCCGCGATGAACACGTCGCCGTTAACCGCTACGGCCACATCACTCGGAGAAGTAAAGTGATCAGGCCCATCTCCCTGTTCTCCAGGTGTGCCAAGAGTAATAAGTACTTCGCCGGTGGGGCTGAACTTGATGGCGTGATGGCCCCGTGTGTCACCGGCCGGGATATTGTTATCACTCACAGCGTCTGTAACCCAGACGTTGCCATCGGCATCAACGTCAATACCATGGGGCCAGATAAACATGCCGCTACCGAATGATTCGACGACATTGCCGTCGGGGTCAAACTTCAGGACAGGGTCCAGATCAGAATCACGACACTCCCAACCGAAAAGGTCAGGCCCGGCATCACAACGGACAATCGCCCAGATATGGCGTCCATCGGGGTCGACTTTGGCCTTGCCCACTGCGCCCATCACTCTTCCGTTCGGCAGCTTCGCCCAGCCTTCTTCGATCGCGTATGCGTTCGTGGAATTTTGAGCAGTGGATTGCAGCGGCACAGACAATGTAACGAGTGCGAGTAGAGCAGCAACAGGAAAGACTGGCTTGCGATAAAAAGGCATGGTTCCACCTCAGCGCGTTTGGAGTGATGTTTCGAGTATATGAGACCAGGCAGTCACTCACAACTTGAGGCTGACAGATTAGAGTATCACTCAGAATGTGAATCTGCAGCCGGACGATTTTTGTGATTAAGTTGGAAGTATCCCCAGCAGGACTTCAGAATTCGTAGTCTTTCCAGAACTGAATCCGGTAGGCCACCGGGTTGGCCAGGGTTTGCTGTCTGGCACGTTCCACTTCTTCGGTGGTCAGTGGCTTAAAATCATCCGGTAGGGTGTTGCCGTTGAATTCCTGCAGGATCCAGTTAGTCACCGCCGCCAGCGCCGCATCGCTAAGGGGTGAATCCGCAGCACCCGGTACGCGCAACAGATAGGAGCGCATCTCCTCAACCTGCATCATACGTCCCAGCTCATCGTGAAGTGTGGGTACATTGGGCGGCTTACCTTCGCCACTGGGGTGATGACAGCCACTGCAATAAAGCAAAAAGTCCATGCGAGGTGAGCCGGTATCTGCAGCGGCAGGCATGCAAAGCTGCATTGCACCAAACACAGCAAGCCCGCAAATTAATTTTTTGCTTGCGATCGTGAGGGGATGAGGCAGCCTGTCCACGACTGAACGCTCCGCTTAAGGCTATTGGTCCGGGGAACCAAGTACCACCGAAACGGTGCAGTGGTAGCTGGTGTCTTCCACGCCAAAGCACCAGAACACACTACTGCTGGCGCTATTGAAGTACACTGGTTTGTCACGTTCGGTGCGGTGACAGCCACAGCGGCCACAACTGGTCTTACCGCAGCAATCGTTATAGGACATGAGGTAGTTACGCCCGTCCACCGGATTGAGACAGGTGCCAACCCAGGCGATAGGTGACGGCTGGGTTCCGGGTGGGCAGGAATTGGTGGTACCACCACAGCAGGCACAAATGGAACCGCTCATGGCGCAATAGCGCCAGTATTCACAACTTTGTGGGTCACCGATCTCTTGTATCGCGCTTTGAGCAAAGGCACGGGACACCGGTAGCAGGGGAAACGCCGCGGCACCGGCCAGCATCATGCCTAGCCGGGACAAGAAGTGGCGGCGGGAGAGTTTGCGTGCCAGTGCAAGGCTGGTGCGCCGCGCCTTGTCATCAATCCAGTAGTATCCACCTTCAATGAGGCGTTCAATATTCATGTTGATTGCTCCACGGTGGATGAGTCAAATCCCCGGACCATACCCTTGCCTTTATCAGTACGCTGGCTTTCTTCACGCTCAATAAAATCCTGCAGGGTGGCAATACCGGAGTCCATGGATTCCACCAGACTTTCCAGATGTTCGCGAGTGTTGACCAGCCCCTTACTTTTCAGAATACCGTCAGCACCGATCAACACCGCAAAGGGCAACTTGCTGACTTCATAGGTCATGCCCAGTTGTTGCGAAATGACATAGGGATGCTGGCTGATCGCGAGATCCCTTACATAGGCCTTGTGCTGGGCCAGCTCTCTGTCGCTGTCGGCGCCGTCGCTGGCAAACAGCAGTTGCAGGCGACTTTTTTCGGACTGCACTAGGGATTTGGCCGTGGGAACCAGAGATTTGCACACCGGGCAGGTGGGGGAAATAAACAGCACCAGGGTAGCCAGGCTTGTGTTGCCCTGGCCGCCAATACTGACGAGCTCGCCCGCCAGGGTCTTGAGTTCCAGTGCGGTGGTCAACTCGCCGACCTTGGGGCCAGTGGTGGGTTGCAGGGCGCCCGCCGGAGCCACTCGCTCATGGAGGATGCCTACTTGCCGGGCCAGGGCCAGCACCAGCAGGGAAAGAGCGATGACTGCAATCCACAACACAATGTTGGAGATCAACAGGGCCTCAATCATGACGTGCACCTGTCTTGGCTACAAGTGGTTTGCGCCACGAAGCAATGGTGTTGTTGTTTACCAGTAGCTGGTGAAAACCGGCATACAGGAAGAGCATAAGCACAAGGCTGGCTACAAGAGAAAAATAATCCAGCGCGACCAAACTGCGCGCACTGGTGCCTGTCAAAGTCAGCAGGGCGAGCATCGCAAGTACAGCATTTCGCGCTACCAGCCACACTGACAATTGCTGGGTGCCATTACTTTCCCGCTGTGCGTTTCTGCTACTGAAACCACAGCCGCAATCAATATAGGTGCGGCCTCGCATCAAATTGATTGCCATTCCCGCGCCGTACAAATATAACAACAGTGCTGTGGCAATGGCGACCCATGACTGCTGGGCTGCAAATATCCAGCCAAGGCCAAGGCTTAATTCAAGCAGAGGAATCGCAAAACTGAACAGGGGGACAAGCACCGCAGGCAGCAGTTGATAGGCGGCAAGAATGCCCTGAAAACGCAGGCGATCATTAAGCTTGTGATGGCCGGCCGTGAGAAACAGCAAGCAGAAGGCCAAAGTAATCAGTTGCGAAACAAGTGGGTCGAGCATGGCCTAGAAATCCTCAAACATCTGGGCGCCGGGGGCGTCGATGGAGCGTATCAGCTTGAGGGTGAAGGCATCGTAAACAAGTGTCCCCAATTCGCCGTAAGAACCCACGATCAATTTTGCATTGGCTTCCTGGGTGACAATCAAGGTGCCTACTGGCTCGTCCATTTCCAGTCGTTGCAGCAAGCGTCGGGTGTTGAGGTCGACAACCCAGATTTCCGTGCCGCGATCATGATGGGTATCCAGGCCGCCTTCATGCATGGCGATGTAGAGCAGACCGGTGGCTTGATGCACAGAGACAAACTCGCTACGACCACCCGGACGCCAGCGTACCTCAGTGCCATTGTCTCCGGCCTCGAATTCATCACCTATACCCGGAATCATCCAGCCATCACCAACATTGATCTCGGAGCCCGACACGCTGACTTCAAAAAGGGTGCCGCCGTGGCTTACCAGCAACCAGCCTTCGGCAGTGCGGGCCACGCGGTCAAACACGGCGTCGTCCTGTACACTGAAAAACGCCTCACTGCGCACCCGGTTCAATTCAAAGCCGCTGAGGTCCAACTCGATCAGTTGCAGGGTGCCGTCGCCACAGAGTTGCATAAACCCGTTGTCACCGACAGCCATGTTGATGGCGCAGCCGGGAGTCAGGATCTCATAGACATACAAACGGTCCTGTACATCGACAATGGATACCGAATGGCCGGGATTGATGTTGTGTACGATCAGGTGGCGACCGTTGTTGGTTAGGGCCAGGTGGCCGCGCATACCAATGCGCGCCATGTGGTTGGGAATAATAACTTCACCAATAGGGCTCAGGTTGTCGTAGTCATAGATGGTCACCATGTCTGTACGTTCGCCGTGGGCACCGCGGGCGAAGTAGGACTCGGCCGCATAGAATTCACGGCGCGGTTGGAAGTGGGTCAAGGCAGGGGTCCAGTCTGAAAGTGACAGCTGTCCCATCATTTCGCCGGACTCGGCATTGAAGATGCGTGCACTGCTACCGGATTTGGAGATAAACCAGTTACCGCCCGGCTCGGGCATGATTTCAACAGAAATCTGCTCTGGGGCAAGCTGGGCCATTGCGAGCGGAGAGGTGAGCGTCAATGCAAGCCCTATGGTGTGTAATACGCGCATTCACAGACTTCCAGGCGATTTCCGAGTGGATGTGGAAACAGTATCCTAGTTAACTGTGTTTTCCAACATGTTGTGCGTAAACTTTTTGAATTTGAAATACCCGGCCAGCAGGGTCGCACTCGCACGTACTTACAAAGCGTTCAGTTATTAATATAAAGACTGGGGATGGGCTCTCCCCCATAAATGATGCCTTCGCTTTCGATGGGGACGAGCTGCGCTCCGTATCCCTCAAGGATGTTGGGATTTGCCCATAGTAAACGGATAAACTTTTTCACTTATTCTGTTTCATATTCACCGCCTTACCTCAGCTTCAGGATATTACGAGGTAGGTATCGGGAACAGGGGTGGTCTGTGTCTGTCCTTAAAGAGAAAATTGTCTGGTAGAAGACAGGCGTGCAGGGTAAGAACGAGATGTTAACAACAATGTGCAAGCGGCGAATGCGCTTGCACATTGTTAGGTACTGCATTAAGAGTACTAGGGATTAACGGTTACAGGGAAGTAAGCGTTGGACCAGCAACACACGTTATCAAACTTGCTGTCTGACGCCTGAAAATTATCTACACGCAGACGCATGATGTACTCCCCGGGTTCCGGGAAGGTTACCTTGGTGGCAACCTCAGTCCACTGCGCACCGCTTTCATTGCCGCCGTTTTCTTTCGCACGCTCTCTGCCCGAAACTTCCGGTGTTTCAATTTCCGGCTTGGCAGGGCCCCGATGCAGAATCCATCCGGTGCCCAGCGCGTAGTGTTCCTCAACGCCTTCATAACCGTAGCGTTCGCCGCGATCCTGAATCAGCGCAGAAAGCGTGACGGGTTCGCCCACACTGGTAACCTGAGGCTCTGCATAAATGCCCACTTCATTAACAGTCTCAGGGCCATCCTCTCTTAACCGGATAGCTGGTCGCAGGGATCCAGCGGCTGCTACGTCGGCGCTCAATTCATAAGCAGTTGAGCTGGCATCACCCGGGACAGACCAGGTCTGGCCGCCCGATGTCAGTGTCCAGACTACTTCGGAGCCTCTCATCGCTGGTGGCAGTATCACGCCAAAAGCGCCGCGTTCCTGAATGCCAACAAATCCACCCCTGCGATACACAGGGAAGTGAGTAGGTTGGGCTCCCTGGAATTGTTCGGGTTCCAACCTGTTATTCGGGCCCAGCGGTATATCGACCGCAGCAGATCTGTTCTGGTTCGCGAAGCCAAAAACCAGGGTTGTAGAACCATCTTCGTTGGCAACCCAGCCATTAAACATCGGCGCTACCGATTCACCGGTCGATCCTCTTGTAGCCAGAGGAAAGTCACGCAGGCTTTCGGGCAACTGGGCGTGCAGGGGGGCCGCAGTCAGCAGCCCCGCCAGCAATGCCAACAGGGATTTAAAACCTTTCAGGCTCATCATTCCGCCCCACCATTGCTGGCCATGTTGCGATTGTCTCGCTCTTTACGCTCAGCAAGCAGCTGCTCATAGGCTTCCTGATCGAGATGAGAAACCGCGATCCAGGCATGGGACATCTCATCGGTTGTGCGCTGGCCCGCACCTACCCATTGTCTTGGGTCCGGATTCATCGGGTTGTTATCCGTGTTGTCGTACCATCCTGTGAGGATAATCGTTGCGCCCGCTGGTATCAGCGGCTGATAGCCGTCTTCATACATGTGGCTATGGTTCCAGGCAGAGGTCCAGTTGGAAATCTGGCTTAACACTTCTGTTCTTCCTGTTTCCGGGTAAAAAACTTCCAGAGACATCGCAACACCGCGCAGATGCATATGAGGCTGGAAACTGTCGATGCGCACTGGATGGTCAAATGACTGGAATCCCTGAGTCATGAGCGTGCCATGAGGAGGAATCAGATAGTCATCGCCGGAAGACAATCGGTATGCACGCAGGTCCTGTCGGTAGCTTTCCTCTTCGACAAATTCGTCTTCTTCATCGTAATACCAGATACCGATGGTCACCTGATCATTAGGCACCGCATTGCCATCAGGGAAATAGTGAATTTCCCATTCAACTTTTGAGTTTGCCGGCACCCGACGACATGCACCCTTGGGTACTTTCTCACCCAGTTTGCCAATCGCAAATTCTGACAGGCGGTCGCCGTTTACCCATTCGCCGTCATCGTTCAGCACTTTGAAGTGCGAGTTGGCATGGTGGGTTGACGCGATGGCTGCTGCGGAGGGGCGAGTCTCAACTGCCTTTATGCAGCGGCTTTCGGTGATGCCGGAATCAACAATAGGTTCCCACCACAGGTCCTGACCTTCAGCGGGAACATCCCAGGCTTCGGATTTAATAGTATGGTCGGGTGGTCCGAGTTCAGCGGCCAAACGGAAGTCATCCAGAGCAGGAAAATCTTTCGGCGCAGGCAAATCTTCCTGACTACCGAAAGGCGAACCCGCGTTGACCCAGTCTACGATGGTGTCGATATCTTCCTGAGACATGCGCCAGTCATTCTGCAGATCCTGTATGCCAATATCAGTATCGTACTGATAAGGAGGCATTTCACGGTTTGCTACCTTGAGCTGGATGAGCGGAGCCCAGGGCCGTACTTCTTCATAGCTGGTGAAGGACATGGGACCAATTGACCCAGGTTGGTGGCATTCCTGGCAATTCTCCTGAATTATCCGGGATACCTCATTGGCATAGGTAGGGTGTGGAGCGGTTTCCTGGGCACTGGCAAGTACCGGAAACGCTGCTGAAACTAGAAATGCACCTAGGAGTTTCTTATACGCCATTTTCCAAATCCTCTAATGGGTCGTTATGTCTCAAGCTGGACGCTGAGAGCAAAAATTGCAGCCGCCCATGCTCCTGATTTGGGCCCTGATCTGCAAGTGAATAATTGTTACGAGTTGTCGATCAAATGTAACAATTTTCGGGCCTTACTTGAACTAATACGAAGCTGCAAGACCTTTAGATTTAAGACGCTTGGCGAAATATGCGCCAAAATTGGTCGTCTGGAGAGGGCTCAACTGCGCACTTTTGATAATTATTCGGGACGTGAGCAAAAATACAATAGATTCAGTAGTTTGAGAAAGTGGGAGGTACTTAAAAAATCAATTTGCCCCTTTTTATACTCGTTTGCAATAGATGCCTGGCAAGCGCAATATGGCAGTGCCAGAATGCCAAACTCTAGTGGAGTCTCCTGCAATTATAAAAACCATATCGGCAATACTCTCCCTCTCTTTGCTCACCCTGATAAGTACCAGCACTCTCGCTCAGGGCGCAAACCCTTTTATAGGCACATGGGATATTGATCTAAGAAAGTCTGACTTTGGTAATGCGACCGTACCGGCTAACATATCCCGCACCTACTTCGACCATCATGATGGAACCTACACCTATATGGTGATTACTACTGCGCAAGATGGCTCGTTGAGCGGTACCACTGCCCGGTACTCATATAGTGGCGAACGATACCCAATCGCCGGCTTTAATCCGGATCAGAGAGCGACAATTTCTTATCGGAAGGTCGGTGAAACGACCGTGGAATACA
>Ga0181593_10005198_pt1 | contig 11795 bp, 5 predicted proteins | sample 071ome_19_FD_133756 | JGI IMG/M metagenome (GOLD analysis project Ga0181593, IMG submission 133756) | Coastal salt marsh microbial communities from the Groves Creek Marsh, Skidaway Island, Georgia - 071413AT metaG (megahit assembly) | ecosystem: Environmental > Aquatic > Marine > Intertidal zone...
CCCGTGAGCCCAATTCCAAAGGGAAGGCGCCCGAACGATCGAATGCCGACATCAAAAATCTGGCCGGCCCTTGGACGGATTGCCCTTCAACAAAGGGGGCAGACGCGTCGCTCCAGTTATCGTTAGAGGCGATCGATTCATCACCTTCGTAAACCACGATGGCAGGATCTTCCAACGGCTGATTGACACCCAATGCCGCCAAACCTGGGCCGACAGCCCGAATCAAGACCTTTTTCGGTTCTGAACCCAGAACCACGAATCCCGCGATCAGGGGAATCTCTCGACCATCGACAAAGCCGCGTGTCGATACATTGAACAGAGAGCGCTCGGGCTCCGCAGCGCTGTCGAAGACCTCGAAAAGACCCTCTCCCTCAACGTTTTCGGATTCTAGAAACACAGTATACAGCCCCGGCTGGAGCGTTCCCAAATATGCGGCGTCCTGACTCCCTCGAGCTAAGGCGGAAGCCCCCACTCGTTCCGAAAACTCTATGAGGCTGTCAAGATTGCTATTTGTTTCCCAATCGTCGTTTTCAGCGATGATTTCCGTCCCTCTAAACACCTTAATAACTGGATCCACAACGAAAGAGCTGACGCCTCTGGCCGATAGATCCGGTCCCAATCCCCGTATCAGCACTTTACGAGGACCTTCGCCAGCGAGAACGAACCCCCCGATCAAGGTTTTATCTCCCGACGAAGCTAATCCTCGGGTGGAAAGATTCACATAACGATTATCCGAAACGCGATTTTCATTCTTCAAATGCATGCTCACGGTCTCAAGTGAGCGCGTCACCGAACCTGATACCAATCGAGAATCGCCAACGACCGAGCCTCGCAAAATCACTCCGGACTGCGACTCGAGATCGAATACTCCTTCCCCATCAAGGGCACCCTTTGCCAAGTCTAATTCGCTCCCATTGAGCCAAACAAACACGCTTCCGTCCTGAAGGACGCGCAGCTCTACGGATTCTCCCGATTTGCCGACCAATCCCCCTTCATAGAATCCTTGGAAACTGGTTAAGCTCGCGGGCTCTTCCTTCGGTTCGCCAGCGAACTCGATATTCAAGCCAGACACCCGTCCCGAAATTCCTCCATCGATTTCACCGGAAATGAGCTGGTCGAGTTCGCTCGAAGCGCTGAATTCTCCAAATGCGTTGATAACGATTGGCTCCCTCGATCTTGAAAATCGACTTACCGTATCCAGAATAGTTATATACCCGGTTCGTTCATTATCGTCTACTTCGATCCAAACAGTCCCGCCCGAATCCGTCGTTCCCGTATAGATACCAGGGCTAATTTCGGGAGGATCCAAAAGGAGATCGTGTAAGTAGTATCGAGAGCCCATCACGCCGTCTACTTTCAAGCGAATCTGAGTATTCACTTTCTCGCTAGCGGTTATCTCAAGCGCATGCGTTCCAGTTTCGCGAAGCTCCAAACCACCGATCTCCTCTACCAGAGACCATTCAAATTCGCCCGTTGGAATATCGCCCGAGACAGACTTCAACTCCAGGGTCACTTGGTCCTCAGATCCCTTCTCAACTCTTTGAAAAATAGAAAACTGGTTCCAATAAGCAGCGGCATAGCGGGCGGACAGCGAAGATACTTCACGCGAATCCAAAACGCGATCATACACTCGTACCTCATCCATTTGGCCATCCCAGGCCCGATCTCCAGTATCCCGATCACCCAAAAAACTTTCGCCTCCATCGAGCGTCTGGTTGCCGATCGGCAGGCGTTGCACCCTAACAATTTGCTCTTGGCCATTTATAAACAGCCGAGGCGTATTGGCAATTTCGGTACTATCGTAAGTTGCGAGCACATGGAGCCATTCGCTCTCGACAACCGTATCTGGAAGCGAATTCCATACACCGAATTCTACGTCGCGATTCGAATAGAATTTAAGCGTATTAGCATTGCCGTCGGGAGGGCTGGGCGTCCCCCTTGTAGAAAAATACAAGTAATAGTCAGGCATATTGACGATTCGCGGGTGTGGACTCGACAGAAGATCGTCCGATCTGACGAATGCAGAAATCGTTACGACCGAGGTAGCCTGGGCTTCAAATCGCACCCTACTCGATGCCCCGGAGAAGTCGACCCCTTTGCCAAGAGGAGCCGCTACGCGACTCGAACCCTGAAACTCTCCATTGCTCCGGCCGGCAGAGTCAATCAAAGATGATCCCGACCCTTCCATTTCCCAGGAATGTATCAGTCCATCCCTGACGTCTCCCGCAGCGCCCACCAGAAATTGCTTCACCGTCTCTCTGACGACCCCATTCTTAGTTGCGGAAACAGGGACCCGGTACGAACCTTCCTCCGAAAATTGAAAGACATATCCACCTTCCGGTGTCTCTACCACCGCAATCCCTTCCTCAGACCCCGCAATCTCTACACTTACGTCGGCGTCCTCCAACGTCTCCACCGTCAACTCAACCGGGATCGAAATATCCGGCAGAAGAATCAAGTGCCCCGGATGGCTAGGCGTTCGTAAGCGAAAGTCCTTCAATTCCGGGTCCAAGGCAGCCAGCAAATCCAAACGCCCTCCTGTCACCGTTTTGCCTTGCATACTTTCGATGGTCGTAACCGTTTCCAAAATACGAGTTTTCAATTCCGCTCCATTTAGATCTGGCTCAAGCGATGACAGAAGAGCTACCGCTCCGGCAACAATGGGCGAGGACATCGAGGTCCCGGTAAGAAACTCATAGTCGTCGTTGTTGCTGGTCGAGTAAATCTCTTGTCCCGGAGCGGCCAAATCGACACTTTTGGCCCCAAAATTAGTTCCACTCGAGAGTTCATCCCCTTGCGTCGAACTAGCCACCGAAATTACATTGCTCTCCGGAAAACCGGCTGGGTATTGGGAATTACCAGGGGCATCAATATCCTCGCCGCTATTGCCCGCCGCCGCAACGAATACGATGCCCAAGTTTTCGTGCGTCTGGATTTCGCTTCGGGCTATGTCGTTCGGGGCTGCCGATCCGTAGGAATTATTCGTCGCGACCACTTTTACACCGGCGTTCCACATCATAGAAACGTACCTCAAAGACTCCGCGATAGCGGAGCTAGACAGACCACCGGCATCACCGACCTTCAATGGCAAGATCTTGATTCCCCAGCCAACTCCGGATCCACCTATACCGTTATTTCCACGCGCTCCCGCGATGCCCGATACATGCGTTCCATGGCCCGTTACATCATTGGGATTGGCATCGTCGTCCACAAAATCCCATCCATTGATATCATCCACGAAGCCGTTGCTATCATCGTCCACTCCATTACCTGGAATTTCGTTGGGATTAACAAAAATATTGTCCACCAGATCCGGGTGCTCAATCGAGCAGCCGGTATCGATTATCGCTACGATTCTATCTTCGCTGCCAGTTCCTATGCTCCACGCTTCCGCGGCGTTGACTTGATCCAAGTGCCAGAGCAATGCAGGCGAATATTCACTCGAAATGGCTGCCTGAAAGTGCAAGTGATCCTGAGAAACCGTCGATTCGGGGAACGATTGGCGCAGGGAATCCAGCGCTCTGAGATAGCTACCGATACTCGGCTTATTCAACCTAATTTGAACGAAGTCCGACAGGCGAGATTTCCATGAAATCGTTGCCTCGATCTCCTCGAGCCGACTAGCCAAAACCAATGCTTCAACCAAAGCAGGATTCGCGTCGAACATGATCTCGTCTCCTTTGGCAGCGATCTGCTGACTCAAAACCGGCTTCTCTTCCGACTCGCTCCATTCGAATCGCTCTTCTAGGAGAACAAAGGGAACGCTCTCGCTCGCCCCTTCTAGCAAGTAGAAAACCGTTGTTTCTGGAGCCCCCTCCGAACCGGCATCCTCAACTCTGTCGATCACCACGTAATCAGCGAAACGCCCAGCGGGTCGTTTGTCTGCGTGGTCGCCCTCAAGCGCTACCTCATCCTTTTCGACTTCAAAAGAGATGGGGTCGTGGCTCCGCTTCCCTTGCTTCGACGCGCTCGGAGGTTCGCCAAAATCGTCATTCCTAAAAATGGGGGACTGGGAATGATACCCGTGATAGACGAGCGCTAACATCGCCCCCAAAACAAGTACCACCGCCAACACTGCCCGATTCCGCTTCATCAATTTAGGCTTATACCATCTCTAGGAAGGAATGATTCGGCATCGTTTGCCTATTCCTTTTTCGCAAGTGGCATTCGATAGTACGACCCGCATTTCGCTCTGTATTCAAAAAATGACCGCGAGAATCCCTCTCGCGGTCGCAAATGTTCAACGCATATTACGTTTCAAGCAGCGCCTTACTCAAGATGACTCAGATTCCGAGGAAGCCGTTTCGACCTCTTCAATCGTCTTGAACGTCAAGGCATCCTCTTCGCGGTCGACGGTGACCGAGTCGCCCTCATTTACTTCGCTAGCGAGCAGGGACTCCGCAAGCGGATCTTCAAGCAGTCTTTCGATAGAGCGCCTGAGAGGACGGGCTCCGTACTTCTCGTCGTATCCATTGTCGATGATCAAAGCTTTGGCGTCCTTGGTAAGGTCGATGGTGATCCTCTTTTCCGCCAAACGCTTTTGCACCTTGGCTATTTCAAGGTCCACAATTTTCAACAAGTCGTCTCTCGTCAAATTGTGGAAGACAATCAAGTCATTGATCCGATTGAGAAACTCCGGCTTGAACGCTTTCTTGGCCTCATCCATCACATTTTCCTTGATGGCTTCGTAATCATCGTTCATCGACTTCGCCGCCCCGAATCCCATCTTCGACTGCCTCTGGATCGCGGCCGCCCCCACATTGGTAGTCATGATGATGATCGTGTTGCGAAAATCGATTTCCCGCCCTAAGCTGTCCGTCAGTCGCCCTTCCTCAAAGATCTGCAACATGATCTGAACCACATCGGGATGGGCCTTCTCGATTTCGTCGAAGAGAACCACTGAGTACGGCTTGCGGCGCACTTGTTCGGAAAGCTGGCCGCCTTCCTCGTGTCCCACATAGCCAGGTGGCGATCCGATCATTCTGGATACAGAAAATTTCTCCATGTATTCAGACATGTCCACTTGGATAATCGAATCCCGGTCGCCAAACATTTTTTCGGCCAAGGTTTGAGCCAAAAAGGTTTTTCCCACCCCTGTTGGACCGAGGAACATGAACGCCCCAATCGGGCGATTCGGGTCTTTGAGGTCGGCCCGGCTTCGACGCAAGGCTTTGGCAATCGTGGAACAAGCTTCGTCCTGCCCAATAACCGTGGACTGCAATTCCTCCGCCAACTTCAAGAGACGCTCGGTCTCCTTTTTTTCCATACGGTTGACCGGAATGCCAGTCCAATCGGCAACGACCCGCATCATATCATCCTCGTCGACTGTAATGCGATTCTCCTCGCGATTCTTTTTCCACTCCTCGAGGACGTTCTCCTGCTCGGCTCGCAGACGCTTTTCCTCATCTCTGAACTTGGCAGCCTCCTCAAAATGCTGCTTACTTATCGCCTCTTCTTTACTGGCGCAAACCTCCTCGATTTTCGCTGTCAAAGACTCGATCTCGGGAGGACGCGCCAAGGATGCGATACGAGCTTTCGAACCCGCCTCATCCATGATATCAATCGCCTTGTCCGGCAGGTAGCGCGAAGTGATGTACCGCTCAGAGAGTTTGGCAGCAGCCTCCAGCGCTTTATCAGTAAATACAGCTTTGTGATGATCTTCGTACTTCTGACGAATCCCCTTTAGAATCAGAATGGTATCGTCGACGCTGGGAGCGTCTACCTGCACGCTCTGGAATCGTCGATCCAAAGCACTGTCCTTCTCTATATACTTCCGATACTCGTTAAGCGTCGTCGCCCCGATACACTGGAGTTCGCCACGAGATAAAGCCGGTTTGAAAATGTTAGACGCATCCATGGCTCCTTCGGCGGCCCCCGCTCCCACGATCGTGTGCAGCTCATCTATGAAGATGATCACGTTGCCAGCCCGCTTGATTTCGTCCATGACCGCTTTGATTCGCTCTTCGAATTGGCCCCTGTACTTAGTGCCTGCAACCATGAGAGCCAAGTCGAGCGTGATGACACGCTTGTCGACGAGGATCTCCGGAATAATGCCACTGGCGATCTCCAAGGCTAAGCCCTCGACAATGGCTGTCTTGCCGACGCCGGCCTCGCCGATCAGTACTGGATTGTTCTTAGTCCGGCGGCAAAGAATTTGTATCACGCGGCGAATTTCAGCCTTGCGGCCGATCACCGGATCGAGCTCGCCATTTTTAGCCAATTCCGTCAAATCGCGTCCAAATGCTTTGAGGGCAGGCGTCTTGGTCTCTTTCTTTTCTTCACCACCTTGGCCTCTCGGCGAAGCGATGGCCTCCTCTGTTTCTCCGGAAAATTGCGGATCCAGCTCGCGCAGAATTTCGTTGCGGGTGCGCTCGATGTCGACGTCCAGGGACTTTAAGACGCGGGCAGCCACGCCTTCGCCCTCTCGCAGCAGCCCGAGAAGAATGTGCTCGGTTCCCACGTAGCTGTGATTGAGGGCCTTCGCCTCTTTGCCCGCCAGAGCCAGCACTTTTTTAACTCTAGGCGTGTAGGGGATGCTGCCAGACTCTTTTCCCTCCGGACCGGAGCCCACTTGCTTCTCCACAGCGCTGCGGACCGTTTCCAAGTCCAGCCCCATCTTCTGTAAAACGCTTACGGCAACACCCTGGCCGAGCTTGATGAGCCCCAGCAGAATGTGCTCGGTACCCACGTAGTTGTGGTGGAATCTATCCGCCTCTTTTCTGGCAAGCGCGAGCACTTGCTGCGCTCGCGGCGTAAAATTGTTCATTGGTTCCATTTACCCCTACTCGTTCTCCTCTTCGTTGATTGACTCAGTGTCTGCGCTTTCTGCCCCAGCCGTTGCGTTCAAAACACTATTTACAGGTTTGTCGACATTCTCAAATTGTTTCCGCAAATATTCAGAGCGATACGCATCCCGCTCGCTAGTATCGATCGACTTGCCAGCGTGATACTGAATATGCCCCGGCTGACATTCGATGAACAAACGATCAACAATGTTCCTCATTTCCTCGGGAAAAATCTCTAAATCTACCCCGAATCGTACCAGCGAAACCAAATTCATGCACTCGTTCGAGCTCAGGAGATGGCTGTACTGCAAAATCCCGTAGGCCCTGCCGATCTTGTCCAGCAGCTTATTCGGATCGTTCTCAAGAATCTTTTCCCGAGCATTGATCTCCTGATCAATGATGGTCTTCAGCACGGATGACAGCCTTTTGATGATCGCTTCCTCAGATTCTCCTAAGGTCGTCTGGTTGGAAATCTGGAAAATGCTACCGCTCGCATCCGATCCCTCGCCAAAGAGGCCGCGAACCGCGATTCCGAGCTGGTTCACCGCTCTGACCACCTTCTCCATCTGATTGGAAATGACCAAGGCTGGAAGATGCATCATGGCAGAGGCTCGCATTCCCGTGCCCACATTGGTCGGGCAGGCGGTTAAATAGCCAAGACGAGAGGAAAATGCGTAGTTCAGATCGCCTTCCAAAGACGTATCCAAATTATTGACCGCATTCCAGGCACTCTTGAATCGATAGCCCGCCTTGACCACCTGCATCCTGAGATGGTCCTCCTCGTTGATCATAACAGAGACCGACTGATCTTTACTCATAACCACCCCAGCGCTCTCCGGCGATCCAGATAATTCCCGGCTAATCAAGTGCCGTTCAACCAAGATCTGCTTTTCCAAGTCCGAAAGCTCCTCGATCTCAGCCGTAATGCCGCTCTTCATTGGCCGAAGCGTGGCCAACGCGGGTAAACATGTCTCGAGTACTTCTCTCTTCTGTGGCAACTTGGCCCAGCCAGGAAACGGGTGGTTGCTCAAATTGCGGGCCAGACGCACTCGAGTCATCAAGACCACAGGGCACTTTTTCGCCGTCCCCTCGGTCATGACAGATTTGTTGTCAAAAATGTCTTTGATAACCATTTCAGTTACGCAGTTTCCTCCGCCTCCAAGGACTTCTTCAGCTCCAAAATCTCATCGCGATACTGGGCGGCTTCTTCATACTGCTCGTTCGCTATTGCCTTCTGCAAATCACCCTCCAAAGAACTGATCCGGTCTTCGTACGACTTCCGTTCAAGAGCATCCTCTGGAACCTTCCCTTTATGCTGGTCGCCTCGATGCATACCTTGCAAAGCCCTGCCCAAGAGGGGCGCAAAGGTTTCGTAGCAATGTTCGCAACCCAGCCTACCAGTCTTCTTAAACTCCTTCTGCGTGTACTCGCATTCTGGGCATTCATCCGAAGATTCGAGAAACTCTGTCGCCTCTTCGGAACCTACTCCCGGTTTCACCAGCAAATCCGCCAACGAGTAGCCATCGGGGTTCGTTATTCCCTTCTCCTCTGCGCATGACTCGCAGAGATCGATTTTGTGGATCTGGTTATTGATGATCTGCGTCAAGTGCACAGTGGCTGACGCGTTACAAACATCGCACTTTAGAGACTTACCCATGAAAACTCTTCTACCTAATTAACCTTTCAATTTCCAACAGGAAAACGTTTTCGCTGAACAAATGAACAAAAATACTACGCACGAGCCGCGCCAATTATTAAAGGAGCGTAATTCTGGTTCCTGGAAGTCCCAAAATCGGCGATTCGACCCGATTTTCACGCCCATTTTGAAGCAAATTTAACCCGATCCCGAAAGCTATCAACCTTTAGTGGATCGACCCCTGGGAAAATCTTTCCCCCGCACCTAATCAGAATGCGCCTATCAGCAATTCTTGTTGTTAAAGCGATCGACGATGCCACTCATTTTGGTAACGTTACCAAAAAGAGTGGCTCGATTGACTATGCGGAACAGAAAAATGGCGTTTAGTCGTTTGATGCTTCAGACGCTGGAGTACGGGCTCTCTTCTACGTCCAACCGTGACGCAAAAGCGTCGACTTGACTGAAAACGGAAAATGAACGCGCCGGGATGTCGCGTTCCACCCTTGGTCCAGATTAAGGAAGATGGCTCTCGACCTCGCTCCTGCACTGGAGCTCCGGCGGCGCGAGCCGGGCGAGCTTTTCCCACGCGAATTAAGCTGTGGCGTGAATAAGGCGACCTACGAAAGGCGGGATTTGTTCGCGCCAATGGCCCTGCTAAAAACTGTCCAAGCACCTATAGACGAAATAGCCGCTCCTACCCCTCGTCGCTAGGCTACCCCGCCTAGAGCAGCACCCCTCGACTAGATACTTCCTGGTGAAAGGCTGCGTGCAGCTTCTTGGTCACCTCGCCGGGCTTGCCCGAGCCAATCACGCGGCCATCCAGCTTAACTACGGGAATGAGCTCAGCCGCGGTACCAGTAAGAAAACACTCATCGGCATTCCAAATTTCGTGACGGGTCAAGTTGCACTCTTTTACCGAGATGCCCGCCGCTTCCGCCAATTCGATTACCGCGCCCCGAGTGATTCCCCTGAGGGCTCCATTGGACACATCCGGCGTGTACATGCGGCCTTTGTAGACAATGAAGATATTGTCACCCGTGCACTCGGCCACGTAGCCTTGGTCATTGAGCATGATCGCTTCCAAAGACCCGCATTGGGCCGCTTCCATTTTGGCGAGAATGTTATTCAAATAATTGAGCGACTTGATGGCCGGGTTGAGGGCCGCCGGTCCCGAACGACGCGTGGGAACAGTGACAATGGAAAGTCCCTCTGTGTAATGCACTTCAGGATAAAGGCGGATCGTATCAGCGATAATTATCACAGACGGCTTGGGACAGGAGTTGGGCGATAGGCCCAAATCCCCGCGCCCGCGAGTGACCAGCAATCTGACGTATCCATCGACGATCCCATTCTGGCGGCAGGCCTCGCAAACTGCGTCTTCCATTTCCTCGGGAGACATCGGTATTTCCAAAAGGATGTCCTTGGCCGAATGCCACAAGCGTTCTAGGTGCTCCTGCAAGCGGTAAACGCATTTTTGGTAAACTCGAATCCCTTCAAAGATTCCATCTCCGTAAAGCAGGCCATGATCGAAAACCGAGATCTTCGCATCTTCTTTCTCAACGAGTTCGCCATCCAGGAAAATTTTCATCGCGGTAATAACTGCTTGTTCGTCGGCCGCTTGCAAAGAAAAATCTGATAGAGGCTAACGCATGTGAACGGAATTGCCTAGGGTTTCACAATTCGCCGCCTTTTATCAGGGAATCCTTTACAGAGCCCTAAGGTATTCGTCCATCGGCAGCCTAATCGCATTACCGTTGAAGGGTAAAAAAGCAGGATCGCACTTGTAAAATCGCATCTGTGAGATGATCATGCAACCCCGCTAGCTATATCTGGCAAAATCGATACTGAACGCTTAACCCAATTTCGATTAACATTTACCTATGAACTATCGCAGCTCGAACAAACGCCGCTCGGAAGGCTTCACGCTGATCGAGGTCCTCACTGTCATCGCAATCATAGCCATCCTGTCTGCAATCCTCGTGCCAACGGTGACGCAAATGCGCGAAACCGCTCGCAAGACGAAGGACATCAACAACCTTCGCCAAATCATTAATGCTTCATTGCTATTCGCCAGCCAGAACAGCGAGCGATTTGTTAGCGACACCAACACGATCGATTCATCTGGTCGGGTCATCAACACAGGAGGAACAGGTACGATCGACAATGTAATTGAAACGCTCGCTGCCGGCGCCGGACTCAATGAGTTAAATAGCTGGGTAAGCGATAGCGATGGACAGGCTCTCAATCTCGCTGGCCCAGTACCGGTTCTCATCACAACCGCTGGCACACCCCCGACCGTAAATCCAAATCCAGTTCTAACGGGCACAGGTTCAGGTGGAGATGATGGAGGGATCGTGTCGTACGAGTACGTTCTCAACCTCACGACAGCATCACCAACTACAACACCATTAACCTTCTCCCGCATCGACTCTCCTGGCTCTCCAGACTGGGCGACCACAGACATCTACGGAACTGACGGGGGACATATAGGCTTCGTTGGAGGCAGTGTTGCCTGGTTTGAAACACTAACGGGCAATCTGACCGATGGTACCGGTTCTACAGTCAATAGCATTACTGCAGCTCTGACCAACGTTCCCGGAACGCAAGGCACTGTTTCCATTGCCTCTAATCCAGACACAAGCGGAACGCCTTAAGCGATACCGAACCGTTATTCAAGTTTGGCGACGCTCCTCCCATTTGAGGGAGGAGCATTTTTATTTTCGTGTCACTACCGCTTTCTTTCGCCTTGGATACAAGACTCGGCACATCGGGCAAACCGTCCCGTCGCATCCCCGCGCCGTACAGTATTCACGGCCATAGTAGATGATTTGCAGATGGAGGTCATTCCATCGCTTTTTCGGAAACAAGCTCTTGAGATCCTTCTCCGTTTGGGCTACGTTTTTTCCACTGGTCAATCCCCACCTCTGAGCCAAACGGTGAATATGCGTGTCCACTGGAAAAGCAGGATGCCCAAAAGCTTGGGCCATAACCACGGAGGCCGTTTTGTGTCCCACTCCTGGTAAGGCCTCTAGGGCGTCGAAATCTTCTGGAACCTGGCCATTGTAATTTTCTACGAGAATATTCGACAAATCGCGAATGGCTTGAGCTTTTCGCGGAGCCAAGCCGCAAGGGCGGACGACCGTTTCGATCGTTCCCGCATCCACCTTCCCCATATCGAAGGGGTTGTCGGCCAGGGACCAAAGGCTCGGCGTCGTTTTGTTAACGCGAACGTCAGTGCATTGAGCCGAAAGCAGAACCGCGACCAATAAGGTGTAGGTATCCTTGTGGTCCAATGGAATAGGTGGATTCGGATAAAGCCTGTCCAGTTCCCGGTCAACGTAGGCCGCTCGCTCTTTTTTGATCATACGCAGCCC
>Ga0181593_10005199_pt1 | contig 11794 bp, 10 predicted proteins | sample 071ome_19_FD_133756 | JGI IMG/M metagenome (GOLD analysis project Ga0181593, IMG submission 133756) | Coastal salt marsh microbial communities from the Groves Creek Marsh, Skidaway Island, Georgia - 071413AT metaG (megahit assembly) | ecosystem: Environmental > Aquatic > Marine > Intertidal...
CGAAGGAGACCGGTCGGCCGATCCGGAAAACGTGATCGCCGACTTTTCCGAACGATTCCTCGCCTGGTATCGAACCTGGCAGGATGGCGGTTTTCAGGTCGTTCGCGACTCTTGGCTCGCGCGCGCGCATGGCGTGGGGCAACCAATTCGGGTGCGACTCCATGACGAAACTGTCGATGCGGTCTTTGACGGCGTCGACGAAACAGGCGCACTGTTGGCGCGGATGACGGACGGCACCACCCGACGTGTCACCGGTGGCGAAGTATTTTTTGGGAGCAGGGGCTAGCCCATGCTGTTGGCGATCGACTCAGGCAATACCAATATCGTTTTCGCGGTCTACGACGGCGACGAACGAATGGGCTTGTGGCGCGCGGCAACGGGACAGCCGCGGACGGCCGACGACTATGCTGTGTGGCTCTCCAGCTTGATGGAGATGCAAGGCCTGAAACCCGGACAAATCACCGACGCGATCATCTGCAGCGTGGTGCCACATGCATTGCTCGATCTCGAGCAATTGTGCCGTCGCTACTTTGACTGCGACCCCGTCATCATCAGTCAAAAGCTCGATCTCGGGATCGAGGTTGCGATCGACGACCCGGAATCCGCCGGCGCCGATCGACTTGCCAATGCGGTCGCGGTCAGTACCAAATACGGTGGGCCGGCGATCGTTCTCGATTTCGGGACCGGTACCACGTTCGATATCGTCGATGCCCACGGTAACTATCGGGGCGGGGTCATTGCTCCGGGGATCAACCTCTCCCTCAAAGCGCTCCACGATGCCGCGGCCCACTTACCGCGAATCGCAGTTGCTCGACCGGACAAGGTGATCGGCGGCGGGACCGTTGGCGCCATGCAATCCGGTGTGTATTGGGGCTATCTCGGTTTGATCGAAGGGCTTATCGCGCGGATCACCAAGGAATTCGGCCAACCGATGAAAGTCATCGCAACTGGCGGTTTGGCGGCAATCTTCAACGATGCCTCAGACGTCATCACCGATATCGACCCCGACATCACGTTGACTGGGATCGTCGAGATTTGGAAACGTCAAAAAAGGTCCGCGGCCCAATGAGCAACGACAACGAATTGTTGTTCCTGCCGCTCGGCGGGTCCGGCGAGATCGGCATGAATCTCAACCTCTACGCCCATCGCGGAAAGTGGCTGATGGTCGATTTGGGGATTACCTTCGCCGACGACTCGCTGCCCGGCATCGATGTCCTCACCCCCGACACCAGTTTCATCGAAAGCGAACGCGACAATCTTGTTGCCTTGGTCCTAACCCACGCCCACGAAGATCACCTCGGCGCCGTTCCTTACCTCTGGGACCGCCTAAAATGCCCGATCTATGCCACGCCCTTCGCGGCCGCCGTGCTGGAGCGAAAGTTGTCCGACGGCGGTCACGCGAAGTCCGGCCCGATCCACATTGTCGACTATGGCCAAGTGCAGGAAATTGGACCTTTCCAGGTGACCTACTGGCCCATCACGCATTCCATTCCCGAAGGCAGCGCACTCACGATCCGCACAGAGGCAGGCACCGTCTTTCATACCGGTGATTGGAAGTTCGACCCCGATCCTGTCGTTGGCCAACCCACCGACGAAGAGCGCCTGAGGAAAATCGGCGACGACGGCGTTTTAGCGATGATTTGCGATTCCACAAACGTGTTCGGCGAAGGCGAATCGGGCTCGGAGGGGGCCGTCAAAGAAAGCTTGACCCGTCTGGTCGACGAACAGCCCGGTCGGGTCGTCATCACCACGTTCTCATCCAATATTGCGCGGATTCGCAGCGCCGCCGAGGTTGCCATGGCGACGGGGCGATCTCTCGCGGTCGCCGGACGGTCGTTGTTGCGCATGATCGACTCGGCGCAGAAGGCCGGCTACTTGCAAGACATCCCCAAGATCTTGCGCGACGAAGAGGTGCCTCTGTTGCCGCGCGAAAACTTGCTGCTCCTGTGCACCGGTTGCCAAGGCGAGCCCCGCGGCGCGATGAGTCGAATCGCCTTTCACGATCATCCCCACGTCAGCCTTGAGCCCGGCGATACTGTGATCTTCTCCTCCAAGATCATTCCCGGCAACGAACGCCCCATCGGCACGTTGTGTAACCGGCTGGTCGAAGGGGGGATCGAGGTGCTGACCGAACACACCGATTTCGTCCATGTCTCCGGTCACCCGCGCCGCGAGGAACTGCGCCGTATGTACGCCCATTTGCGCCCCCAAATTGCCGTGCCCGTCCACGGCGAATCGGTACATCTCGCCGAACACAGCACGCTGGCCGCAAGTCTCGGCGTCCCCCAAGTGGTCACCCCGCACAACGGCAACGTCATCCGGCTGGCGCCGGGCCCTGCCGAGGTGATCGACCACGTCCCCAGCGGGCGTTTCGCAGTGGACGATGGCTTACTGGTGTCGACTGACAGCGATGCGTTGCGCGAACGGCGACGCCTCATGCACAACGGTATAATTGTGGTCGTCATAGTGGCCGGTTCGGAGACACCCGATGTTCGGGTCTCGGTCCACGGCCTGGCAGCCGAACCCGGTGAGAACTTGCCCGACGATATCGGGGCCGAAATCGAAGACCAGATCGCTCGCGCGCCGCGGGGACGCCGGACCGATCCGGTCGATCTCGAGACCTTCGCGCGTCGCGCCATCAATCGCGTGGTGCGGTCGATTTCTCAGAAACGCCCGCTGGTCGATATTCAGGTGATTTTGCCGGCACCGCCAGCCCGCAGCCGCCGTCACAAGGAGGTCGTCAAATGATCGGCAATTTGAACCATGTCGCGATCGTCGTGCCCGATTTAGCGGCCGCCGCGGCGCAATACCGTGACACCCTGGGCGCCACCGTCTCGGACGCGCACGACTTGCCCGACCACGGCGTGACCACCGTGTTCGTGGAGCTACCGAACACCAAGATCGAATTACTCCATCCGCTCGGTGATAATTCACCGATTGCGGCTTTCCTCGACCGCAATCCCGCGGGTGGGATGCACCATATTTGCCTCGAGGTCGATGATATCGCGGTTGCTTGCGACCGGCTGGTAGAAGAGGGGGCTCGGGTCCTAGGCGACGGCAAACCCAAGACCGGCGCCCACGGCAAGCCCGTCTTGTTCCTGCACCCCAAAGATTTCAACGGCACCCTCATCGAACTGGAAGAGGTCTAACGCCGTGAACCTCGTCACCGGGATTGCAGTCTATTTTGTCCTGTGGTGGATCACGCTTTTCATGGTCCTGCCATGGGGCAACCGGCCCGAAACAGAGGTCCAGGAGGGCAACGTGCCGAGCGCCCCGGCCAAGCCTCGAATCGGCCTCAAAGCCCTCATTACAACCGGTGTGGCGGCGATTTTTTGGCTGATCATCTGGTACGTGGTGCGCAGCGATTTGATCCCCCTTAGGGAAGCAGGCCCCATTTAACCAGAACATTAGAGAAATTAGCTAACCGCTTGCTTTAAAAAAGAAAAGCAAGGCACAAGGCCTTGCTTTTGAGCAGCTCCGGGCCCTTTTGGGCCTCCAATTTACCGTTTGTTGTGTATTCCTCCCTAAACTCGGGCCGGGTTGTCCCTCAACCTGAGCGAGGCAAATATTAACGATATGGATTTGGAGCGTCACCCACTATATCGACGCGCCGAGCAAATTTTCCGGTTGACTCGGGGGTCTCTAGGCGGGCCCTCGCGGGGACGGCGAAAAGCGCTGAAAATAGCCTTTTTTGGGGTCGCCCTTTCGGTCATGCCGACCGTTGCGATGGCCCAAGAATCGGCCAAACAGCCCCCTCCGGAAGACCTCAAGATCACACTCAGCGAGGCCGATTGCCAGGCGCTAGTTGCCTACACGGACACCGACGCGGCGGCATATCGACCGGGCGTCGATGCACACGGTCGCCCCGTCGTGGGCGCCAACGTTACAAACCAAAATCCCGGACTGATCCCCAACGAGATCACCTTCACCCTGACACTCCGCCTCGGCGACTTCGCGCCCGATATCGCAGCGGGGTTGGCTGACTCGACTGCTCCGATTGGCGAGATTGCCGTGCGTGGGCAAGAGATCTTCTTGAACGGCCATTCGCTCAACACGCTTCAGACCGAAGCCCTCGCGGTTCAATGCCAACAGCAAATTGAGACACGCCAACCCGACTAGACGTCGCGCGTCACGTTGCGCGCCGGATTCGGTTTGCCTAAAGTCGAGCCGCGTTCGTTCCCACCCCGATTTATTCCTGAGGCGCCAATGCGTTTGTCGCAGTTCTTTCTCCCCACGCTGAAGGAAGTTCCCTCCGAAGCGCAGATCGTCTCGCATCAGTTAATGCTGCGCGCGGGCATGATTCGGCAGTCCTCTGCTGGCATCTACTCTTGGCTGCCACTGGGTTACCGGGTGCTGCGCAAGATCGAGCAGATCGTTCGGGAAGAACAAGACGCCATAGGCGCACAAGAACTCCTCATGCCGACCATCCAACCCGCCGATATCTGGCGTGAAAGCGGCCGGTACGACGATTACGGCAAGGAAATGCTACGGATCACCGATCGTCACGACCGGGACATGCTCTACGGTCCAACGAACGAAGAACTGATTACCGAGATCGTCAAGGCCTCGATCAAAAGCTACCGCGACCTGCCCAAGCTGCTCTACCACATCCAATGGAAATTCCGCGACGAGGTCCGGCCCCGCTTCGGCGTGATGCGCGGCCGCGAGTTCCTGATGAAGGACAGCTACTCCTTCGATCTCGACTACGACGGCGCGCGCCGCGTCTACAACAAGACATTCTTGAGCTACCTGCGGACCTATGCGCGCATGGGCCTCAAGGCCATCCCGATGAAGGCCGATACCGGTCCCATCGGTGGCGACCTGAGTCACGAGTTCATCATCCTCGCCGACACCGGCGAGAGCCAAGTCTTTTGCGATCGCGAACTAATTGAGCGCGATGCGCTGAAAGACGCCGCCAGTCTCGAAGGCGACTTACAGGCAGAGGTCGATGCCTGGACATCGCGCTACGCCGCAACCGACGAAATGCACGACCAATCCCGCTTCGAGTCTGAGGTCCCCGCCGACCGCCAAGTCACCGCACGCGGGATCGAGGTCGGACACATCTTCTACTTCGGCACCAAATACTCCGAAGCCATGGGCGCCGTCGTCACGACGCAAGACGGCGAACAGGTCCCTCTGGAGATGGGATCCTACGGGATCGGTGTCTCCCGCCTCGTCGGTGCCATCATCGAGGCATCCCATGACGAAAACGGGATCGTTTGGCCCCGTCCGGTGGCACCGTTCGATGTCGGCCTCATCAACCTCAAGTCGGGCGATGCGGATTGCGACAGGGCGGCGGCGGGCCTTTACGAGAGCTTCAAGTTGGCGGGGCTGGATGTGCTTTATGACGATACCGACGGGCGCGCCGGCGCCAAGTTCGCCAACATGGACCTGATCGGCCTGCCGTTCCAGGTCGTCGTCGGACCGCGCGGGCTGAAATCAGGCGTGGTCGAAATCAAGAACCGGGCAACCGGCCAGCGCTACGAATTGTCACCCGAATCCGCCCTCGCGCACCTCACGGGATAAACCGCTTGTTGCGACGCATCGCCAAAGGATCGCTCTAACGTGTTCAGCGCGTTCGAATGGCTGGTGGCGATGCGTTATCTCCGGGCGCGCCGCGCGGAAGGCTTTATCTCCGTCATCGCCGGCTTCTCACTCCTCGGCATTGCTCTGGGCGTGGCAACCTTGATCGTCGTCCTTTCGGTCATGAACGGGTTTCGCGCCGAACTCTTGGGTCGAATTCTCGGGTTGAACGGCCACATCCTGGTTCAAGGGATCGCTGCACCGCTTGAAGACTACGACGACCTTTCCGCGCGCATCGCCGCTGCCGGCGGGGTCGTGCGCGCCAGCCCGATCATCGAGGGGCAGGTCATGGCCACCTCGCAGCGCTTCGCCTCCGGCGCCTTGGTACGCGGGATGCGATCCCAAGACATGATGAGCCACGAGGTATTGGCCGACGGCATCATCGCGGGCACCCTGGACAACCTCGATCCGCGCAACGATATCGTCGTGGGGCGCCGGCTCGCCAATCGGCTTGGCGTCGGTTTGGGCGATCCCGTCACGCTTATATCGCCGCAAGGCACGTCGACCCCGGTCGGCACCGTCCCGCGATCGCGAACCTACCGTATGGCCGCGATCTTCGATGTCGGTATGTTCGAATACGATTCGACCTTCATCTTCATGCCGCTCGAGGCCGCGCAGATCTATTTCCGGCAACGCGACAGCGTCACCGCCGTCGAAGTCATTCTGGACGACCCCGACGCCGTCAACCAAGCGCGCGAAACCTTGCTTCCGTTCACCAGCGGGCGCGAACGCCTAACGGATTGGCAACAGGTCAATTCGTCCTACTTCAATGCACTCCAGGTCGAGCGCAACGTCATGTTCCTGATCCTGACGCTGATCATCCTCGTGGCTGCCTTCAACATCATTTCCAGCCTCATCATGCTGGTGAAGGACAAGGGGCGCGATATCGCGATCCTACGCACGATGGGCGCGACACGGGGCAGTGTCATGCGCGTCTTCTTCCTCGCAGGCGCCAGCATTGGGATCGTCGGCACGCTATCCGGGCTCGCCTTGGGCGTCGCGTTTGCCGATAACATCGCCACGCTTCAGGGTTGGCTCGAGGGCCTGACCGGCACCAACCTCTTCGCCGCCGAAGTGTATTTCCTGTCGCAACTCCCCGCCGAGATCGATTGGGGTGAGGTGACGGCCGTAGTCCTTATGGGATTGGGCCTATCCTTGTTGGCCACCATCTACCCGTCCTGGCGCGCGGCGCGCCTCGATCCTGTAGAAGCGCTGCGCTACGAATGACGACAGTGTCGCATGAAACCCCTGGGACCGCGGCGCTCGAACTGCGCGCCATCACCAAGGTGTTCGAACAAGGCGGCGAGACGATCAGCGTCCTCCGCGGGGCTTCGCTTCGGGTCGAGACCGGCGAAACGGTAGCCTTGCTCGGGCCTTCAGGTGCCGGCAAATCGACCTTCCTCCAGGTGGCCGGCCTGCTTGACCGGCCCGATGACGGCGAGGTCATCGTCGGTGGCCATTCGGCCAAAGGCCTTTCCGAAAGCGAACGCACCCGGTTGCGCCGCGACACCCTCGGGTTCGTTTACCAATTCCACCACCTGTTGCCGGAGTTCACGGCGCAAGAAAACATCGTTCTGCCACAACTCATCGCGGGGCAGGGGCGTCGGCTCGCGCAAGAGAGGGCTATGACGCTGCTTGGCAGCCTCGGCGTCGAACACCGCGCCTCGCATCGACCGGCTCGCCTGTCGGGCGGCGAACAACAACGGGTCGCCATTGCGCGCGCCCTAGCAAATCAACCCGCGGTGCTGTTGGCCGATGAGCCGACGGGAAATCTCGATGCCAAGACCGCCGACCAAGTCTTTGGCCAATTGCAGACCCTCGTCGCGCAAGTTGGCCTTGCCGCGATCATCGCGACGCATAACGAAACACTTGCCGCGCGGATGGACCGGATTGTCCGTCTCGTCGACGGCGTTCTGGTACAGGATTAATCCACAGGAATCTGGTTCTAGCGCCCGTCAAATGGGCTGACAGCGTCGCCGGGCTGTGAAATCGTTACGGCGATGAGTCACGCGCCGTTCGTTCACCTCCACGTCCATACTGCGTACTCGCTTTCGGAAGGTGCACTGCGGTTATCGGCGCTCACCGACCTCTGTCAGCGCTTCAAAATGCCGGCTGTCGCCATGACGGATACCGGCAATTTGTTTGGCGGTCTCGAATTCTCCCTCGCCTGCAGCAAAGCCGGCATCCAACCGATCATCGGCTCCTCACTGGCGGTCGATTTCACGACCGATACCCAAGAATCGCGCCGCCGCGAACCACGCCGCTTGGTGCTGTTGGCGCAGAACGACGCGGGTTACCAAAACCTCCTCAAGCTCTCGTCGATTTCCTATCTCGACACCCCACCCGGCGAAATGGCCCAAGTCGATAGCGCCACGTTGGCGCGTCACGCCGACGGATTGATCGCTTTGACCGGCGGCCCCGAAGGCCCGCTGGGACCCCTCCTTGATGGCGGTCAGATTGATGCTGCCGAAGCGATCATGCGGCATCTTCTGGAGGCCTTCGGCGATCGGCTTTACGCCGAGGTCCAGCGCCACGGTCTTGGGCGTGAGCAAAAGATCGAAACCGCGCTGGTCGAGCTTGCCTACAAACACGACATCCCGCTCGTCGCCACCAACGAAGCGTATTTCGCCGATGCCGCGATGTTCGAGGCGCACGACGCGTTGTTATGCGTTGCCGGCGGCAACTACGTCACTGAGGGCGACCGGCGCCAGTTGACGCCCGAGCATCGCTTCAAGTCGCCCGACGAGATGGCGATGCTATTCAAAGACCTGCCCGAAGCCATCAAGAACACACTGGTGATCGCCCAGCGTTGCGCCGTCATGTCGCCGACCCGCGGCCCGATCTTGCCGGCATTCTCCGGCGATGCCGACGAATCCGACATCCTGCGTACCCAAGCGACCGAAGGCTTAAAAGATCGTCTCGAACAGGCCGTTTACACCGCGACGATGCCGGCCGCCGAGCGCGAGAAGAACGCCGCCCAATACCAGGAACGGCTCGACTTCGAGCTTTCTGTTATCATCGAAATGGGGTTTGCCGGCTACTTCCTGATCGTGGCCGATTTCATTCGATGGGCCAAAGAACACGGCATACCGGTCGGACCGGGGCGCGGCTCGGGCGCTGGCTCGGTCACGGCGTGGGCATTAACGATCACCGACCTCGACCCGCTCCGTTTCGGTTTGATTTTCGAACGCTTTCTCAACCCGGACCGGATCTCAATGCCGGACTTCGACATCGACTTCTGCCAGGACCGGCGGGACGAGGTGATCGACTACGTTCAAGACAAATACGGGCGCGACCGCGTCGCGCAAATCATCACCTTCGGCACCTTGCAAGCGCGCGCGGCGTTGCGCGACGTCGGTCGGGTTCTCCAGCTGCCCTACGGCCTGGTTGATCGCATCTGCAAAATGGTGCCGAACAACCCCGCCAATCCGGTCAAGCTTAGCGCGGCCATAGACGACGAACCGCGTCTGCAGCACATGCGGATCAACGAAGACGGCGTCGACAAGCTACTTGATGTCGCGATGAAGCTGGAAGGTCTGTACCGGCACGCGTCGACCCACGCTGCCGGGGTCGTAATCGGCGACCGCCCGCTCGAGGAACTGGTGCCGCTGTACCGCGACCCGCGCTCGGATATGCCGGTCACGCAGTTCTCGATGAAATACGCCGAGATGTCGGGCCTCGTGAAGTTCGATTTCCTCGGTCTCAAAACCCTCACGGTGATCGATCACGCCCAAAAGCTGTTGGCCGAGCAAGGGATCGAGGTCGCGATCGACGCGATCCCGCTCGACGACGAGCGCAGCTACGAAATGCTACAGCGCGCCGAGTCGATCGGAGTCTTCCAATTTGAATCAAGCGGCATGCGCGATCTCTTACACGAGGCTGTCCCCGACAACATCGAAGACCTGATCGCGCTCGTGGCGCTCTACCGCCCGGGCCCGATGGAGAACATTCCAAAGTACATCGCCTGCAAGCACGGCCGCGAGCAGCCGGAATTCCTCCATGAAACGATCGAGCCGGTCGTGCGCGACACCTACGGCGTCATCATCTACCAAGAGCAGGTGATGCAGATCGCCCAGGTTTTTGCCGGCTACACGCTCGGTCAGGCCGACCTCCTGCGCCGGGCGATGGGCAAAAAGATCAAGGAGGAGATGGCAGCGCAGCGGGCCATCTTCGTTGACGGTGCCGTTGAGCGCGGAGTCGATAAAGGCCGCGCCGAATACGTCTTCGACCTCGTCGACAAATTCGCGGGCTACGGCTTCAACAAGGCACACTCCGCGGGCTACGCATTGGTCGCCTACCAGACGGCATGGCTCAAGGCGAACCATCCCGTGGAGTTCTTCGCGGCATCGATGGGCCTCGAACTTGCCAACACCGATAAACTCAACGTCTTTCGCAAAGAGGTCGTGCGCTCCGGCATCATACTCTTGCCACCCGACATCAATAAGTCGGGCGCCAATTTTAAGGTCGAACAACACGAGGGGCAGGGGGCGGTCCGTTATGCGTTGGCGGCGGTCAAGAACGTCGGCAAACAAGCGATGGAAGCGGTCGTTGCCGAGCGCGAAGCGAACGGCCCCTTCAAATCACTGCTCGATTTCGCCGAACGTCTCGATCCGCAGCACGTCAACAAACGACAACTGGAGAACCTCGCACGTTGCGGCGCCTTTGATTCGATCAACCCCAACCGGGCACAAGTCCACGCCGCGGCCGACCTAATCATGCGCCATGCCTCGTTGGCCGCTGAGGAGCGCGATAGCAACCAATCCAACCTATTTGGGGAAATGCCGGCAGAAGAGAGCGGTCTGCAGATGCCCGACGTGGCCGCGTGGCGTGAAATGGAGGTCCTTCACCAAGAGTTCGAAGCGATCGGTTTTTATCTTTCCGCCCATCCGCTCGACAGTTATGGCGTGACCCTCGATCGCCTCGGGGTGACCCGTTACGCCGATCTGGAAAACCGGCTGAACGGCGAAACGAAGCGCGTCAACCTCGCAGGTAGCGTCGAGGGCTGCCAGGAGCGCACCTCCGCCCGCGGCAAAAAATTTGCGTTCGTGCAGCTCTCCGACGCGACCGGCGCTTTCGAGGTGACCGTTTTCTCCGAGATCCTCGATGCTCACCGGGAGTCGCTTGAGCCCGGTCAAAAGGTCCTGCTGGCCATCGACGCCAAACTCGACGAAGGGCAAATTCGGCTCACCACTCAAGGTGTCCAGCCCCTCGATGACGCCGCGGCACTTAGCGATGTCGGGCTCGAAATCTTCCTCAAGGCCGAGGCGGCCAAGGACCCGACCGTCATCGAGGACATCCGCCGTCACCTCGGGGCGGCGAAGGGCAGGGGGCGCGTCTGCCTGCACATGCTGCTTGAAGATCAGCTCCGCGAGGTCGATGTCGATCTTCCCGGCGGGTTCAAGATCACCCCTGAGATCCGGGCCGAACTTGCCCACGTCGCCGGCATCGCGCGCCTGCAGGAAATCTAACCGGTCTATTCCGACGTCTCGGCCTTCTTCCCGAAATAGGTCTGCAGGATTGTCTCCACCCGCCGGTCCTCCTCGGCAAAGGGCGCATGCATGACCTTTTTCATCATAATCTCGCGTTCACGGTCGAGTTCTTCGGCAAAGGACGAATCGGGCACAAAGCGATCGATTTCGTCGCGATCGATGTCGAGCTTTTCGCAAAGAACCCGCTCCAGCACCAACAACCGATCTTTGACAATCCACAATTCGGCGAGAAGCTCCGTGTTCATCCGCAGCAGCTCGTCGACGTAGGGCGCATCGAAGAACTTGTCGCCCTTCGAGTTACTCATTACGCCCACCCGGCTTGGTGCCGACGGTAACGTAGGGGTACTTGTTGCGCTCATGGAAGGCTTTTTCACGGACGTTCTCGAACCCGATCTTCCGCATCTCCGAGGCCCAATGCGACGCACATGAAACGCTGAAATACGGCTCGCCGTGATGCAGCGACTCCCAGTCCATGATCACCGACTGGAAAAGGTCGACCTCTTTGAACGGTGGGGGATCGACGATGATCATCGATCCGCCGGGTCGCAATATCCGATACATCTCTTCCAGCACCCGCAATGTTTCGTGGCGCGGCAACTCGTGAAAAAACGCGAAACTGATTGCAGCATCGATACTGTCGTCCGGCTCGTTGGTGTCATGGGCCAGTCGCTGTTTGAACTGAATACCCGCACGGACCCGGCGGCTGACCCCGTATCCATGGC
>Ga0181593_10005200_pt1 | contig 11792 bp, 10 predicted proteins | sample 071ome_19_FD_133756 | JGI IMG/M metagenome (GOLD analysis project Ga0181593, IMG submission 133756) | Coastal salt marsh microbial communities from the Groves Creek Marsh, Skidaway Island, Georgia - 071413AT metaG (megahit assembly) | ecosystem: Environmental > Aquatic > Marine > Intertidal...
CAAGACCACGTCTCAGGTCGGGCACGTAGAGGGGACGCCACTCGGTACGCGCGGTGGCATCTCGATCACGCACAACTTCCCGGCGGACGGGGAGTACGTCTTCGAGCTCGACATGCACCCGAGTCCCGACGGGCAGCTCTTCGGTCTGACCTCGGGCATCCACCACATCGAAGTCGCGATCGATGGCGAGCGAGTGGCGCTTCTGGTGCTCGATCGCTGGATGAGCGAAGGCGATCCGACCGGACTGCGCGTCGAGACGCCCGAAATCCATGTGCGCGCAGGCCCGCACCACGTGACTGCGTCGTTCATCCTCGAGCGCGAGGGCCCGATCACCGATCTCATCACCCCGATCGATTTCACACTCGCCGACCCGAACATGGGCGTCGGGTACGGCGTGACGACCCTGCCCCACCTTCGGGATCTGTCGATCAGCGGGCCCTTTGCGATCACCGGCGTATCCGACACGCCGGCCCGGCAGCGGATCTTCAGCTGTCGGCCCACGGCGCCGGACGAAGAGGAGCCCTGCGCGCGTGACATCATCCACAGCATCGCGACACAGGCGTTCCGACGGCCGGTCGACGACGACGAAATCGACGAGCTGATGTTCTTCTTCGAGGAAGGACGGGACGAGGGTGGCTTCGAGATCGGGATTCGCAATTCCATCTGGGCGGTCCTCTCCAGCCCCCGCTTCATCTTTCGGCTCGAACGCACCCCTGACCGGATCGACGCCGGCGAGGTGTACGAGCTCGACGATGCGGATCTCGCGTCCCGACTGGCGTTCTTCCTTTGGGCTGCCCCGCCCGACGAAGAGCTGGTCCGAGTCGCGCGGGACGGCGACCTGTCCGACTCCCGCGAGCTCGAGCGTCAGACCCGCCGCATGCTCGCGGATCCACGGGCCGAGTCGCTGGCCACCCGCTTCGCATCGCAGTGGCTGCGCCTTCAGGATCTCGAGAAGATCAATCCCGACGCGCAGCTGTACCCGTACTTCAACCACCAGTTGAAGACGGCGATGGATCGTGAGACGGAGCTCCTCTTCCACACTATCGTGCAGGAAGACCGCAGCGTACTCGAGCTCCTCACGGCCGACTGGACCTTCGTGAATGAGCAGCTCGCCGCCCACTACGGGATCGAGGGTGTCGCCGGGTCGGACTTCGTGCGCGTCCAGCTCCCCGATGAGAATCGACGGGGCCTGCTGGGGCACGGCAGCATTCTGATGATGACGTCGGAGGGTGACCGGACGTCCCCGGTGCTGCGCGGCAAGTGGGTCATGGAGGTGCTGCTCGGCAGCCCGCCTCCGCCACCGCCTCCCGCTGTTCCTACGCTCGAGGAGACGAAGGAGTCCGACGGCTCACGTCAGCTCACGACCCGCGAGCGCATGGAGATGCACCGCGACAACCCCGCGTGCATGTCGTGCCACCGGGTCATCGATCCGATCGGTCTCGCGTTGGACAACTTTGACGTGACCGGCGCGTGGAGGATCAAGGAGAACCTGAACGAAATCGATCCAAGCGGTGAGCTCTACGACGGAAGCCCCATCGCCGGCCCGGCTGGCCTCCGCGAGGTCATCCTCAAGCGCCCGACCGTCTTCCGCCGGACGCTCGCCAAGAACCTTATGGCCTACGCGCTTGGGCGCCGGGTCGAGTACTACGACATGCCGACGATCCGAGACATGGAGCGGAACGCCGCCGACGACGGCGACCGCATGTCGGCATACATCCTGGGCGTCGTGATGAGCCCTGCGTTCCGGATGAGCCGGGGCGTGGCCATGACGGACGACGCACCGCAGCACTGAGCACATCATGCATTTGAGCCAGACGAGTCTCGAACGACGCACCTTCCTCAAGGGCATGGGAGCCAGCGTCGCCCTGCCCTTCCTCGACGCGATGGTCCCCGCCGGTCGAATGTCGGCCGCCGCCGCGGATACCGACGTGACCCGTTTCGTCGCCATCGAGATGGTCCACGGCGCAGCAGGGTGCAACGAGTGGGGCGCGACCCAGCATCTCTGGGCGCCTCAGGACGAGGGCTCCAACTTCGACCTGACGCCGAGTGCTCTCTCGCCGCTGGAGCCGTGGCGCGAGTATCTGACGATCGTCAGCAATACCGACGTCGGGGGCGCGGAAGCGGAGCTGCCGCGCGAGATCGGTGGTGACCACTTCCGGTCGAGTGCCGTCTTCCTCACCCAGGCACATCCGAAGCAGACCGAGGGCTCCGACGTTTTCGTGGGGACCTCGTTGGATCAGATCTATGCACGGCGGTTCGGCCAGGACACGCCGATCCCGTCGATGCAGCTGTGTATCGAAAACGTGGACCAGGCCGGCGGATGCGCGTACGGCTACGCGTGCGTCTACACCGACACCGTGAGCTGGGCGAGCCCCACCGAACCGCTCCCGATGATCCGGGACCCTCGGGTCGCCTTCGACCAGCTCTTCGGAGCCGGGGGCACGGCAGAAGAGCGCGCCCAACGCCGACGGACCGAGCGAAGCATTCTGGACTGGGTGCTCCGCGACCTGAACAGCCTGAACCGGCAGCTGGGTGCGGACGACCGGCAGCGGATGGACCGGTACGTGACGAACATCCGGGAGATCGAGCGCCGCATCCAACAGATCGAAGCTCGCAACATGAGCGGTGAGCAGCGCGAGCTGGCCGAAGCCCCTGCCGGTGTGCCCGACGACTACGGCGATCACGTCCGGCTCATGTTCGACCTCCAGGCTCTCGCCTTCGCGTCGGATCTGACCCGCGTGGTGACGTTCAAGACCAGCCGGGACGTGTCGGGCCGCGTCTTCCCGGAAACCGGGGTGACCGCCGGCTTCCATGCCGCGTCGCATCACGGCGGCAATGAGGAGCGGGTGCTCGAGTTCAACAAGATCAACCGCTATCACATGAGCCTGATCCCGTACTTTCTCGAGAAGCTCGCGGACACCATGGAGGGTGATACGCACCTGCTCGACAAGACGCTGATCGTGTGCGGCTCTCCGATGGGTGATCCGAATCTGCACAACCACAAGCGTTGCCCGCTCTTCCTCGCCGGTGGTGCGAATGGCCGCCTGCCCAAGGGTGGGCTGCACGTGAAGGCGCCGGACGGTACACCGATGGCCAACGTGCTCCTCAGCTCGATGCATATGCTCGGGATGGACGACGTCGCGTCGTTCGGGGACAGCACGGATGCCTTCCCCCTCGCCGTCGGCCGGTCGTCTTCGGCGACAAGTTCCTCGCGATGATCCGTCTCCCGGCTCTCCTGCTGGCCTTGCTCCTCGCCGGCCCTGTGGCGGAGTCGCCGGTCGCGGATGCGGCCCAGCGGGGTGATCTCGACACCATTCGGGTCCTTCTCCGCGAGGGAGCAGACGTCAACGCCGCTCAGAACGACGGGATGAGCGCGCTGCATTGGGCGGCTCAAAACGATGATGCGGCGGTGATCGAGGTCCTTCTGTACGCTGGCGCCAACATGGTCGCGACGACCCGACTTGGCGGGTATACGCCGCTCCATCTGGCAGGCCGCGCCGGGAACGCATCTGCACTCGAGGCCCTGCTCTCGGGTGGTTCAGACCCTGGGACGCTCACCTCTACGGGTGTAACGGCGCTCCACTTCGCTTCGGCCTCCGGCCGCACCGACGCCATTGAAGTCCTCATTCGCCATGGCGCCAATATCGATGCGGGAACGACGAGCGACGCGCAGACCCCCCTGATGTGGGCGACGGCGTCGAATCGCCTCGACGCCATGCGCACCCTCCTCGACGCTGGTGCCGACCCGTCGCTGACCACGTCCATTGTCGACTACGTACAGATCGCGGCCGAGGACATGCCGCAACGCCGCCTCCGTGCGCAGTTGGCCTCGGTTCGACGGAATGCCGAGCGTGGAGGAGGACCTCCCCCCGCCGCCGCCCGATCGGGCACGGGTCAGCTTCAGTCTCCTCCGCCACCTGAAGAGGAAGCGGAAGAAGACGACGAGTCGGAGGAAGACGAGGAGTCTCCCGAGGAGCAAGAGGGCACCGAGAACGAGAACGAGAACGAGAACGAGAACGACGAAGACGAAGACGACACGGAGGAGCAAGACAACGCGGAAAACGAGTCCGGGGACGAAGAGGCATCTGCCGTCGGGGAGCGCCCGGAGCGTCCCGAACCCCCTGCGGAAGAGGAACGTCCACTCGGGTACACGGATCTGGTCGGGAAGGAAGGCGGCTTCACCGCGCTGCACTTCGCGGCGCGGGACGGCTTCCGTCAGGCCGCTGAACTCCTTCTAGCCCACGGGGCCGAGCTCGACCAGCCCACCGCGGGCGACGGAACCACGCCGATGCTCATGGCGACGATCAATGGGCATTTTGATCTCGCCATGCACTTCCTGTCCGAGGGAGCGGACCCCAATGCGACCGCGGAAGACGGGGCGGCACCGTTATTCACGGTTCTGAACCGGCGCTGGGGTCCCAAGGCGGCGTACCCGCAACCTCAGGCGTTCCGCCAGCAGCAGACGGACTACCTGGAGCTGATGGAAGCGCTGATGGTGGCCGGAGCGGACGTGAACCACCGGGCCGGTCGTCACATCTGGTACACCTCGTTCAACTTCGACATGCTCGGCGTGAACTTCTCCGGGGCGACGGCGTTCTGGCGTGCGGCGTACGCCACCGACCTCGCCGCCATGCGCCTGCTCGTCGCGTGGGGCGCCGACCCGTCGATCCCGACGCGAAAGGTCCCAGCCCGGCGGTTTGGACGACGCGGCAATCAGGAGGACCAGTCCGGATTACCTCCTGTTCCGACGGGCGGACCGGGCGTTCATCCCATCCATGCGGCGTCCGGTGTGGGGTATGGCGAGGGCTTTGCCGCGAACCAGCACTCGCATGCTCCGGACAGCTGGGTCCCGGCCGTGCGGTACCTCGTCGAAGAACACGGTGCGGACGTCAACGCCCGCGACCTGAACGGGTATTCCCCCGTCCACCACGCTGCGAGCCGGGGCGACAACGAGCTGATCGACTACCTCGTGGAGCACGGCGCCGACGTGACCTTCGTCAGCCGACGAGGAGAGACCACGGTGGACATGGCCAACGGGCCGCGGCAGCGCGTGCAGCCCTTCCCCGCCACCATCGCACTCCTGGAACGTCTCGGGGCCCACAACAACGACAACTGCCAGAGTTGCCAGTAGGATCCGAGGTGCACGATCCCGTGCGACCAGACCGAGGTGCCCGCTCTAGAGCACGCACAGGGGGTCAGCCTGGGGCGGTCTAGCCCTCGCACTCCGAATAGCTCAGTGTCTCACCTGCCTCGAGCCATGGTCCGCACCGCTCACCCCGCTCATACACGCCCTGCTCAAGAAGTCGCCCAGTCAGGGCGTAGCCTTCCCAGGGGCCGTGCCGCTCTCCTGCCTCGTACGATCCCCGAGTCCACAGAACACCGTTTTCCCCGAAGGTTTCCCACAGGCCGTGGCGCTCACCCTTTTGATAGTTGCCCCTCCGCTGAATCCCACCGGACTCGTAGAACCGCTCGTACAGCCCGTCGAAGCGGCCGTTGAGATACGAACCTCGAGTCAACAGCCCACCCGACTCGAAATAGGTCTCAAACGGGCCATCCTCTGGCCCGCAGCCCGATAGCACGATTAGTGCTCCGAGGACCAGAGACCTCAAACAGGGCGACCTACCCATGCTCCTCGGCGAGCACCGACGATTCGTTAGCTCCATCCGACTCAGCGCTCATTGAGAGCAGGATCGCCATTCGAGCGGAGCACCATGTTCTCCAGCGTCAGAGGAATGCCTTGCTCCTCGAGCCTTCGGGCAAGTCGCTCCGCATATTCGCGGGAGAAGAAAAGTTCTACCCGTCGATTCGCAGACTGCCCCTCCTCCGAATCGTTCGAAGCGAGGGGCCGGTGCTCTCCGTAGGATTGGACCTCGAGCCGGGCCGCAGGATGCCCACTCTCGAACATAAGCCTCGCGACTCCCGCGGCCCGAGCCGCCGAGAGTTCCCAGTTCGAGGCAAACGCAGGAGTCGAGATAGGCCGGGAATCAGCATGCCCCGCGACAATCGTCGGAATCGTGATTTCACTCGTGATCGAGGCTAAGGTCACCAACAGCGCCTCTGCCTCCGGTCGCACCTGTACCTGAGCGCTTTCGAACAGGGCAGCATTTCGAACCCGTAAGTACAGTCCGTCGTCGTCTCGCGAGATGTTGATCATCGACTCGTCCAGCCCTGCCTCCTCGACGGAGGAGCGTAACTGCTGTTCGAGCAGAAGGAGGTATTCCCTCGCGACATCCTCGACCTCATCATCAACACCAGAGCCCTCATTAGACTCAGAATTCAGCGGGTTGATGATCGTCTCAGGGTCGGCTGACTCCATCATGAGGCCGACGATCGAGTCCGGGGGGGTCTCTGCCGTCGAGCCCATCGCCTCTCGCAAAGATTCCGCAGCGATGAAGAAGTTCTCGACCTTCAACTCCGACATCGAGTAAAGCAACACAAAGAAGGTGAGCAGCAGACTCATCAAGTCCGCGAAGGTCGTGACCCACCCGGGTGCACCCTCCTCCACCTCGTCGACCGACGCCTCCAGGGCGGGCGCAACCTCAACGGATTCGGTCCCGTTCGAATCCTCACTCATCGACGAGTATCATCCGTCTCAAAACCGCGTTAGGCGGCCTGAGGCACGGACTCTCCGGCCTTGTCTCCATTCGGCTTCACACCTCGCTCTCGGAACACCTCCAGCTTTTCCTGCATGATCTGGACGGTGTCGCCCTTCGTCATGGATGAAAGCCCGATCATCGCCAACTCAATCTGAGCGACCTCGATCTTGGCGCGTCGATCGAGCTTCGAGACCATTGGCAAAAAGATCAAGTTGGCCAGGACTGCACCGTAGAAGGTCGTGAGCAGAGCAACCGCCATCGAAGGGCCGAGCGAGGCGGGGTCGTTTAAGTCCGCTAGCATCTGCACCAGACCGATCAGCGTTCCGATCATCCCGAAGGCAGGAGCGAATCTTCCCAACTCAGAGAAGATCTTCTGCCCAACCTTGTGGTGCTCTTCCACGTACTTCTTCTCGGTCGAGAGGATCTCCTGAATCGTGGAAGCATTCGCTCCGTCTGCGATCAGCATGAGACCTTTCGTCAGGGCCTCCAGCGGAGCCTCTCCTGCACGCCGCTCCAGAGCAACTCTTCCCTCACGCTTGAGAGTCGCCATCGACTCCATCAAGAACTCGGTGATCGAGTCGCTCTCGACGCCCGGATCGCGAAAGACGTGGCTGCTCACCGGGACAATCAGCTTGAGTTCATTGCCGGGAAACGCAATGCACACGGCAGCGAACGTGCCACCGATCACGATCAGCATGCCCTGAACGTTGACGAACGTGATCAGGCCAGCGACGCCGCCCTTGCCCGCGATGATCGAGGCGAGAACGAGGAACGTGCCTGCCAGCACTCCAAAAACCGATGCTTTGTCCAAAACAGACTCGTCCTACAGCCCTTCCTGGGAATCATTTGAGGAGTGTGGAATCGCCTCTACAGCGCGGATCGCCCATCCGAGATCGGCGGGCGAACGATCGTCTGCCTCGCCTTCGCCGGCAAGACCGCGTAACAACCGCTCTACCCGGCTTGCCCCTTCCCCGGCTTTCGCCAGAAGTCCGGAGGGGATCGCTCGCGAGTGATGAACGTCCGCCCGGCCAGGCTCGGCAGGCCGGTCACCGTCCATGACGGACTCTAGAGGATTCCAGCCGAGAGTATCCTCTGTACCGTCTCCTGCGCGATCTGGGGATCGTCGTAGAATGCTTCACTCAGACGCTTCTGCACTTCCGCAACCTTAGAGGATTCTCCAACAGAGAGCGTCTCAGACCCGCCCGCAGCTAGCGCCCGGGCTTCGTCCGAAATCTGAACCTGATCCCGACGCGCCTCTGATCGCTCACTCGACACTGAAGTGTCTCGCACGCGACCTCTCGGCCGAGTCGAGGTTTCCTCGACGCGCGCCTTCAGATCAACCGCTTTGCTCGGATCAATGACCATATGAGAACCCTCCTGCTAAGGAGTGTCGGCACCTCGCTGAAAAACTTTAGAGGCCAATCGAGATGAATGCGAGGTACACTCCGTTAACAGTAAATATTGAGCTTGAACGGCCGGACGTCCAGAGTGTCTTGCTGCGCCCTGTTCGCGCCCAGCTGACGTCCCACCACCTCGAGTTCAGACGCCACCTGGTCTCGCGCATCGACGAGCGCCGTCAGCAAGGCTTCTCCGTCGGCCAGGAGAGATTGGAGGTTGTCGACATCGGATTCGTCTCGCCTGACCCACGTCTCGTCCTCTTCCCGCTGAACAAGCTCGAGCACCCGATCGAAGTCTCCCCGATCGAGGGCTTCTCGTGCATCGGCCCAGGTGCTACGCCGGCGTTCACCGAAGGTACGTGCCGGTCCTCGCGCAGAGCTCACCGGACCAATCACGGGGTCGCAACCTCCATCTCCATATCCTTCGACCGGTCTCGCACCGTCCGCCACGCATCCAGAAGGTCGTCTACGAGGTCGCCGACATGATCCAGCGACGAAGCATTACCGGAACGCACCGCCTGAGACATCGTGGCGAGCATGTAGCGATAGATGGCGTCGAGACGCTCACTGACCTCCCCACCGAGGTCGAAGTTCAATGAGTTCAAGAGTTCAAGAAGGACGTCGGACGCGTGCTGAGTCTTGCTTCTCGCGATCTCAGGCTGATCTGCCCGGAGAGCGATCGCCGCGGACTTGAGGTCAGCGAGCAGCTGCTCGTAGAGGAGCACGGTCAACTCGGTCGGCGTCGCGGAGAGTACCTCCGACTCGCGATAGTTCTCGGCGACGACCCGGTACGGGTCCCTGCCTCGTCTGGAAATGGTCATTTGGATGCCTTCGGCAAGGTTGCTGATACAGCGGCGAGGCTGCTTTGCTGGCCCTGAAGGAGTGAAATGCTCTGCTCGAGCTTCGTGTACTGGAGAAGCAGCTGTTCTCTGCGGACTTCAAGTCGCTGCTCGCGATCGAACAGCGTGCTCTCGACACGGTCGATGGATTCGTCGATTCGCTCCACGCGACCACTGATCGAACCGGAGCCCGTTGTGAGCTCGGCGTCAACGATTACGTCGATGTCCGCCAGGAGGTCGGAGATCAAAGCCTCGACACCCGACGGATCCGCCAGCAGCTGATCCGTGAAGGCCGACGAATCGAAGGAGTAGGTACCCTCACGGGTGATCTCCACCCCGACATCGAAGAGCTTCAGGGTCCCGGACGTGCCGGCTGCCTCTGCATTTCGCAGCGCGTCTCCGATCTGAGTCCTCAGACCACGCAACACACTGTTTCCGGCTAGCGCTGAACGAGCAGCCCCCTCCTGGCCGATCCCCTCACTCACGTACCCGAAGAATCCGTTCACCGCGTCCACAAGAGCCTTGGTCGCCTCTTTTGCGGACTCGGTATCTCTGGAGACGTCGACCGACAGCGTCTTGCCCGCATCCGCCGCGATGGCCGTGAACGTGACGCCCTCGACCGCGTCGTCGATCGCATTCGTCGAACTCGTGACGAGAACACCATCGATTTCCACCAGGGCGTCCTGACCAGAGGAAACGAGACGATCTCGGCCCTGAGTCGTGGCGGAGAAACTTCCGAAATCCAGAATGCCGCCGCCCTCATTGCCAGCGAACACATCGAGGGAGAGGAGAGAAACGCCGGGCGCACCCGACGTCACCGTCAAGCGACCGTCGGTGATGGCTGCCGTGGCGGTTCCGTTGAAGCCCTGAGCTCCATTGAGTTCATCGAGGACATCCTGCAGGGCCTCAGTGCCGTCCAACGCCATTGCAAAGGAGAAGGCCGAACCATCGTCTTTCGTGCCTTCGAACTGAATCGTGTCGCCTGCATTGACTGCGGCTGAGGAGGCTCCGTTGAAGAGCCCCGAGAGCAGTGTGCTCGCGACGGCCGGAGTACCACCAGCATCCGAGGCCAGGACACCACCCTGGACGATCTGAGATACGCTGGAGGTATCGGCCTGGAGAACACCGAGGGCTGCAAGGACTCCATCGTCGTCCGACGCCGAAGCAGTCCCGGTGATGGAGAGTCGGTACTGACCCGTCGTCACCTCCTCAACCGAAGCAAAGGCAGACGACCCGGCGAGACCCGCAGCAGTGTTGAAGTTGTCTCGAATGTCCTCGAGCGAGTCTGTCGAGAGATCGACGTCGAACGCGACACCGGCGAGCGTCACCGTCCCCGAGGGTGTTCCAGCGCTGAAGCCGAGGAGGGTCCCCACCTCGGTCGACGAGGAGGAGAACTGGCTCGAAGCGAAGCCTCCCCCGGTTCGAGTCTTCAGCGAATCGTAACTACCGACCAGGCCGAGGGAGGCCATAATGCCGTCGACGTCTGCGTACCCCAAACCCGCTTCCCCCGTGGCGTCGGCGGTCAAGATGAGGCGGTACGCTCCTGCGGAGCCCACGATGGTAGCGCTTACGCCCGTCGCGTCGTCTCCGGTGTTCGCCTGATTGATCGAACTCGCGATCGAGACCAGCGAGTCCGCCGCATCCACGTCGATGACCGAGCCGCCGAGCACGATCTGGCCGGAAAGCCCGAGTGCGTCGGATCGGGAGGAGACCTGCGCGGTGCTGAGAGATTCACGGTCGGCGACCTGCAGAACGCGGACAGAGTAGCTCCCCTCGCTGGCACTGGAGTCCGCGGTGGCGGACAGGTTGTCAGCGTAGTCACCGAGCACTTCCGCTGTGAAGGCATCGAGTCCAGAACCCTCGGACAGTCCGTCACTCGCCGTCTCGATCGCCTCGATCAATTCACGGACTTTCTCCCACGCCGCCTTGTCGGCCTCCTGATCAGAAATTGATCGGCGCAAGTAGTTGAGGCGCGAGTCCTCGATCTTGATGATCTGATCGACGATCTCCCGGAAATCGATTCCGGTGGCCAACCCACTTACAGTGGCGAGAGGTTCCATGGTTGCCGTTACGATCGGATCTGCGAGTCCCGGCGCGAACGCGCCTCCTTACCCTTTTAGTCTCGGTGCCGGGCGCAAATTCTTGAGCGACACCATCGACCTCGAAGAGCAAGAGCGCCCGGAGTCCCTCGGAGGAGACCCCGGGCGCTCTGGCCTCGGAGGTCGATGGCTACTCGACGACCCGCTACTGCAGCAGCGCCAGCACCGACTGGGCCCGCGCGTTCGACTGTGCAAGCACTGACACGCCGGTCTGGGACAGAATCTGGGCCTTCGTCAACGCGGTGAATTCCGCGGCGAAGTCGGCATCCCGGATCACCGACTCGGCAGCAGCCGTGTTCTCCAGCGCGATCTGTGCCTGGTTCAGTGCACTGTCCACTCGACTCTGCGTCGCACCGACGGAAGCAAACGCGGTCGCGAGCGTGTCCAGAGCATCGCTTATGTTCCCCAAAGCCGTCGCTGCTTCGGTCGAGCCCGTCACATCGTCTCCGTCGACGCCCAGTTCGTCCGCCTTGGCATCGATGGTCGTGAACGAAATCACGTTGGAAGACTCCGCTCCCACGACGAACGACAGCGTGTCCCCGGCATCGTCAAGAAGCGTTGTCCCGGAGAATTTCGTGTTGTCCGCAATCCGATCAATCTCGGAGATCAACTCCTGGAACTCTTCATCGATCAAGGCCCGGCCGTCGTCGTCGACGTTGTCGGATGCAGCCTGACTGGCGAGTTCCTGCATGCGGAACAGCACCTGCTGGATCCCCTGCAGACCGCCCTCGGCAACCGCCAGGAGGGAGCCAGCCTGCTCGGCATTCCTCGTCGCGACCCGCAGCGAGCCGACTTCGGCACGAAGCTGGTTCGCAATCGCCAGACCCGCCGCGTCATCCGCAGCACGCGAAATCCGGAAGC
>Ga0181593_10005201_pt1 | contig 11791 bp, 10 predicted proteins | sample 071ome_19_FD_133756 | JGI IMG/M metagenome (GOLD analysis project Ga0181593, IMG submission 133756) | Coastal salt marsh microbial communities from the Groves Creek Marsh, Skidaway Island, Georgia - 071413AT metaG (megahit assembly) | ecosystem: Environmental > Aquatic > Marine > Intertidal...
ACTGCGAGTTGAATCTCGCGCGACGCGAGGACGAAGGCCGGGCCCGCGTCGAACTGCACTGGCTGATTGTGCCGCCGGAGTTTTCCTTCGGCTTGGACGCGGAGACGATGATCGGTCGCGCGAGGCCTGCCCCCCTGCAAGGCCGGAAGATCTTGACCCTGGAGACCGAGGACCTCCTGCTTGCGCTCTGCGCCCATGGCTGCAAGCACTACTGGTCCCGGCTCATCTGGATCTGCGATCTGGCCCGGGTGATCAACCGCCGCCGCGATGCCATCTGTTGGGACACCCTCTGCAATCGAGCGGCGTTCTGGGGAAGTTCGCGCATGCTCGGCGTCGGACTCACTCTCGCGCGCGAGCTGGCGGGAGCCGCAATCCCCGACGTGGTGATCGCCCGTCTTGACCAGGATCCGGCGATCCCCGAACTCGTCCGCGCGGTCCGGGGCTGGCTGTTTCTGCCGAAGAATTCCGGCTGGCCGACCGTCCTGCGCAAACAGCTGCACCTCTTCCGTATCCGTGAACAATGGCGGGACCGGCTTCCCATGTGTCGCTTCTTCCTGAAGTGGCTGTTCGCTCCCGACTACGCCAACGATTCCCCGGTCGCAACCGGACGCATCGGGAGACTGGCCGCCGGCATGGCCCGACCGTTTCGATTGCTGCGCGACTACGCGTTCAACGCTCCGACGATCAGAAGATAACCGGACGTCCCGCCATTCCGTCGGCCTCCGGCTACCGCGCCTCCGGACGGTGAGCCGAAGGTCACCCTCAAATCGGATCAAAGGTCGACGGCGGAGCCCTTTCTTCGGGAGCATGAAGGTCGTCTTGTTCGCCAAGGACACCGCTTCCAGGGCCTCCCATCCCGTCAGATTCCAAGCGGCCAGGGCATGCCGATAGAAATGCCAGGAATCGCGGCTGCCGACCGGCGGGTCAAAACGCACATCCAACGTCTTCGCCAGGATGGGCTGGACATGATCCCAATCGTGATCGTTGAACAGCGCGTGGGACAGGAACGGCGTGGTCCGAAGCCTCGCCGCAAGGTCGCGATTCCTGATCGTTGCAAGCGGTTCCGTCGGGTCGTCGTCGGCATGAAGCAGCAGGAACGGCGGGCGAAACTTGACCCGGATGCGGGTCTGGTTCGTCAGCGCGTCAACCGCGTCGAGCAGGGTCAGCGCATCAACGTCCAACACCGCTTTCGCGCGCTTGAAGAAGTAGAACTCATCCGTGGCCCCGGGTTGAAGAATGAGCGCCTTGACCGTGCGGTTCGACTGAAACGAACCCAGCATGATCCGCGCGACGTTCGTCCGATTCAGGTCCTTGGCAGGCTCCGACAACGGCATGCCGGCCAACGCCGTGCGCCACGAGGATTCCTGTCCCCTCGCCGCCTCCAACGAACCCATTGCAAGGAGCCCGCCGATCAAGGCGGCGCGCAATTGGATCGCCATGGATTCGAACACCTTCAACCGGCCCCTGCGTTTCATCTCAAAAGGAAAGGCGCACGATTCGTTCCTGCAACTGCCCGGACCAGCGCGACAAATGACTGATCACCCGGCCAATCTCCTCCAGCCGATTCAAGGGCAGGGCTTCGCCGCGCGCGGGATCGCCGATCGGCGGCGCGCCCTCCCAGTCGCCGTTGAGTTCCCGAAGCTCCTCGTGCAGCGGCTCCAATCCTTTGAGCGCCTCCGCCTGCAGCGACTGCAGCCGATCCGTCCATTCCAGCCCACGCTGAAAAAAACCCGCCTTGATCAGCGGCGAGGACGCCTGCTCCTTCTCTTCGATGAAGGTGTCAACCTCCCGCGTCAGTTGGCCGACCCGCATGAACATGTCCATCGTCGACTCCGGCACGCTTTTCACCACTTCCGGACTCGAACCCCGTTCCAGCTCAAGCAAATGACGCAAACGCAAACGCGGGTCGGAAAGACAGGCCTGGGCGGCATTCAGATCCGCATAGCGCCGCGTCGCCAAATCGCGCTCTTCAACCGGGGCATTGTGGAACCCGTCGGGATGCGTGTCAGCCGAGAGCTCACGAAAGGCCGCGGTGACCGTTTCGGGATCAATCCACGGGAGTCGGGGAAGCTTGAGCGCGGCAAAGTGATCCACCATGACTCGAGCAGGATGAATGCGATCAACTCGGGCCCACAGCGCATCAAGCGCTGAAACTCTCGCCGCAGGAGCAGGTGGTGGCCGCGTTGGGGTTGTGCACCTTGAAGCCGCCGTCGGTCAGAGCCTCCGCGTAATCCAACTCCGAGCCGGTCACGTAGAGCGCGCTTTTGGGATCCACCACCACGCGCACGCCGGACGTCTCCACCAGGATGTCGCGGTTGGCCGGCTTGTCCTGCAAATCCATCTTGTACTGTAGCCCGGAACAACCGCCGCCGATCACCGCAACGCGCAACACCCCTTCCTCGCGCCCTTGCTTGGCCAGCAATGACGACACTTTCTCGGCGGCATTGGCGGTCAACTTGATCAACCGCTCGTCGCCCTTGCGGATCTTGACCTCGCCGGTTTCTTTCTTTGCGGACGCTGCTATCATCTGTGTGACGGCGAAGCTATCCGCATTCTCGGGCTCCGTCAATGGCTGCCGGCAGCCGCCCCGGGACAGGGGCTGGATCGACATGCCTCCTCGAGCGTATGTTGCATGTCGACGGGGCGATCGGACGCCTGACAACTCTTTGACGATCTTCTTGCGTGAATCGAACAACCGATCTGAACGCGACCGACATGGTTGAGTCCAATGAACCAAATAGAATTCTTCAAATAAAACTCCCCGCCGTGCATCCTACTCCCCTAATGAGCCTCCGACGTTTCCTGACAACGACATTTCTGCTGGTTGCTGTGGCGGGAGCCCACGCGCAATTCGGCTTCGGCGCCGCCACCAAGGTCGACCTGAAACTCGAGGCGCAAGCGGCGCGCCCCGGCGACACGGTGATGGCCGCGCTTCACCTCTCCATGCCGGAAGGTTATCACACCTATTGGCGCAATCCGGGCACCGGACTGCCAACCGAGATCGAGTGGACACTGCCAGCCGGTGTCACCGCCGGCGAGATCCAGTGGCCGACCCCGGAAAAGTACGAAGACACCGTCTCCGGCGGCTACGTCTATCACGGCGACGCCTATCTCCTCATCCCGCTCAATGTCGGGAAAGAAGCCCCGCATGGCGAAATCGAGTTGAAAGGCGCCGTCTCGTGGCTGGAATGCAAGGAGTCCTGCATCCCCGGAAGCGGCGATGTCAGCGCCGAGCTGACCATCGGCCCCGAACGCGTCGCGTCAGTCGATGCGCCGGCGTTTTCAGATTGGAAGGGCCGCCTTCCGGAGAACCGGTCCGACCTGACCATCACGGCGGTTTGGGATTCCGGACCGGAGGGCGAGGAGCGCGCCTTCGTGATCCAATGGCAGACGGCGGAGCCCCCGACCGCCCCGGACTTCTACCCCTTCGCCGCCGAGGATTTCGAGGTTCAACCCGCGACCGAGACAACCACAGCCGCAGGCATGACCATCCTGCGCAAAACCATCAAGAAATACACGGGCGACTGGCCCCGGGATTTGCGCGGGGTCCTGGTCGCCGACGCGAAGAAGCCCAATGAAACGGCCGCCTACGAGGTGACGATTCCATTCGGCGAGGCCGCGTCACCCGTCCCAACCGAGGCCGCGCCAACCGCCTCGGTGCCCGACGCCCCGGAGGAAGCGCTGTCCCTGCCAAAAGTGCTGTTCTTCGCCTTCCTCGGCGGCTTGATCCTGAACGTGATGCCCTGCGTTCTGCCGGTCATTGCCTTGAAAATCCTCGGCTTCGTGAACCAAAGCAAAGAGGAACCCGGCAGGGTGAAGGTCCTGGGACTCGTCTACACCCTGGGCGTGCTGGCGTCGTTCCTGTTGATGGCCCTGCTGATCATCGGCGTGCAGCAGGCCGGACGCGTCGCCAGTTGGGGAATGCAGTTTTCCAACACCTATTTCCTGGTCGGCCTGACCGTGCTGGTGACCCTGGTCGCGCTGAACCTGTTCGGGGTGTTCGAGGTCACACTCGGCGGCGGCGCCATGAACGCGGCGGGGGGCCTCGCCTCGAAGGAGGGCAACGCCGGCGCCTTCTTCAACGGCGTCCTGACCACGACGCTGGCCACCCCCTGCACCGCGCCGTTCCTCGCGCCCGCACTGGGATTCGCCTTCACCCAACCGCCCGCAATCATCGCCCTCGTCTTCCTGACTGTCGGCGCCGGACTGGCCTTTCCCTACCTGCTGCTCAGCTGGAAACCGGAATGGCTGAAATACCTCCCCAAACCCGGCCCCTGGATGGAACGCTTCAAGGTGGCAATGGGATTCCCGATGCTGGCCACCGCCATGGCTCTCTTCTGGCTGACCCTGGGCCACTTCGGCGAAATCGGCGCCCTCTGGTTCGGCCTCTTCCTCGTGACCGTCGCGCTTTGCGCCTGGATCTTCGGCGAGTTCGTCCAACGGGGCCGCTCCCACCGGACTGCGGCGCTCGTGTTGCTCGTGTTGATTCTCTTCGGATCCTACGGCTTCACCATGGAAGGCCAATTGAACTGGCGCGTAGCAAGAACCCGGACAGCCGCCGGGGCCGGCGTCGAGACGTCGACCGATCCCGACAAGATCCCCTGGCAACCCTGGAGCGTGGCGGCCGTCGCCGCAGCGCGGGAAGCAGGCCAGCCCGTCTTCGTCGACTTCACCGCCAACTGGTGCGCGACCTGCAAGTTCAACAAGGCCAATTTCATCGAAACTCCGGAAGTCCGGGCAAAGTTGCGCGAGGTCAACGCCGTGGCGCTCGTGGGCGACAATACCCTCTCCCCCCCCGAAATTGCGGAGGAACTTCGCCGCTATGGCCGGGCGGGCGTGCCTCTGAACCTCGTCTATCCCGCGGATGCCTCGGCTCCGGCCATCGTGCTGCCGACCTTGTTGAGCAAGTCCATCGTCCTCGACGCGCTCGACCAGGCGGCCGGCGCCGGCGGCGCCGGCGACCGCGCCGCGCGTTGACGCCCCACTCTTTCTTGCCGTCTTTTTTCTTGCTCAGGAAATCCGTCTGGCGCCCCCAATGCTGCTGTCATGCCTGTGAAATCATGCGCGGAACATCCACCCGCCACGGGCTATTCGGAGGCAAGAGTCCTCCCCCTGGACGAGCGGCCCTGGAGTGAGTCGTTGCGCTTCCGCGCCTTTCGAATCGGCCTCGGATTGGCGACGGCCGCCGTCGTGTTCCTGGCGGATCTGCTGACGGCCCCGGATGCGGCCATGGGTGTGCCCTACGTCCTAGTCATCCTGATCTCGCTCCGGAACAGCGATGGCCGCCTGACCTACGGCCTGGCCTTGTTGTGCACCTTGTTGACCTTGTGGGGCTTCCACTTGTCCCCGGAAGCTCCCGGCGTCGATCCTGTCGCCATTCTGACCAATCGTCTCGCGGCCCTGCTTGCCATTTGGTCCTCCGCCTTCATTGGAATCCGGCTCACGACCGCGGTCGCGCAACGCGAAGCGGCTCTGAAGGAAATCAAGATTCTCAAAGGCCGATTGCCGATCTGCGCGCATTGTAAGAAAATCCGGGACGGCCAGGATGACTGGGTGCAACTGGAGGACTACCTCGTCGATCATTCCGAAGCCATCTTCAGTCACGGAATCTGTCCCTCCTGCGTGGAAGAGCACTTCAGCGACTACCAGTAGGCTCCCGCCTGCCGGCCGCTCACCGGATACTATTATTCGGTCTCAATGGCGCATTCCGGCACGAGGGCCAGGAACTGCCGAATGAAGCGCGGGCCCGTCAGTTGCGGCCAATCCACGCCCTGCAAGGCCTCGGCTCCGTCCTCCCAATGCTCCCCGTCGAGCCAGCAATCGAGCCGGCCAAAGGCCGGCCCTGAATCCGCGCGATAGCCGGACAGGGTGATCCAGTGGATCGCATCGACCTCGAGCTTCTCCCGAATCAAGTCCCGCAGGGCGAGAAACGGCGGTTGCTCGCGCACAAACCCGGTCAACCGCTCCACATGCGGGCCGCCGAACTGATAGGAGCCCAAGAAAATCACCCACGGCTCAATCCGCCAATCATGCCCCTCGCCGACCACCTGCGCGCCGCGCCCCACAGGCTCTCCCAACAACGGGCGAATGGTCGGAAGATCGCCTTCCACCCAGATCGATGCGGCCATCGCCAGGGCGTCCTTCAATGTCTCGCCCAGACCGTTGATCGGATTGCCAAAGGCCGGCGGGGAATCCGGGGTCATCCGCACGGAGAAACGCAGGGAAACCGTCCGCAGCGGTTCGCCAGGCATCTCCGGATGTTCGGTCTCCTCGTCCGCAAGCGTCTCCACTTCCAGCAGGGACTCGTCGATCCCCATCCGAACCCCGTCCTCCGAAAAAACCGCGCCCAGCCCCTCATGCTTCAGGAACTCGACAACAATGCGCAGCGCAGTTTCCGTGAAAGCGTTCAAGACAGGTTGCGACGGAAAGAATGGCAGGATTCCAAACTCAATCTGAAAGGCGCTATAAACCGCAATCAACCGCGGGTCAAGACCGCCCGCTCAGATACCCAACGCCCGATCCATTCGTTCCGCCACCTCGCGCAAGCGCGCCGGGCCGCCCCCTTTCACTTCGGCGGTCGCCCAACCGGTGAAGCGCAGGGCGGCCAACTCCCTCCTCACCTTGGCCCAGTCGACGTGGCCCTCGAAAAGATTGCAGTTCTTGTCGAGGTCAAGGTTGCGGTCCTTGACATCGATCTTGACGATTCGCGCCCCCAGGGTGCGGATCCAATGATCCGCGCCGCCATAGCCATGATGGTTGCCGATGTCAAAGAAGGCGCCCACCCAGGGACTGCCGATGGAATCCAGGTAGACGGCCCACTGATCGGCGTCCGGGCAAAATCCGTTGCCGACGTTCTCGCACAGAATCCTGACCCCCAACCGGGAAGCCAGGGGAAGGGCCTTGCGAATCTGCGCCAGGGACCGCTCCCGAACCTGCTCCTGATTCTCCTTCTCCGGATCCGTCACCTTGCCATTGACCAGCAGGATGGAACTGGCGCCGCAGTCGGCGGCAAACTTCAAGGCGTCCTTCATGGCTTCCAACGCCTTCGCCCGCACGGCAGGATCCGGATCCGACAAACGAACCTGCCAATGCACGGCGTCATTCACATTGTGAATGCGGAGCCCCGTCTTGTCCTGCGCGCGAATCGCCTCCTTCAGGTCAAAGCGCCCCGGCGCCATCAGACTGATTCCGTCAAAGCCCGCGTCCTTTGACATTCTGAACTTGTCCAGCAACGGCAGGTCGCTGCGGATCATGGTCGCTTTCACCGCCTTGTAGATCCGGCCGGCAAACGGGCCCGTGACGGCTGCGCTTGAAACGAGGGCTGTCGACGAGGCCGCGGCAATTGCGGACCGGGAAACGAATACGCGTCTGCTGAGGTTGGGCATGCCCTGACTCTGCCTGAAACAAGGCCGGGTGTTAACTTCGGATTCGCCGGCGGTCAGGCAGCCATGCCTCCCCTCAACCACAAGTGGCGACCGCCCAAAAATCAACCGCCGGACCGCACCAAAACCGCCTCGTCCTCCCGCGCCTCATCGAGACTCCGGGTAAACTCCTGCTCGTCAAAGTGAGTGGAGCGTTGAAGATGCTCCTCCGTTCCCAACTCCCGGGCCCCTTCCCCAACCGGCGGCGAAAGAGAAACCGTTTCCCCGACCGAGAGACCGGAAAGGATCTGGATGCGATGGTCGTTGTAGACTCCGGTGACAACCTCGCGCAACTCCTCTTCTCCATCGTCTGTCCGCACCACGCAAACCCGCTCACCGTCAATGGACGTGACCGCCTCAAGCGGAATGGAAACCACATCCTCCAGATTGGCAATCTCGATCGTGACGGATCCCGACATGCCCGGACGAATGTCCTCAGGCAGCTCATCCACGATGACCGCCTCCGTCTTGTAGACCTTCATCCCGGGCCGATAATACTGCGTCGTGCCGTCGGGAGTGTGGGCAATCTTGTTGACCCGGGCGGCGAAAGACCGGCCCTTGTAGCTGTCCAATTCCACCCGCGCGATCTGCCCTACATTCAATCGATGGATGTCCGACTCATGAACCATGAAGGCAACCTTCATCTGCGAATTGTCCGGAATCGAAATCAAGGACTGCCCGTAATAGACGGTCGTGCCCTCCTCGATCATGCCCTGGCTCCGGGAATACCGGGTCTGCGGATAAACGACCATGCCGTCCTTCTTCGCGCGGATCTTGGTGGCTTCAACCTGACCCTGATACCAGTTCAGGCGATCCATCTCGTTGTCGTGCACATACTCGCGGGTCTTGACGTTGCCGCGGTACTTGGCGAGGCGCGCTGCCGTCCGGGCCTGCTCCCGCTCAAAATCCAGTCTTGCCTCGTTCATCCTGGATTCATACTTCCGCTTCAGGCGGGGGTAATCATAGATTTCGGCAATGCGCAGATTTTCCCGCGCCTTGTCGAGAGCCGCCGTCAACTGGGTCACTTTCAGCCTCTGCTGAGCGAGGGCTCGCTTGGTCTCGAACCCACGGGCCTCCAGCTTCACAGCCCATCCCAGTTGCTCCTCCGCCAACAAAAGCTCCTCTTCAACCTGTTGAATGCTCAACTCGAAATTGCGCTTCTGTTGCGGCCAGGTCCCATCCACGTACTGCAGCAGATTGGTTTCCGCGAATTCCATCGCCAACTGGGCCGCAGCAATGCGCCCCTCGGCCAGGCTTTCCTCGATCTTCAGCGTCTCCTGCCCCTGCTTCAGCAGGTTCCCGCTGCGCTCCACATCCAATTCCTGCTTCTCCAACCGATCGGAAACCTGGGTCGCATCCAACTCGACCACGATATCGCCCTCCTTCACCATCACCCCTTCCGGACGGGCGAAAATCACCTTGGTCGTGTAGCGATACTCGTTGTCAGTCACATACTTGCGAATCGGTTCCAAGCCGGCTTCGCTCACCACGGAAACCCGCAACGCCCCCCGCGCCACCACGTGACTATCCGGCAAGTCGCTGGGATCGACCTCGCCGGATGACAACCCCGCCCATGCGGCGGCAACCAACGCCGTCATGCATATGAGCCCAATCAAGACACGGTTTCGCGCCTTCTTGGTATTTTGTGCTTCGTTGTTCACTGCTTTATGACTTGGCCTTCACGGACAAAAAAAACGCGTGTGTAGCGTCTGAGCCCTCGACAATCAAGCTCCGACGCACGACAAACCGCTCTATTCAAACAATTTACTACCGCCATTTCCGCTCGCGAATACCCCAACGCCACAGAGAGTCGCCCCATTATCAGGTTGATCAATGCCCACCCCCCAATAATCAATTAACAAAACCACACCAAAACGGCCCAAAATGGGGCGGTTCGTTACAGAAAAACGAAGCATCAAGCCTCGCCCATGACCTGCTCGTCGCCATGAAACCAAGACCCTGCTCCCTCCTGCTCGCTGTGACCGCCCTGTTCATCGGCGGCTGCCTGCCCTCATTACAACCCTTCTACACCGCCAATGACGTCTTCAAAGACGAGAACCTGGTCGGCGTCTACGGCGACAACAAGCCCAAGGGCCAGGCCGACGAAACCTGGACCTTCAGCCCCTCGGACGAGAATTTCTACCAACTGGAAATGGCCGTGCCAAAACAGGATGAGCCCGCCAAGCTCGAAGTCGTCGGCCAAATGGAAGCGCGCCTGTTCAAACTGGGCAAACACACCTGCCTCGACCTGAAACCCACGCACGACCTGCTGGAGAATGGTTTCTCCCCCTGGTATCAGACGTCCTTCATCGCCGGCCATGTCATCTTCAAGGTGCACAAGATCGACGACCAGGCGCTCACCATGAGCGTTCCAGACTATGATTGGACCAACAAACATCTGAAGGATAACCAGGACAGCCTCGCGCACCAACGCGACGAAAAACGCCTCATCCTGACGGACACCACCGCCCGCCTGCAGGCCTTCTTCCTCAAGTATTCCGACAAAATCTGGGCCAAACCCGGAAAAATGGTTCGTCTGAACAAGTAAGTCGTTCTACAAACGCTTCCCCGACAACGCACACGGGATGTTCGAATTGAAACGACGGCTTATGACGAACCGTTCCTCCTCCGATCGGCCCCTCCCCGGCCTCCGAACCGCCGCCGCGGGCATGGGAATCCTGGCGCTGCTCCTCTCCGGCTGCGCCTCCCCCCGCAAGATCGCCATCAACATGGTGGGCGACGCCCTCGCCGGAACCGGAACCACCTTCGCGGCCGACCCCGACCCCGAACTGGTCAAGGAAGCCGTTCCCTTCGGCCTGAAACTCATGGAGGCCCTGCTGGCTGAAACACCGGAGCACAAGGACCTCCTGCTGGCCGCAACCAGCGGCTTCACCCAATACGCTTACGCCTTCGTCGAACCGAAGGCGGACAAGATCGAGGACGTGGATTTCGACGCCGCCGAGGCCACCCGCGCCCGGGCCCGCAAACTCTATCTCCGGGCGCGCGACTACGGCCTCCGCAGCCTCGAGGTCCGCCACAAGGGCATTTCCCAACGCCTGCTGACTGCCCCAACCGCCGCCGTCGCCGCCACCGGGAAGAAGGACGTCCCCAATCTCTACTGGACCGCCGCCGCCTGGGGCGCGGCCATTTCCCTGGGCCTGGACGACCCGGAACTGGTCGCCGATATGCCCGCAATCGAGGCCATGATCGATCGGGCGTTGGATCTCGACGAGGACTACGAGGCCGGCGCCATCCACACATTCCTGATAACCTATGAGATGATTCGCCAAGGAACCGCAGGCGAACCCGCCGACCGCGCCCGAAAACACTTCGATCGCGCGTTGGAACTCAGTGGAGGACAACAGGCCGGCCCCTACGTCGCCCTCGCCGAATCCGTTTCCGTCGAAACCCAGAACAAGCAGGAATTCAACGAACTGCTCGAAAAAGCCTTGGAGGTGGATGTCGACGCCCGCCCCGAATGGCGGCTGCTGAACATCGTGATGCAACGCCGCGCACGGTGGCTGCAGAGCCGCACAGAAGACCTCTTTCTCGAATAGACCGACCTTGCCAGACGTAAACCCTTGGACCCGGATCCGCCTCGGTCACCCGATCGCGGCCACACTCCACAAGCAGTCATCACCGTCAACCCCATGAACTCAATCCTCCGTCACTTTCGAATCCCGGGCGCCGCAACCGCGCTGGCCTGCATCGCGCTCACCGCCGCCTTCGCGACACCGACCCAGGCCGCGCCGTCGCGTATCCGCATCGCCACCGTGGCGCCGAAGGGAACTTCCTACGACAAGATCCTGCGCCGCTTGGCGTCGGAGTGGACCAAGATGTCCAAGGGCGCCACCAAGGTCTCGGTCTATTCCGGCGGAACGCAGGGAGGCGAACTGGCCATCGTCGACAGCATGCGCATCGACCATCTGCAGGCCGGGCTGATGACCGCGGTCGGCTTGTCCAAGATCACTCCCGAAGTGCAGGGCATGCAGGCCATCCCCATGATGTTCAAGTCGTTGGAAGAGGTGGAGAAAGTGAACGAAAAACTACAGGCCAAAATCGAGAGAATGCTGGCTGACAAGGGCTTTGTGGTCCTCTTCTGGGCGGACACCGGGTGGGTGAACTTCTTCACGACCAAACCGGCCAAAACGCCGGACGACGTCCGCCAACTGAAGATCTTCAGCTGGGCCGGAGACGCCAAGGGCGAGTCCATCTACCGAAAGTCCGGCTTCCAACCCGTTCCGATGGAGACCTCCGAGATCCTCGCCGGACTCAAGACCGGCCGGATCGAGGCCGCGCCCATGCCGCCCTTCGTCGCCATGGCGACCCAGGTCTCCACCGAGGCAAAATACATGCTGAACCTCAAATGG
>Ga0181593_10005203_pt1 | contig 11788 bp, 1 predicted proteins | sample 071ome_19_FD_133756 | JGI IMG/M metagenome (GOLD analysis project Ga0181593, IMG submission 133756) | Coastal salt marsh microbial communities from the Groves Creek Marsh, Skidaway Island, Georgia - 071413AT metaG (megahit assembly) | ecosystem: Environmental > Aquatic > Marine > Intertidal zone...
AAATGGATTATCGTTTTGATATAAGAAAGATATCTGAGGATAGCACGTTCCTACATCATACCCCTCGTATTCAGAGTCTATGACTTCACACAAAGTGGTTATATCCGCATCACCATTTGTTCCACCGGTATAAAATATAGTGAGGATATTATCATTAATATTTGTTACTTCGTATTCGTAACTTTCTCCGTCATGCTCAATAAGACCAGCGTTACCAATTTCCACAAATTGATATTCGCCAGACTCATTGTTAAATACGGCAATATCTCCACCTAAAGTTATATTATAATAGGGGCCAGATCCCTCGACGGAGAGAATGTCATATAGTGGAGTTCTTGTTAAATGTTCTTCGGGAGATTTTAAACTACCCTCGCCCATTATCATTTGTGATAATTTGTATATAACTGTAAGGTCTGCATCAAGAGTAGCCGCGCCGTCAGCGGCGCGACTAAGATGATCGTCCTGACATGAACATTCTAATTTAATTACAGCCATTTATTTATCCTAAAACACTGTTAGTTGTTCTCATTTTACCGTCTAGTCCAATTGATGATCTTTGAATTTGCCCATTAACAGAGCTGGTAGCTATATCTTTTGAGTTCTGCATAAGAGAGCTTGTGAGTGAACTACCAGCCTCAACTCTCATCATTCCATTTTGATTAACGTTGACAGCCATTTCTGTCTGAGTAGCACTCTGGAATGTTTCAACATGTCTTCCAAAGCTGCTAAATCCAGTCTCTAGCTTTTGGGCCAATGAAGCTAATTGTCCCTCAAGAGCCTGTAGGTATGCGCTATCCTGACCACCGCCAGAAACTTCCCCTCCATTCTGGAAGTATTGCGTACTCCCAACAGGTCCACCGTTAGACATTGTTGCAACTTGAGCTGCTGGAGCAGCTGGTTGACTATTCATAGCCTTGAGTATTGCAAGGTTATTTCCAGCTCTAACGGCTTGACGGTTAACAACAAATTCTCCGGGGGTGAGCATAGCAGGTACAGTATCAGTTCCGCGAGGCTTAAATATTGTTTTAGGTATAAACCTCCCGCGAGAAGCATAGATCAAACCGCCAAACTGTTTATAGTCAGGTTTCTCATCCTCAACTTGACCTGTAGTTATTTTATACTGGTCTTCATCTGCCTGCAATTTTCTTTCCAGTCTTTTAACCTGTCTAGTATTATTGAACGACCTCGCCTTTTCTAAAGCTGCTAAATCTTGTTGTCTTTCTAAATTATATCTTCTATCAAAATTGCTAATCCTATCCATCTTTAATGCTCTTTCTTGATCTTCTTGGGCTTCTGCTTTTTCTAACGACCTTCCTTCGTAAGCAGCTCGCTTTGAATTAAGCATTTCTTGATAAGACCCAAAGCCCTCTCTTTTTGCTCTAGAGTCGAGCCTTGCTTTTTTACTTGCTTCAACTCTATTTTTTTCATCAAAAGCTTCTTGCCCGCCAGCCATCTTTACGCGATATTCAAGCTCTTGCCTAGCATATAAATTATCCAACGCTTGTCTTGCTTTATCTTGCTCCCTTTGTTGTTCAGCCCTTCTTTTATTAAATTCTTCTTGTCTTCTCGCTTGTTCCGATTCAAGTTGAATCCTACGCCTTTCTGCATCTCTCTCTCTTTCTGCTTGTGCTTCCAATCTTTGTTGTCTTAGTAGCTCATTTTTGCTATCAAATCTAAACGAAGGCTTTTTCTTTTCTGCTTCAGCTTCATCATTAAGCCTTTTTTGTTCTGCTCTTATCCTATCTTCTTCTCTTATTTTATCTTTTAAGGCCCTATCTCTAATAGCTTGTGCTTCTAATATTCTTTTAACAATTTCTCGTTTTTGTAGCTCATCAGCCTCATCAGTCAAAGCTTTTCTATTAGCTTCATCAATTTGTGTATTTAATAAAGCGGCATCTTCTGCTTCTTTAGCTATGTCAATTTCATTTCCGGTTCTGGCATTAGTGATCTCTGAGACACCAAACAAACCAGTCAAACCTATTCTACCTCTAGTTATAAGGTCGTATTTTCCTTCTTCTTGAAACTTAGCAATCGTACCTTCAGCCGCACCCGTGGTTTTTAAACCTATGGTTTTTTGTCTATAGTTAATATCTTTCAAGGATTCGTCGTCAAGACCCATCTTTTTTAATGTCTCATTTATCCTTCTTGCTACACTTACCGCTGCCTCTTGTTTCTCTAGGTCTTCTAGGAAAGTAGCCAAAAGTTCTTCTTCAGGAACATTTTTTTCCATATAAGCATTTCCAAGCCCACTACTCAAGGCTGTGTCAAATAATATATCAGATTTTATTCTCTCAAAATCGCTTTCAGATATTACGCGCGTTACTGCCCCTTGTAAGCCATCTAGATTTTCTTGAGCCAGTTTAAGTTTCTGAGCTTCTTTGGTTGGATATCTCTGAAATACATGATCAATATCTTTACTTTCAATTTTACCCTTTTCAGCATTTGTAATAATTGTTTGAATTCTAGCTTGCTCAGTGGCGGGTAAAGAGTCGATATCTGTTGTGCTAAATGCTTCTCCAAATATATCTTGAAGCATAAGATTGGAAGTAGCAGTAACCGGAGCTTGCTCGGCAGTACTAACAATCCCCGCTATTAATTGCTGGTCTAAAGCATTTTGCTGACTATTTATTTTACTCTGCGTTCCCGCTCGTATCCTTGCGGCAAGATCGTCTGTAGCGTTTGCCGTTGCCGCACCCGAATTTGTAAACTTCGGTGGCAATGTAAGATCGTCTGTCACCGAGGTCGGCTTGTTGATTAAACCTCTGGTAGCATCGTCCCCAGTAGTAGTTAAAGCTCTGGCAGCATCGTCCCCAGTAGTAGTTAAAGCTCTGGCAGCATCGTCCCCAGTAGTAGTTAAAGCTCTGGCAGCATCGTCTGTAACCCCAGCGGTTATTAAGCTGGTATTAGTTAATCCTAATTCTGCTTGCGCACTTTTTCCAAACAAACCTTCAATCGCTTGCGCTCTGGTTCCGTTGGTAATAATCTTACCAGACCCATCAAGTACAAACGGTGAGTTTTTACCAAATTCATTTGACAATTTTGTAAATAACTGTTCCCTTCTTGCTGGGTTTAATGCGTTTGCCGATTCTGAAAAACGCTTCATACTACCAGCAACAGAACCAACACCAACATTTTCAATACCCTCACCAAACTTTAAAGCTTGTGCTACTCTTATTTCCTCTATTAATACGTCAGCGTGTCTTATAGCCTGACGAACATTTCCTTCTATTTGTTTTTTACTTGTTGCAAAAGCAAAACTTCTATTAGCTACATTTTTGCCAGAAATCTTTAAAGCACTTTCTCCTACAGGTATGCCTTTTGCTATAAGCTGTTTTGATAGCTCTGAATAAACTTCAGGAGGAACCACACCTCCATTTTGCGCAGCTATCTTAGATAAGATATTGTTAGCTGCATGTAAACCTTCGTGTGATAAAGTCTCAGCAGCGCGCTCACCAGCAGCAACTTGTATCGTATTAGTTTTTGCTACGAACTCACCATATTTGTTCTTCAATGGTGCATTTGTTACAATTTTAATATCATCTACATAACCTGCGAGCTGGGCTTTCATGCTAGATTGAGCAGCTCTAGCGGCAGCGACTCCCGGTGCTTCTATTGCTACAGTAGACTGAGAAGAAAGCGGAGATCCTAACAGTGGAGTGGTGGGAGTTTGGCCGTAAACTGTAGCGTCTTCTATTAGATTTTTTGCAACCTCTTGGTTAGCACGACCTTCTGAGCCTACCGTTATAATTTCAGTTTGTTTAGCGCCAGTTCCTGCTGTCTTTGCTGCATTGGCGGTTTTCGCTGCTCGAAAACTATCTGTGGCAGACTTAACTTGACGGCTGGCATCATTAAGTAATTGCTCCATTACTTCGGGTGAATATTTACCGTTTAATCTTCCTAAGCTAGTTCTGGCGTTTGCAGCTAGAACCTTTGCCATATCATCAGCTTGGGTTGCAAGTATTTGAGATTTAGAACTAAAGTTGCTCAACAACTTCTGCGCCATTAGTTTGTTAAACTCTTGTCGGGCCGAAGCATAGGCAGCAGAAGAGGAGGCATTAGCCGCTGCTCCAGCGGCACCGCTAGTAGCTTGATTTGCTTCTCTCTGACCTGCCGTCTTAGCCGCTTGTTGTGCCGATCCAGAACTTTTTGCCGCGTTTGCACCGGCGCTTGAATTCCTAACAACTTCGTCTATACTCTTTGAAGATTCTCTTGCTGCTGCTGCTGTTACATCATCAGTCACGCTAGTACCAACAGGGAGTTTACTTCTAAGTCTATATGAAACACTTTGAAGTGCTTTTGCAAAAACTCCAGAATTAGCGCCAGCTTGGAAAGTAAGAAGTTTATCTATGCCAACTCCGACCTTGTTGAGAGCAGGAATCTTTGATGCAACGACCTTTGCTTTACCTATACCCGCTGTCACAGCCTTTCCAATATAAGGGCTAGCAACTGTCATCCCTTTAGTTATGGATCTATTTAGAGCAGCTGTTTCTAAATCTTTAATGGCGCCTTGTTTTAGTTCTCCACCAAGTTCTGCGTCTACAAGATTCGCCGCAACACCTTTTACTAAAGCTGAACCAAGACCAAGCCTGCCGGTCGGATCTAAGTAAGATGCCGCTGACGCAGCATCATTTAACGGGCCTACAAGCAGCTCAGTCCCCGCACTCATATTATTTCTAGCAATTGCTGAATTTAACCTCGCTCTAGCTCTATTGCTATCCCTTTCTTTTGCCGCTGTTGTTTTAGCGGATGGTTGAAACGGTATCTCAGTGTTTGTTTTTAAATCTCTTATAAATACGCCACCTCCACGTTCGATCATTTCATATCTATCAGGATAGTTTGCTAGTAAAAATTCTGCTCTTGATGTATTTGATTTTTTATTATCTTCTGGGACAAGAGCGCCTTCTTCGGCATATAGAACGCCGTTACTAATCATACCACCAGTGCTAGCATAAACGGTTTTACCGCTATTCATATTTTGTAATATTGATAAATTATTACCACTTTGAACAGCTTTTCTATTTACAACAAACTCTCCGGGTGTGAGCATAGCTGGAACAGTATCTGTACCCCTTGGTACAAATACTCCATTATTGGCATAAACAGTACCACCGCTAGAGAGTGTTTTCGTATTTCCTGCGACTTTTTGTGGTTCATTAATCTGACCCCTTAGCTCTACCACGTTGGCGTCAACTCGAACTAGATCGCTTTTAACAATTTGACTAGCAGTATCAGCCACCTCCTGAAGAGCGCGTGCAGCCTCTCTACCAGATCGCTGTAAGTCAAGAAGCTCTGGCGTGGTTTCACTTAAAATAGAAACATTTTCTTCGGTTGCAAAGCCACCCAGCGCAGCTCTAGCCTGCCTTCTTCTCTCTTGTGGTGTTTGATCTTCAGTTTGAAGGCTAGCAAATGCTCTACCTATTGCATCTTGAGTAAACAATCTCAAGGCTCGCTGATCCCCTGACTTTAACGCTGAAGCGGCAGCGGCAGTTTCTTGTTGCTCAAAGAAACCTATAGCATCACCCTCTATCAACTTTTGTAATGCAGATTTTTCTAGATCGTTTTTCTTCTTGGCTAGCTCTATTTCTTGCTCAGTTAAACCGATTCTCTGTCTTAGGTTGTCAAGCAAAGATTTTTGCAATGTCTCTAGTTGTGATCTTCTTGCTTTTTGTTCTTCGCCCTGCTCTTCGGGAAGTGGGCCAGCTGCATTTATACTTTCAATTTGTGCTACTAATCTCCTATTGATAGCCACAAGGTCATCAGGAGAAGAGCCGCTAGCCGTTCCACCAATACCTGCTGCTGCCAAATCAAGGTTTAATTGCCTATTTAGGTTTTCTAGCTGTTCAGCAAAAGCGACAGCCGGGCCACCAAATTTTTCTATGGCTTTAGCCGCCTCAATCTGAACTTTAAGCGCATCTTTCTGAGCTGAAACCAAATCTTTCTCTAATTCAATTCTTTTTTGTAAAATTGGCTTTAGCTTATCCTGCAATTCAGCGGTCTTTTTAAATGACTCTATTTGAACTTGAGTAGCTTGACCCAAATCTCCAAAGACACTTTGAAAAAATCCGCTAATATCTCCCTTTTTAATCTGATTCTGTATTTCTTCTGGAAGTTTGTCAAATTCAAGATTACCGATTATAGCTAAGAGCCTATCTCTAATTGGTGAGTCATCTGGCACTAATTCAAGTAGCTCTTCTTTAAGAATATCTGTCAACCCAGTACCACCACCGGTAAAATCAATATTTTCTTCTAATTTTTTATTTATATTAGGTATAATATTTACAGCTTCTTTTTGTATTCTATTTAATTCACGTATTGTGTTAGATAGATTTTCAACCTCTTTTTGGTCTCCACCAAATCTTAAAAATTGCTGTTCTAGAGAGACTAAAGACTTATCAATTGAAGCCGAGTCGATATTAGCTCCAGCAGCGGTTATTGAAGCCTCTAAAGTTCTAGCGGCAATCGAAAGGCTGTTAAAGCCCGGCTCAAAAGAGGCAATTGTATTTTCCACCTTGACGACTCTAGCATCAATGGCGGCTGTTACACCTTGAAGTCCAAAGTTCAATGCTCTCAAGAAATCTGCATTTCTTTGGGCGGCATCTGCCATATTATTTATAGCTAGTTCAGCATTTTTAATATCTTCATCATCAATCATACCTCTTGCTTCTTTTGGTATGATCTTGTTAATAAGTTCTTCTGCGCTAACTGGCTTACCCGCAGCTATACTATCGTTGATAGCTTTTCTTAAAATTTCAGAGTTTATACCTTTGTTCAGAGCTTCTGTTACTAATTTTTCTCTATTCTTAGCTTCTTGTTCTTCTATTTTATTATTTTTAGATATTACCTCTTCGTCTGGGCCGCCAAACCCTAAAATACTGGTTCTTTGTTTTTGAGCTGCTATTTCTGCTTGAGCAAGTCTTGTTTTAGATTCAGAAATTTTTATTTCTTCTTTTAAGCCACCGCTCAAAGCCCTCAAAGCCTGATCTGACGTTGCGCCACCCTGAGCAAATGCCTCTAAAGTTTGAGAAGCCTTCTTAGAAGACTCTGCTAACTCTTTATCTAATCTAACCCTTTCGGCTGCCGCTGTAGCCTGAGCTGCAATTAAAGTGGTTGTATTGCCAGTAATCCTGCCAAACTGATCTGTAATGTATGTAGCTTGCTCTGCACTTAATCCGAATTTTATTAAACCACCGGCTACAAGCCCAACACCAAGTCCAATGGGGCCAAATGCCGCGCCAAGAGCAACAGCTCCAGTTGCCAATTTTGTTTGAGAGCTAGCAACTTGAGCGGCTACAGAAGCGCTGGCAGCCTGTGCCACATTCCCCTCTTCTATTGCTTTGTTAGCCTCTTCCTGTTTTCCTGAGTACGCATCTATTAAACTACCTGCCGCATAAGCAGCAGAACCAAATACTGCTATTCTCGCTCCAACGCCCTTTAGAACCTCCTTAAAGCCTTTACCAAAACCGCCTTTTGTGCCAAGACCACCAAGCAGTGATTGTTTAGTTAGACTAATACCAAAAGCCTCTAAAGCGGTAATAGTTGCGCTTATAGTTGTAACACTATCAAGAAAGCTATTTTGCATCCTCTGAGCAGCTGTAGAAGCTTCTTCTACCCTTGGTATAAACGCAGAAGCCATAGTAATAGAGCCGAAAATTTCTGCGGAGGATTTTTTCTCAACCTCTCTTGCGTTTTCTTCATTCGCACTGGTCAGCGCTTTGGTGCTACTTGTAAGACTATCAAAACCTGCGTCTTTCTGACCACCCGAAGGTTTGCTAGACAAGGAACTACTCGTTGAATTATTAGATATTTCTTCAGCTGCATCATCTAAACTTTGTGAAACCTTCTCTCCAGACTTTTCGGCCTTACTTGCAAATTCCACAAAGAAGTCGTATATCTTCATTCCGCCACGATCAATGGCCTTAAAGACCTTTTCAAATACCTCTTCGCCCTTCTTATTAATATTATCTATAAAACCTTTTGACCCACCCGTACTAGAAACACTACCGCCGCTCTGAAATCTCTGAACACCAACGGGACCGCCCTTGGCAAATCCAGCTACGCCCTGCTTATTCATTTTATTTAGGTTAGCATAGCCAATACTTTTTGCTGCACTTGCATTGAAAACAAATTCACCCGGAGTCAAAAGAGCTGGAACGGTATCAGACGGAGCAGGACCACCATTCGCCCTTTTTGCAGGGAAGCCACGACCAGCAACCTGATTCGCCCGTTTTTTCTTTTCTGTTTTAGCTTGCGAAGAAGCCCTTTCTTTATCTCTAAACTCTTTTCTTGGGTATTCTTCATTGAGAATACCATCTTGTATAAGCTCTCTTTTGATTTGACCGACAATCTTGCCTTTCATGTTTGCATCGCTAGCAGCTTCTAAGCTAGCTTTATAATCAATATATTGATCTGGAAGTCCAGAAAAGTTATCTTTTAAAGATGCGGGCAATCCATTTGGAGCGTCGAAAGGTCTATCTGAATCATTATCAGGAGTAGCATACTGACCGCTCCTAGAAATAGAGTCCATTGTAGTTTCAAACAATCTACCAAATATAGAAGTATTTATACTCTTAATAAAATTAGATGTTTGACTTTTATCTATTTTAGCATTGGGTGTTCCAAGATCGTTTGCGAGAGACGCCGTAGATGTATTGATACCTGCAACAAGACCGTCTTCAAGTGACATTTTAAATTTGTCAGATGTTTCTTTATTTAATCCAGACTTAGCAATATTAAAACTTGAAGATTTGTAATATTTAGATACGGGATCTTTGCCCTTTGGTAGAGATTTGAATTCTGTAAATTCTTTCTTTATATCTTCGCCGGTAATATTTACTTTTTTACTAGAGGCGGCTTCTGGATCTAGAATAGCAGCTCCGGCAGCTTTTTGATTTACAATACCACCAGCGGCGAATTTTTGAATAAGACCACCGAAGAATTTTTTACCAAGACCGCTTGTTATATCTTCATATACCGCAATATTACCTAAATCAAATGTATTTTTCTTAGGCGTTAAGGCAACATTATTAGTAAATCTATCTTTAACTACTGAGTCTGTATTAGCTTTTGGATCAACAGCAGATCCAATCATTTTAGTATTAATGTTAGCGTCGTCAATAGTTTCTTTTTTACTTTTTATTTCTATTATTTTTCTACCAGAAGGTGAAAATGCGTCAATTCTTGGTTGACCCGCGCCGAATCCAGTTCCATCTGCGGGTTTAATCTCTCCAGCAGCTTCTAAAACATCCTCAAAAGCTCTTCCTCTAGCCCTGTCGTCGCCGGTCTTAACCGCCGACTTATAAGCTAAGTAATCCTTATTTCTGTCTTCTTTTGGCAACCTATTTATGAAAGACTGATTTTCAATATTTATTCTTTTGTCTCCAGTCCTAGAATATTTAAATTCATCTTCTGGATTAAATCTAGTTGGTCTTTTTCCATTTTCGCCAGAAGCACTAAACTCAACCCCTTTGGCTTTATAGAAAGTTGGATCTATATCTGGATCTAGAGTAAGAGATTTTGTTGCGTTAAAATTAGCTACACTTCCACCTTGAGCAAATTTATTTTGATTCATTGCCGCAAGAGTGCCAGCGCCTAATTTTTTAACACTAGATTTTCTTATAACAAACTCGCCCGGCGTAAGCATGGCGGGAACAGTATCGCTATTACCAACTCCGGGTACAAATCCGCCAGTATTAAACGCTAGTATCTTACCGCCCTGATTTCTGGTCTGACCAGTGAAACCACCTTTAAGCGCCCTGCCAAATCCAGATATACCCTTTAAGGCTTTAAATGCGCCAACCGCCCCAATTAAAGGCAAGATGGGTTTAATAGCATCAGCTAATTCCACAAAAGAATCTGCAAGACGCAGAACAGTTCTGCTAGCAGTTTGAAAAGTTCCCGTTTCAGAAAAAGACCTAATCAAAGCTAAGAATTTTTCTCTGGTCTTTTCTATTTGAACGGCGAGAGATGCTTGGGCTTTTCTAGCATCTTCATCTAAACTTGTCCCACCCTCAATAGCAGCCTGTCTAGCTCGTTCTGCAACCTCAAACTGCTGCAAAAGAGGGATAACTTTACCAATCTGTCTAAACCCACCAAGCTCTTCGGCTATTTCGACAAATTTAATATCACCCTGCTCTAGCCCCCTTAACGCCTGACTTAATCTTTTGATAGCTTCAAATGGACCAACAAACTTGCCATTGAGATCAGTTAACTTAACGCCAAACTGTTCTAGATATTTAATAGTAGTTGGTCGCTGAATACGTGTAAGAATTGTACGCAAACCAGTCGCAATACTTTCTGCACTTTCACGAGTAGTAGCACGAACACTAGTAAAGAGACCTAATAGCTCTTCTAGCTGACCACCCGCAGAAACAAACACACCACCAGTACGGCGAACGGCAGATATCAAGTCACCAGATTCGACAGCAAATTGACCAGCCACAGCATTGATTGCGCCAAGCTGTTGCTCCAACGCGCCAACACCCTTACCAAACTGACTAAGGATAGCAATGGCACCTTCCGCTGTTTTACCAATATCTTCAAATGTAGGCGCTAGAGTAGTCTTTGCTAAAGCTGTTAATGCAACTTCTAATCTTGAGGCTTCAATACCAGCCTGAGCCAATATTCTCGTAGCAGAAAGAAGAGACTGAGAAGAAGCACCAAGAGAAGTAGCTAGCCTTGTGATTGTATTTTCTAGTTCTTGAAGGTCTTCAATATCCCTCCTAGTAACGTGAGAGATTTTAATCAACTCCCTTTCAAAATCAATAGCCTCTTTGGTTGCATTACTAAGGCTATTAGTAAATAAACTAACACCCCTAGTAGCAATAGCAAAAGCTGTAAACCTTCTTATAGATACGCCTAAATTCTTGCCGAGGTTAGATGCTAAATCATTAGATTCTTTAAGCTGTTTATTGACACCAGCAATCTGTCTAGCAGCTTGGGCGCTATTTTTAACCTTTAGGTCTATCTTTACGCCATTTAGCTGATTCTGTATATTGCTGATTATTTGCCTAGAATTTCTAGGTGCGCGTAGCTCTAGCTCGGCAGTTAATACGAATTTAGACATTTTTGCTCTCTAATATGGTGTTATTGAGCTACACTATCCGTTTTACTTTCTGTAGTTTTCTTTGTTGTTTTCTTTACTCTCGGTCTACGAGTTTTAGGTTTTTCCTTTGGTTTGTCTTCAGACTCATACTCAACAGTTAATAGATAATTACCATCTTCATCTAGAGGGTTTCCTGCAATGTCAACCCTATTCCCCTTTTCGTCAACGTAGTGACCAAATTCATTTATCCTTCTGCCCTCAAGATCAACCAACTCCTTGTCTTCATTAACCAAACTTCCGTCATCGTTAACTAGACCAAATCTTTTGAGGAATTTATTTTCCGGCAATGCTTCTTCAGTTTTTGGATCATATCCATACATCATTTCTGCTAGTTTTGAGGCAGCTGAGTATGCAATCTGATCAGAAGCTTTTGAGTTATAATCTTCTATATCTTTATACACTCTTTGTCCGTTTTCATAGAAAGTACAGTTCGCTACAATATAGTCGAATCTTGCGTTATCAGCCAGCGCTTCTGCCGTGTTTTGTTCTAGGTTAGATCTTTTTGTGTAAATATCTCTAAGTCTTTGACGTAAAAACCTCATCGTTATGGCAATCTCTTTACCTTCATTAAGAAGTCTTTTCTTTTTGTCTTTTGACCCTAGATATAATTCTTTTTCTAGTTCGGAAATTTTTTCAATAATATCAGTCTCTTCTCTAACTGATTCTTGAGACCAAATACCCTTCTCT
>Ga0181593_10005212_pt1 | contig 11779 bp, 8 predicted proteins | sample 071ome_19_FD_133756 | JGI IMG/M metagenome (GOLD analysis project Ga0181593, IMG submission 133756) | Coastal salt marsh microbial communities from the Groves Creek Marsh, Skidaway Island, Georgia - 071413AT metaG (megahit assembly) | ecosystem: Environmental > Aquatic > Marine > Intertidal zone...
AATTTGGCAAAGCCTTGGATAAACTCCACACCATCTTTCTCAGTCACCCGTCTGTAACCAGCCCGAATTTTATCCATAATTTGAGTTCGCTTGGCAATCATCGCCTCGAAATCCAATTGAGGAGTGGTATCTCCTAAATCGATCCCAAACTCATGCAAACTCTTGGCATGCCGAAACATCTCAGCCGTATACAACATAGTCTTTGCCGGAATACAACCACGATTGAGACAAGTCCCACCGATTTCACGATAATCACCCAAACCTACTTTGACCTTATTGCGACCCAAAATCCTCGCCGTCTCAACTCCACCAGGTCCAGCTCCAATCACCAATACTTCATAATGCATACGTAACAATTACATCTAATTGCAGAAATTATATCAAAAAACCCCTCGCACAAGCAAAGGGGATTAAAATAAAAAAATCTACTATAATTAAGAACCTAAAAATTCTTTTAATTTGAGTACTGATAGTCTAAAAGGCATTCAAGTTGAAATATCAACCTCTAAATCAGTTATAGATTCATAAGCCTCAGATGTTAAACATTTTAATACTTCAGATTCCACTCATCCGAAGAATACTTAGCTTGCAACTGCTCAACACGTTCAGACAACAACTCCATATCAAAGTCCCAATCCAAATCCATATCCAAAAGCTCTGCAAATTGCTGGGCAATCTTCAGAGCCAACTCATCAAACTCCAGCGCCTGCGGCAAATGGCGATTGATTCCAGTCACTCTTTTTTTGACACTTGCAACTAATTTGTCTCGTAACTTTTCATCTGGAACAAGTAGTAAACTAAACATCAAATCAACGTCCACATCCAAAAGCAAAGTCCCATGCTGCAATACCACTGCCTTTTTGCGAGTTTGGGCATTGCCAGAGATCTTCTGACCATTCAAAATAATATCATTCAAAGGTGCAAATTCTGCCTGCAAGCCCATCTCAGCCAAGACCTCCAAAATAGGTCGACATATAAACTCATAAGATTCTTGTATATTTGCAGGAACCATTGATTCAGGAATCACCAATGAATAGGTAAATTGATTGGCATCATGCATGACAGCCCCACCACCCGTCATCCGACGGACACATTCGACCTTAGCATCGGCAGCGCGAGTTTGATCGATTTCTAATTGCATACCTTGAAAATATCCAATCGTACACGCAGTCGGTGCAAACCCATACAATCTCAAAACTGGTACACCTGTCTCTTGGACAAGTTCCAACACAGCCTCATCCATAGCAAAATTGAGACTGGCCGAATTAAATCCAGTATTTATTACTTTTAGCTGCATGCTCCTGTGGTTAAAATTTCATATAAATTTTCAACTGTAAATCCAAACAATTCTACATTTTGCTCAGACAAAAAATCATTTAACTCTTGAACAAATTTTTTATCCAACTCCAAGCTCAAAACCCTATCCTCAAGCAGTTCTAAAGCTGATTCAGGATGCATAAAAAAATCACCACGCAAACGAAACTCAGCAACTTTAGAGCCCTCCACACGATATGCGATTTTGAGTAACTTACCGCCAGTTGGTTTGAAATTTTTAAATACGTTTTCCATAATTTATTTCATATTAAATCTAGCTTTGAGAATTTCGACTTCATCACGCAAGTCAGCAGCCTTCTCAAATTCCATGTTACGCGAAGCCAAGTCCATTTGCATTTCCAATTCATGCACCAGTCTTTTTTGTTCATGTTCTGGAACATCTTTATTTTCATATTTACGAATAGTTTCGGATTCCCCTTTCCGAGAGGTTTGAGCAATATCTTTAATAGCCTTTTTAATAGTTTGAGGAGTGATGCCATGTTTTTTATTGTGGGCATCTTGAATTTCGCGACGTCGGTTGGTTTCATCCAAGGCTTGGTTCATAGCATCGGTAATCTTATCCCCATACATAACCACAAATCCATTTTGATTACGAGCTGCCCGACCAATAGTTTGCAATAGTGCAGAACGTGAACGCAAAAAACCTTGCTTATCTGCATCCAAAATTCCAACAAAAGAAACCTCCGGCAAATCCAAACCTTCCCGCAACAAATTGATTCCAATAACTACATCGCAAACACCTTCACGCAAATCTCGGAGAATATCTATTCGCTCAATTGTATCGATATCAGAGTGCAAATAACGAACTTTCATACCTTTCTTACTCATATACTCCGTCAAAGCCTCTGCAGATTTTTTGGTCAAAGTAGTAATCAAAGCTCGTTCACCTTTTTTGACAACTTCCAATGCTTGCTTGTACACATCTTCTACCTGTCCCATAGTTGATCGCACTTCAACTGTTGGATCTAACAAACCAGTCGGCCGAATTATTTGCTCAACCACATCTGGCTGCTCAGTATGAGCAATTTCATATTTACCAGGAGTCGCAGAAACAAAACATACTTGATGCATATGACCTTCAAACTCAGAAAAATTGAGAGGACGGTTGTCATGCGCACTAGGCATCCGAAAACCATGTTCAATCAAAGTATTTTTACGAGAACGATTACCTTCATACATACCCCCAAATTGAGGAACCGTAATATGCGACTCATCTATCACCATCAAAAAATCATCTGGAAAATAATCAATCAAAGTCGCCGGTTGATCACCTGGCTCTCGCTGATTTAAATAACGAGTATAGTTTTCAATACCATTGCAATAACCAGTTTCTTGCAACATTTCAATATCGTATTCAGTTTTAGTTTTCAATCTTTCAGCTTCGATATTTTTACCAATAGCCTTGAGCTCTTTATACCGTTGATCCAAATCTGTTCGAATTAGATCGACAGCCTTTTCAATTTTATCGGCAGTTGTTACATCATGCTTGGCTGGAAAAATCTTTATTTCTGAATGCTCCTCAATGATTTCACCAGTAAAACTGTCATGCTCCGAAATACGATCGATCTCATCTCCAAAAAACTCAATTTGATAAACATTATCACTAGAAGGCGGAAAAACTTCGACAACATCACCAAGAACATTGAACATACCCTGCTTAAATTCCAACTGAGAACGATTGTACTGCATGTCAGTCAAATGGCGCAAAAACTTATCGCGCTGACGCATATCACCAACCTTCACATCAATACACATACCTTGATAATCATCTACAGAACCAAGACCATAAATACAGCTAACTGTCGCCACAATAATCACATCACGACGAGATAACAAATTAGTTGTCGCCGCATGCCGAAACTTATTTATTTCTTCATTAATAGAAGAATCTTTTTCAATGTAGGTATCGGTAGCCGGAACATAAGCCTCTGGCTGATAGTAATCATAATATGACACGAAATAGCTCACAGAATTCTCAGGAAAAAACTCCTTAAACTCACTACACAACTGTGCCGCCAAGGTCTTATTATGTGCTAAAATCAAAGTCGGTCTCTGCAATTTTTCTATTACATTAGCAATCGTAAAAGTCTTACCTGTACCAGTAGCCCCCAGGAGGGTTGTATACTTTTTTTGTCCAGAAATTTTCTCAACCAAATGTTCAATAGCCTTGGGCTGGTCCCCTTTTGGTTGATACTTGGAATTTAATTTAAAGGGTTTTGAATTCAATAAAGTCATAGTTTTTTTAAAAAAGTATAACAAACAAGCTCAAATAAGCAACCAACTTGTAAAACCACCAATTTAAATCAATCTTACCTAGATTCCAAAACTTCTAACCTTTTTTTATAACTGTGCATGGTTGCTTCAAACTGCTCAAGAAAAACATTGTAATCAGCATCTGCAAACAAACGAGCTCTTTGCTTTTCGATTTCACTTAAAACCAATAGATTATCAGTAGAAACCAACATTTCACAACCAACAATAGACTCCTCGCCCAAAATATCAAACTCACGCTCAAGCTTTTCTATTTGCAAAGCTAAAATCTCCGAATGAATAGTTGCAACTTCATATTCTAATGATCCGGAATCCATTTTCTGCACACGCTTATTTACAACTTGTTGTTCAGATCTAAAATCACTCAACATCATCAGCACATAAGATTTATAAGCCTCCACACTACCCGACTTAGATTTATCAAAAATTTGCCCTACATTATATTCATTCAAAGACCGAACCAACCCCAAATTACATTCAAAAAACCGCTCCAAACTGGAAAAAGTTTCCAATTGTTCATTTGAACTCAATGTCTCAGAGGGTAATTCATATGGATGTAAACTTGACGCAGAAACATCGTGCACACCAGAAATACCAAGCTGCGACAAACCTTCAACAGCCCCACTCAAGCATTTATCTATATACCCACCAGAAAAAACAATCTGTTTATCAGCCAACTTCTCTTGAATCACAGTCTCATATGCATATGGTATATAACCATCACCAGCAGTCAGAGATTCAATAACATGAAATGGATACTCTCCTAAAATATCTATTAACAAGGGTTTCAAAAATCCAAATTCTTCAGAATATCTAGGTAACAAAAAAACAAGAGATTCGCCCGAAGCCACAACCGATTTTAATTTTTGATACTCCTGCATAATCTCCATAGCTTGGAGAGTTTTACCTGTATTAAAAAGTTTCAAAGCATAACCTTGCAAATCGGCCTCACTACTAACTCCTGTGCCCTCCAATGAGTAAAAAGGATGCACAACAAAATTAACTTTACCAGGACCTTCTTCCATGGAATCCAATAAAACTTCCCGACCAAAATAACTTAAGTATCCCTTTGGATTTTTTTCAAAACAATCTTTATTCGCCTCAAAAAACTCTGGGAACTGACTCTGTAAACAATGCAAATCGAAATCATTCAATTTAGGGCCAAATGCTCTTGCCAACCTATGTTTGTTTTCAATTCCTATAAAATCCTTATCTAAAACTCTAAATAAAATATCGGCAGGTAACGACTGTACGCCACTTGCAATTTTTTCAAACAGTAATTGCTTATAGGCATCAGAAATATTTGGAAACAATAAAACAACCGCCACACACATCCTATCAACATAAGAAGAACTCGAAAGCAAAGTGTCAACAACTTGATTAGATTGCTGTTGTGACAATGTTGCCAAGTCTGATTTAATTCCAATTTTTTGTAAATAAACTTTCACCTCATCGATCACTTCAAACAAAGACTGATCTTCACCGACTTTAGGAACCTCAAACTCCATATCTATTTCCGAATCAGATTGCCGCAATTGCCTTGTAGAGATTTCTTTCACAATCTTATTTAAATCAGCATTAGACCTTTTAGACAAAGCATCATCATCTTCGAGAGTTTTATACCAATCAATAGAAGTCACAAAATCTAGTTCAGGCATCGCAAATCTAGTATAAATATCAATCAAATCATCAATTTCTAAATTCATTCTGGGTTTGATTCTTTTGTCCAAAGCCACAATCGAATCGACATACTCAGGAAATGACTTAATCACAGAACTTTGCCACAATGCTACCAATCTCCTCAGATAAGTACGAACGATTTTTGTTTTTGAAGTTACACCCTCACGCTTTTCAATTTCATCAATCACCTTAAAAGATGATTGAATCTTCTCTATTTCTTCAAATTCTTTAATAAATTCAACATGACGCACTTTGGCCTGATCGACTGTTAAGGAATTTATTTTCTGAGCCATCATTTCCCAATGCAATCTACTACGTCTGATCAATCCAAGTGGGGTTGGATCATCTAAATTAGTTATATCGAAATCTAAATCTGATAAATCCTGGCGTTTTATAAAAACACCACTCACAACCATCCCAAAAAATGTCTGATCATGAAAAAGTTTAATTACAACATCTCGATTAAGAGTAACCAGAAATCCAGATTCAGAATTCAACTTGCAATCCAAAGCATCGGTTGAAATTTTTAAATCCTCAGCAATTTGAGTTATAACTTCTTGCTTACTCAAACCCCTGGCCTGAAAAGAATTTATATTTAAAACAGCTCCTTTCTGCAACTCCCACATACCCTGAGGCACTTTTGGCGCAGCTACATTATCAAAATGTAGCTCCAAAGGACCCAATTGCTCTTGACCCGATTCAGACAAACCGACTGATTCCACACGCTTGAAAACTAATAATTTTTCAAAAAACATAACAATTTATATATTCATATTACTTTACCATAAAAACAACCTTTTTACAACACACGCAGTCAAAAAGCTCTAAAAGCTGCTAGACAATGTTTTTTGCAATCACGAAAAACAAGTAACTTGCCAAAACCCACCAAATAACCTACAAAACAAAGGATTAACACAATTTTATGAAAAGAAAAAAACACAAACCACAAATAAGAATAATCGAGGCTTCCAACCAATCCGGTCTTAACCCGGTTCAAAGAAGACTCTTGGACCAAAGTGAAAACTTAATCATCCAATACCCTTTTATGGACGATCAAATGAATTTTGTCATCCAGTCAGTTCGCAATCGGCTAACAAATCCCAAACAAGCCCCATCAGACATGCCAGCAACCCACAAGGCAATTCTTGAGGTACTTTACAACCGGCGAGCCAAACATACAGCCTATGCATCTATTACAACTGATTCATTCCAAGAACATGTCAGCGAAACATTAGACTATGCCAATGCCAAATTTATGCAGGCTAGTGATCAATTTTACTTTGGTACAGTGCAAGAAGCTATTGATACTCACAAAGAAGGTTTTAGATATTTTTGCCGTTACAAAGAAGGCATAGAGCTATTTGTTGCTCAAACAATCAAGCAAAAAACAGCCGAAATAATTACCCAAGCCAACCCCCAAGCCGACAGTATTCCAGGCTTTGGGTTTCCAGATGCAACAGATCCAAGTCAAACTTCGCACATTCGACTACCAAATATTACTTACCTCACTCTCAACGATACACCACAAGTCAGCGACGAAATTTACAGCACTTACCTACGCAATTACCAACATCAACCTAACGTATTCGCACCTTTTTCAGCAGACTTTCGTACAGAGATATACCGATCATTTGCTCGTGAACTTAGAATCAATCCAAATTTTGAACTAGACGACCAAGACCATTTACGAATGATTATGTTTGAAATACTCCTAAATCTTTCAATCAACGAAAATGACGTTCCATCAAACAACTTTAGACTCGAGCAATCATGGTTAAACACAACTCGCAACGCATTAATTTACTCTATGAGCGCAGATGACATTCTCCAAGCTCACCAAGCTAGTCAAGCATACTGGTTTGGCTGGGATAAGTCAGAAATGTTTGTCAGAGCCATGCGTAAACACTTACCAAAAGCCAAAACAGCCACACAAGTCACAGCCGACAAATACATTAAAACTGGATTTAATATCATAGAATCTGGCAGTACACTTGATAAATAGTCTTGCTCAAATTCAATTAATGAATATAATGATTAGTTATCATTTAACCCCCTCTCACATGAGAAACCAAATAGATAACTTATCAAAAATCGTATCACCAAACCTGGAGATACATGTCGCAGATCCCAAAACAGTAGATCTGTGCCAACAACTAAAAAACAAAATACTTCAGGCCTCGCATGTACACACAAGCCAGGCCTTTTTAAATGACCTAAACAAGTCACCCTCAAACCAAACAAGCAAACACATCCAAACACACAAATCTTTAAAAATTTCTGCAGAGAACTACAATCAAAGCATTCTACATCTAATGGAAATAAGTCATTATTTTAGCCCGCAACCAGAAACTCAAAACACAAGCAATCACATAGTCTTGTTGCATCCCACTCAACATCATCTAATAACTTCAGCTCACATGCTTGATCTCTGCAACAACGACTAAAATTGACTTGGCAAATCACCCAAAATACATTAACATAGCGGTGATTAGTGCAACCGTAGCTTAGCTGGATAGAGCGCTGGCTTGCGGAGCCAGAGGTCACAGGTTCAAATCCTGTCGGTTGCACCATTTTAATTGTGCAACATGAAAACAAACCTAAACCTTGTAATATACAATAACAAGCGAGATCTTGCAGATTCAGAAGATATAATTGATATCCAAAATCCCGATCTGATTTTACTACATCAAACATACGCAACCTCCAATCAAGTCCAACAACTAGATCAACTATCAAAAGGAGTTTTGGCACCAAGCCAATTAAACTCCAGTTATCCGAATAAATTTTTAGCACAACTTCACGGCTGCAAAAAACCAATAACTATTGCAACTCCCCTAGTCGATAACGTTGTTCATAGCCCTTACTACAATATTCTCAACAAAATTGAAGAGCTGGAAGTAACTATTAGTCAAAATTTTTTAGCAGGAGAACATTATTCAAACTATTCATTATTTGAAAGAATTTTTGAACTTTATCAATTTTCGTTTCAGTACGCATTTCAATATTTAGAACAACAAATTTTACAAAGATCTTTTCTACAATCAATTGGAGCCTGGCAACAAAGCGAAAAATCTACTATTGATGCTCTCACAATAGGCAACCACAATTTTGTAACATATCGCCTGATGTGCAATTCGGAATCGAAAATAAAAGTCCAAACAACCAGTCTCACACATAACTTTGTATCATTTAGCATTCGCCATGAAATAATGCGTCGCAGATTGCTTAACTTGCCAGTTTCAGAGCAACACTACAATGGGTTTACAATCGAAAGAGCAATCAGGTTACTCCAAACAGAAATCACACTGCCACCCAACCGTGAAACCATCTACACTAGACGAGACAATCTTTGCCAACTCTCAGATTCCTCAGCAATTTCCATGTCAACTCAAGTTGGATTTATGACAAACGCACAACAAAAACTTAATTTTTTGTTACCGAGCAACGTTTGATATGACAAGAAAAAAATGTTTTAATATAAGAAAATAAACCATAGATATGAAATTTTTTAAAGACATCAGTTCAAAAGACACAAAATTAGCAGGCGGCAAAGGAGCCTCCCTGGGCGAACTCACCCAAGCGGGAATTCAAGTGCCCCCAGGATTTGTGATACCTTCTGATGTTTTTAATAAATTCATAGAATCTAACCATCTAGTGCCAGAAATTGATGCAATTCTCGCAAAGGTAGATATTCAATCGATTCACACAGTAAATGCGGCGTCCGAAAAAATTCAAGAATTAATTTTAGCAGTAGAATTTCCAGAAAGCCTGCAAGCAGAAGTTCAAACAGCATTTGATAAATTAGATGCTGAATTTGTGGCAGTTAGATCAAGTGCAACAGCCGAAGACAGTGCTTCTGCAGCATGGGCAGGTCAACTAGAAACCTACCTAAACACAACACAAGCAAACCTATTTGATAACATAAAAAAATGTTGGGCTTCGTTGTTTACCCCAAGGGCTATTTTTTATCGATTTGAAAAACAATTACACTCAACAGATATAGCTGTTGCAGTGGTGGTACAAAAAATGATTCAAAGTGAAATGTCTGGAATAGCATTCTCAGTGCATCCAATCACACAAGATACAAACCAAATAATTATTGAGGCCGGTTATGGTCTTGGAGAAGCAATTGTATCCGGACAAATTACTCCAGATAGCTATGTAGTCGAAAAAGCACCACACGCAATAATTGATAAACAAATTGCAGATCAAAGCAAAGGATTATTCAAAAATGGTTGGCAAACAATCAAAGAAAACAAAGCACAACAACAAAAATTATCAAACGAGCAAATATTAGAACTTTCAACAGTTATACAAAATATTGAAAAACACTACGGATTTGCCTGTGATATTGAATGGGCATTCGCCAATAATCAGTTTTATATTACCCAAAGCCGACCTATAACCACACTCAACAACACAAACCAACAAAACAAATCATTACAAAAAGCTCTAAATACAGAGTGGCAAAAAGATTGGGAGGGACCATTTTCTATTCTTCAATTATCATTTAGTAAAGATGTTTATTTTGATAAGCCTCAAGAAATATTTGGCACTCAAATTCCAACAATATTGCTAACAATTGAAAATGGCATCACGGCAGCGTATCTACCTGTAAAAGAGTATGAAGAATTTGGAACGTATTTAGCTGACAAATTATTCAAAGACCCAAGTCTTATTGCGCAGTGGGCAGACAATTTTAAGCTTGCTGCAGATAATCTAACTCTCAAATTTAAAATATCTGCCGAAGAACTACAACAAGAATCAGCCATCGAAGAATTGCTCAAAGCCTATACTGTATATGGTGCATACCAAGTTGCCTGTAAAGCTGCTGTAAATTTTTTACATAAAGATATATTTGAAGAAGCTTCCAAAAGATTTGAAGAAGCAAGGAAATACTCAGAAACAATTTATAAAGATGCTGAAAAACTTAACAACACACTTATTTCAATTGCACAAACGCAATATTCAGACGCTCAATTATACGGTATTACACTCACAGAACTTCTATCAAACGACGTTGATAAAACTATACTCGAAAACAGACACAAAAAATCAGCTGTAGTTTGGACCAAGGATGGCTTTGATTTCTTGTACGATGCAGATGTAGACTCAATTAAAAAATCATGGATTGCCGATCTTTCTGGAGACTCACTCAAAGGAACTCCCGCATTTGAAGGGGTTATCACGGGTAAATGTAAAATAATCCACGACTTCAACGATGCTCAAATTAATCAAGGAGAAATACTAGTAACAGGAATGACTGACCCAAACGCAGTACCACTAATGAAAAAGGCCGCAGCTATAATCACAGATGCAGGAGGTATGCTTTGCCATGCAGCAATAGTTAGTAGAGAGCTCGAAATCCCTTGTATAGTAGGTACAAAAGTTGCCACTCAAATTCTAACAGATGGTATGCAAGTCGAAGTCGATGCAAATATTGGTTTAATTACGATACTGGATAAATATTAAATATAAGACTTGTATTTCAAGGAATATAAATCGCTTGCATCTTAGCAAACAAATATTTATAATCCATTTACCAAGTGCACTCATAGCTCAACTGGATAGAGCATCGGTCTTCGGAACCGAGGGTTGGGGGTTCGAATCCCTCTGGGTGTACCATTTTTTTCGTGCAATTTAACCCAAAACAAGATGAGTATCGATAATCTCAAATCACTAAAATTAGAATTAATTAACGAAAACGAAGACGCAATAGAAGGCTTATTTGAAGCGGATACTCAAAGGCTTATAACCAATCAAAGCATTCTTGATAGAATTAGTCAGCAAGACCTAAGATGGCTAGAAACCCAAGGATATACCATCACAAAATTCACAGAAAAAAATCCTCTGGGAACTTTTGCAATTGATGACTTCCGCCACTCGCGCCATCTGCACCGGAGTCATCAAATTAGACTAAGACAAGAAAACGACGTGATTTATAGAATTCAAAAACATTTCCAAAATGGTTTTGGCATAGTTTCCCAAGCACCTACGCAACTTTCACAGGAAGAAACAGATACTCACGCATTTTCAAATATTCCAACACATGCTCAAGTAATAAGTACCCACTCACAACAAAGCAACAATCAATGGCAACAACCAATAGTTGTTCCTTCTGGACGTCATATTACAGAGAGTTTGAACACCTCAAACCAATATGCTCAAGGGGGGTTTGAAGGGATGATTGCCATGGCTAACTCGACTGGAGAAGTTTTTACATTTCGACCTTTCGAAAACGCCAAAAGACTTCAAGACACTTGCCGTGGACTTTGTATTCCAGAAGTTCCAATCGAATTATTTATGGAATCAATCACAAGTGCGGTAGCTGCAAATGCTAGCTACATCCCAAGCCATTCTAGTAATGCCAAACTTTATATTCGACCTTACGTACAAGGAATCAATGGCGGATCGGGCGTGGCTCCTGCCACAAGCTACCTGTTTTGTGTGGAAGTGTTTCCATTTGCTGGATATTTTCAAGATAAAGATTTTG
>Ga0181593_10005215_pt1 | contig 11772 bp, 9 predicted proteins | sample 071ome_19_FD_133756 | JGI IMG/M metagenome (GOLD analysis project Ga0181593, IMG submission 133756) | Coastal salt marsh microbial communities from the Groves Creek Marsh, Skidaway Island, Georgia - 071413AT metaG (megahit assembly) | ecosystem: Environmental > Aquatic > Marine > Intertidal zone...
AAAGTGAGACACAAGCCAACTCAGAAGACATGCCGAAGCCAGCTGATACTTATATCAGAGAAAACGGAATCTACTATTTCCGGAAGCGTTATCCCACCGCTACATTCGATACGCGGACGGCTCCGAGGAGCTCTACGACATGCAGGCCGACCCGCATGAATACACCAACCTCGCCGACCAGCCCGAGCAGGCAGCACTCAAGAAGTCCTTGGCCGCCCATCTGCCGAAGAATCCCGCCAAGCCCGTGCCCGGCAGCAACGCACGCCTCGTCGAGCTCCGGGAGGACGGTCATGTCTACTGGGAGAACAAACGCATCGAAAAAGATGCGAAGATCCCCGAGAATGAGTAGGGCTGTGATGGGGGGTGAAGTGGAGATGAAAACCTCAGCTACAGACCGACTTCGGTTCCTGAGTGACCCGTGCGCCACGAAGAATCAAGATATGACTATTATCCTCTTTCCGGGCGAGTCCAGAGCGGGTCAGGTGTGGTCAGACATTGGCCTCCATGTGTCTGTTAGGTCTTGCTTCAGCGTGGCCAGTCCTGTTGAATGCGCCTTCCAGCATGTTGCATACGACCCAGTCATAGACATGCCCGTCTGCGACCTCACACGCACGCGGAAAATAGCTGGACCCTCTTGTCATTCCAGGGACGAGATTTGCCTCCAGGAAAAACATTTTTCCCGCTTTCGTTGACTTAATATCTATTCGCCCGAAGTCTCTTGCACCGAGGTTCTGAAACGCTTTCGCGGCAAGCTCCATTGCCCTTTCTTCCATTGTGCGATCTTCAATGCGAAAGAGGCTCTCTGAGTCGTCCCGTTTGACCTTTGCTCCAAGGATTCGGAGTCCGTTTCGGGACTCGGGAGGTAAAATCTCCATTGCCGAGATCATCAGTTCTCCTCCCGGTGACTGAATGATGGATACGGTATACTCTGGGCCGTCCATATACTGCTCGATCAATGACGGCATTCCATAGGCTTCATAGATCGCCAGCACCTTTCGTTGGAAGTCCGGAAAATTGTCGACATAAGAAAGATCGTCGACCCCGTTTCCATTCGCTGCGTCGATGGGCTTAATAAAGAAGGGAAAAGCGATAGGGGTTTCTTCGGCGCAGGCATACTCCTGCGGAAGGGCCGTAAAGAAAGCGGCCGTCGGAATTCCCAAGCTATTCAAATGCCTCTTGGCGGCTACCTTGTTCGAATCAAATTCCAGACTCTGGCGCAGCGACCCCGTGTGATTGATTCCTTTGCCACCAAAGTAATCCGCTAACCAAAGATATTCGTCTTCACTGATCTTGAGATACTTTACGGCCAGCACCACGATGTCAGGATTGCGTGCCGCAACAGCATCCAAATCTTTCGTGTTTCTGCACAGATTGACAGTCGTGTCATGGCCCAGGTGTTGGAGGGATTCCAGAATGCTGTCGCAGGCTACGATTCCACCGAATCCAGTCTCTCTAAGATTCTGAGTTGATGTGGTGATGATTTCAATTTTCATAATTCTAAGGATATTGACGAATACCGCTTAGAAGATGTGAAAAGGGAAAGTGGTACGCGAAGCCTTGCTAGGACCTTGGGCAGGCTATCGCAAATCGCAGTGATTTTGGCGGCGTGTTTCGTAGTCTAGAGGCGAACCCCAGAATAGCGAGAGCTTTAAATAGAATCCTGAATTTGAAAGAATTTGAAAGGTAATTTGAAAGGGACAGGTTAGCTATCGCGTGAAGTATAACCAACCGATGAAAACCTCAGCTGCAGACAGTTTGAAAAAGATGGGGCGAAGCCGTGATCAAAAAGGCGAAAATTCATTCAGGTCTCGGCGTGATGGAGTTTTTCAACAGGCTGTTAGGGTCCTCATGTCAGGTGGCATCGCTTTTTGGGTCACGGCCGTCCTTGCCAATGCGGACGAGGAGAAGGCCAGCCAGATCATTACGCTCTGGCCCAAAGATGTCGCGCGTCAGGATGACGAAGGCATGGGAACGCCGAGGCCGGATCGAGGCGATGGACACATCCGCCTCACCGATGTCACTCAGCCTTCCTTGCGCTATTTCCCGGCTCCCGGTTCGGACAACAAGCCTGGCCCCGCGGTCATCTTATGTCCGGGAGGAGGCTACGTCAGTCTTGTCACCACGAAGATGACCCCGATCGCCGAATGGCTCAATGATCACGGGATCTCCGCCTTTATCCTGATTTACCGGGTTCCCAAGAAACGAAAGGAAGCGTTTCAGGATGTGCAGCGAGCGGTACGCATCGTCCGCTCGCGAGCCACCGAGTGGAACATCGACCCAGAGCGGATTGGAGTCATGGGTTCTTCAGCGGGAGGCCACCTCGCGGCCCGGGTCAGCACCGGTTATGAGATTCCCACCTATGAGGCCGTCGATGAGCTGGACGGTTCCAGCTGCCAACCGGACTTCACCGTGTTACTTTACCCGGCCTACATGAACAAGGGGGAGGCACTGAGCCAAGAGTTTACGGTTTCCGATGAAGTCAGCCCCACCCTGATTGTCTCAGCCAAAGACGACAAGGGCTTCTTTCCCGGAAGTCCCATCTATGCCAAGACCCTGGAAGAAGCCGGTGCCTCCGTTCGGGTCCACTTCTTTGAGAAGGGCGGTCACGGATTTTCGCTTCGGCCTGAAGATTACCCGCTTTCCACTTGGCCGGATCTTTGTTTGGAGTGGTTCAGGGATGTGGGGATTGTTGATTGAAAGGAATTTGCTTTTTCAAAGAGTTCTTATCGGCGCATCGGTCCTACCGGGATTGAGGGGGTGCAATTCCATATATGCAAAAATCAGAGCCAAGGCCGTTCGAAACCGTACCGTTCAAAATATATCAATCGCGAATCTGCAATCCCAAATTTCAGCCAATCAGAAGAAACATCCCGTCGCCGAAATCCGCAGCATCGAGTGGGGCCGATCGGGAAGCGAAATCGTTCAGGTGAAGATGACAGTTTTGCCGGACATTGAGCGGTGTTTCATCCACGGCAGCAATTTGTCAGTTCTATATAAGCAATCAAAAGAGTTAACTGACGAAGGGTGGTAGCCTTATGATCTGACCACAGGCGGCCCGCCTCACAGTCCTGTGTTTATCGTCGTTTGGCAAAGACCAACTTAACTACAGCTTTTTTCGGCTGTTCAACCGCTTGTCGATTTTTCGCTTTAACCGGCGGGCTTTGCGAACCAGGCCGGGCTGGGTTAGCATGGTGGTGACAGCTTTTTGGACTTCTAAATCCTCCTGTCGAACTGCTTCATCCGCCACCAACTGCCATAGCGATTTGCTGCCGCGAGGTTTCGAACAGGTGTAGTCGGTCATATTCAGCGGAGTGGCAAACAACTCCGGTCCGTAAGTGATGCCGCACAGACGAAGTTCCAGCTTGGTGCGCAGACATTTCAGGCATGTTCCACAATTGATGATCTGGTTGGCGCCCTCGAAATCCGGATCGACACAAACCCGAAATCGCTCTATGAAGTCGGGATCGAGTTTGGCGATGTCGGTCATTTTTTGTAACCGGTTGCATTCAAAGCCGTGGATTTCTAACGCCAGGGAATCGACAGACAATTGCGGTTCGAGAGTGGGATGCGAGGCTACTTTCTCCACGCCCTCGGTGTAGCTTGACGGAATAATCAGTGTCCCGAGTTGAGCACGAAGGGCAAAGCCCACAGCACAAAGCAAGTGACCGAACCACACATCACATTCAAAATCGTCCCAGTCGACTTCCGGGTTGTTGCCCACCCGCCGCCGGGTGGCTTCGCCGAAATTGGTTTCCACGTTGATCAGGCTTTTGCGGTAAACAGAGGCGACTTCCCGAACGGTGAGGTTGGCCCTCTTCCAAATTTCGCTATTGTCGAGCGGCATCTCAAAACCCCTGATGTGTATTAAGGTATCGATTCGCTCATGACACCCGACCAGTGTGTGCCAACTGTCGACACCACAGGAAAACAATGCCGCGGTTCGGTGAGATTGAGCCACCGGTTTGGTTTCCAGCTCAAGCTCGTTTTCGATCGCGTGCAACCGGGGAAACCATTTCAACATCAAAGGGACAGTATTGTTTAACAGAGCGGCGGCGACGTCTTCTGATACCGGGGACTCGATGCGAAGGCGCTCGCCAACGGCCATTGCCGGTAACATAAGGGCTACCAAAAAGACATCACCAATGCACGATTCCGTTTGATCTATCGATATATTTTCCTGGTTCGAATACTGAATCAAATAGTTTTCGGTGACGGCTTCTTTTTCGAAAAGGACTTCGGCTTCCAACCTCCGTTCACTACCGCTCTCAGTGTGTCTAATATTTCTAACTATCATAGTTTAAGATTCAGTAACCGCTAATGGGGGTGGGGAATGGAAGATGATGATTTTCTGTTTCGGTGTGTGTTTGCCGGGCTTCAGCCATGCCGATTGTCTTTTTCCAACTACATCGAAATGGATCACAAACATGGAACAGTCGTGGATATCGCGGGAGCGATGGCTCGTCCGAAATAACAGTACCACATTGACAAAAGACTCAAAAAAAGCCAGAAATCTCTGTCTGCTACCAAAAGGGGATTGTCAAAACCATGTTTGGATGGAGTCAGCCAGATGGATATCGAGCCTGCGGAGTTAGCACCTCTATTCGGTTGCCAAAGAATCGGTGTGGACCTCGCTGAATCCTAAAGGCGGCGTTTTATTTGCGCTGGTATTTTCAGAATTTCCCTTCGGATCTTTCGGTAGAAGACCGGTTGTGAAACTACCTTTTTCAATTCGCGGGTGATTCCGTTATTAATACCCTTTTCCACCAGAGTGTGGAGGTTTTGTTCTGCGAATTGTCTGACACTTTTCGATTTAGGAACAATGGAGGCAACCAGCCGCGGAGTGAGTTTCTCCTGAAAGGCGGGACACTTGTCGAGCGCGCCAAAGGCTTCGAGGCTAATCATAGTTCGAATACATTTTTCGCAGCTTCCGCAGTTATATGCCGAGTTCGGGTTCTCCCAGCAAACGCGGAGATGTTCGAGGGCGATACCGCTGGTTGAAATCATTCGCGCTTTATCCATTCGGGTCGCCTCACATCCATCGTGGACGAATATCATGCAGTCACTGCTCCATAGAGGATCAATTAACGGGTGGGATCCCCACGGAAACAGCTCTCCATAGGAGCGGGTGGACGGGATATAGATTTTGGAAATCGTCGAACTGAGCAGGTGACCGACTGATGCCAGTCCGGCTCCGTGGCTCATACCCCAGGGAATGTCAGAAAAGAAATCGCGAAGGTTGGTTTCAATCTCTATCAGATTGATGTCAAAATAACCGGCGATTTGTTGCAAGTGAACCGAAACCTCTTTCCGAAATCTGGAATCAGGCAGCGGGATATCAAAACCGTGAATAAATATCAGATCCGTGATTTCCTCCCGGTGTTTCAAAAAGGTGAAAAATGAATCTATGCCGCCGGAAAAAAAAGTAGCAACACGTCGTGAATCGGCAGGGGCATCGGCTCTGTCTCTGCCATTTATCGTGCGGGGCTTGAGATTCGGTTGCCATTGGGTAAAGATCTCCTGAACGGTAGGTAAACCGGCCATAAATGTTTGACTGGTTTCACCCTCCAAAGTGACAGGTTCGTCAGGACCGGCCATTGCCGGAAGCAGGCAGGAGGCAATCACAGCCTCGTTACCCAGGCGTAACTCGCTACCGGAGAGCGCCCGAAAAAAAACGTCGTCCGTTCGTACCGAATTCGAAAACTGGATTTCCAGTTCATCTGAATTCATTTTTAAGGGATATTTGATTTCCATCAATTCGTGTTGCCACTCTCTCTACAAGCAGGCAGTCGCTATCACAAGCCTGCACCTTTGTTATCTGCGGCAGCACCGGGACATGCGATGTGAGTGAGAGCGACCTATCGCGACAAAAAGTCGATGATTTGATCTACGAGATTCCCGTCCTCCGGATCGAAGCTCGAGGCAGTTCCGTCACCTCGCTCAATGACGACTCTTTTGTTGCCTTCCGCGTCGGTGACCAGTTGCCAATTTGCAGTTTCGCCATTTACCAATACCGGTGTCTCGCCATCTCCTTCAAGGGTATTGATCATATTCTTGATCAAATCTTCCGAATCTGTTCCTAAAACAAAACTGGTGTCTTCGGGCCAGGTGTAGTTGTTTTTCGTGGTATTGGTGCCTTGCTGAAGCTGGAATTCCGACCAGTCGCCTACTATGGCAAGAGCAACATCCAGCGCATCCGGTTCTGTAGTAGTGCCATTGTCTGTAACGTTGAATTGAAAGGAATTTGCTTTTTCAAATAGTTCTTATCGGCGCATCGGTCCTACCGGGATTGAGAGGGTGCAATGACAAAGAGCCAGGCAGAAAAGAAGGCGAAAACGTAGAAAACGGTCTCCGCACCCGTAGCGACTCGCATCGCCCAAAGCCTGTCCCCGGATACGGAGATCCAGGACTACGTTTTTGCTCAATATTTGATAGCGTATGGGCTTTGATATTGGCTAGGGAAAAGAAAAGGGGGTGCTAAACCGAAGATCCACTACATCACTTCCAGCGAAACACCTCACTCTGCACCAGGGCTGATTACGATCAGGTTTCCGGCGTTGCGCAATGTGGCGGAACCTTCGGCAGAGATTCGCGGTTTCAGTCATCTTACTTCTTCATCGTCGCCAGGTAGGCAACGATGTCGCCCTCTCCGCTCATGGTGTCACGTAGATCGCGTACACTTTGGCATCGCCTGCATCAGGAAGCTCGATACGAAGCGCGAAGTTCTCCCTCGCTGGAATTGGCGAGGACAACGGAACCTCCACCCGCGTTCCCGACTCCGTGACCTTCGCAGAAACGCCCTCCACGGGACGCGCCAACTTGTCGATCAGGAAAATAGTAAGCGGTGCGTCGGAGGAAATACCCTCCACATTGGCGAAGACCCTCGCAGGCTTCCCGGTTTGAAAATGTGCTGTCTCGACATGGGCGCTGGTGCCGGCGATTTTGCGGGACAGATATCCGAATCCATCACGCCGCAGCGTCGCAAGCCCGATCTCCATGTCTTTCAGTTTACCTCCGGTATCCCAGTGCGAATACCAGATCATCGTCTTGTCGCCCTCATTTACAAAAGCGTGCCCCTGCAGCAACGCAGTGTCATCCCATTCGCCCGGCTTACCTCGTGCGATGACTTTGTGATCCGAAATCGGCTCGCGGAAATGAATGCCGTTGTTGCTCACGACCAACCCGAGATCGATGGTTACACCTTTGTTCCAGTACTTTCCGTCTTCGGGTTTCTCCGGCGCATCCTGCCAGAGTCCATTCAACCCCACTACTACATTACCACGATTCCAGAGACCCGCCCCCATGTGGCCTTGCTGTCCTTTCACTGGGGTCGAAGTTAGTTGGCCGGGCCGTGCGAGCGCGAAGGCCTTGCTGTCGGACCAACTCGAAAAGTCAGCCGAGCGATAGGTCAGGGTGACACGGCCCACATCGCTCCCATCCATCCGCCAGGTCCACGGAGAAATGAGCTGGCCCGGAGCATAGTAGAAATCGCCGAACTTGTAGAGTCCCGACACCTCGAAGCGTTCATTGCCCGCATTCATCGGCCTATCGCCTACGACTCTCCAGCTCAGTCCATCAGCACTGGTCGCAGCGATAAAGGCACCCCACCTCCGTTCGTCGGGACCAATCGTGCTTCGTCCACTCTTTACATCCGCGAACTCAGGATGCGCGATGTAAACGCACTTGTAGCGACGTTCCGGATCGGGATCATTCGGTTCGTAGATGACGGAGAGAAAATCGTTCACCTTGGCCAGCCCTGAAACCTCGGACTCGATCAGGCAAATGTTGTTTTTCGTATTTCCTTTGAACTCTACCAGCCCCAGTTCCGGCTTCGTCCAGGTCACGCCGTCGTCGCTTTCGGCATAACACATCGGGCGCCACCATCCGGGCGCCTGGCCGGCGGCCAGTTCAACTTCGAACATGCCGAGATACCACATGCGAAATTTGTCGCCGTGCTTCATTACCGTGCCATAGAGGATCGCATGCCCATGATCAGGAGCATTCTCGGGGCCACGTCGCAAAACCGGGTTTGCCGGATGTTTCGTAGCGGTCACCGGAGTAACGAAAACATTGTTCCGCCACGGGATGGCATGGTCATCGAAGGGAAAGAAAACAGCTTCTTCAACCGAAGGACCACCGTCGACAGAGACCTGCCCGCGGGCATGCCCTGACAAAAGTATAATAATTGTAATAGAAAACAGGAATTTTCGAAGCATGGTTATTCGGGTTTTGGAAGTGTTGATTCATCTGCACCGATTCCCACGGGAGCATTGTCGAAAGTTTCCCAGCGCGAACCTTCTTCGCTACCGGTGAGCTTTTGAAAATCCGAAAATATCTCCGGGCGGAAACTCGTCTTATCAACACGCAGACTTTTGAAATCGTAGAGATTGCCCGCTCCGCGCCAGACCGTATTTGGGAACAACAACGACTCGGGTTGGAATTTTCCGACAGAAAAAAGACAAGATCGAAAATCGACAATACCTCCTGGGGTCAGCATGACATTGACACCCTCAAAGGTGCAATTCGTCGCATGCAAGGCACCGCCTCGTCCGATTCGAAGCTCCTGCGGTGCTTCGCCATCACGTCGGATCAGCACGTTTTTCATTCGCAGATTACAGAGGCCGCCCTCATCCAGGTATTTGGCTTCCAGCCAGAAGGATTTCGCCGCGCTGCTCTCGATCAGTGCGTTTTCCAAGGAATGATCGAGACCTATGAAATAGAGGTCGAACCCGTGACAATCACGAATGTAGACATTGCGATAGTAAGTTCGGCTCGTATTGACGTCGCAAAGCCCCGTCGAATTTCCAATACTGACAAAGCCATCAATTCGGCAATCCGCATCCTCATGCGCACTGAATCCATCATCACCGCATTCGATCGCCCTGATGTTTTCGAATACCAGATTTCGCTGCGCACCGTGAACGTTGTATCCATCGTTGTAGACATGCGTTCCCGTGATATTCCTCACTGTGATGTGAGATCCGGCCGAGGAAAAAATCACGGCGCTGCTGCGCTTCGGATAGCGAATGTTCGACTCCTCCAGTTTTTGCCCCTCGGACAAGCGGAGATAGAATGCATCCTCTTCCTGCACGTATGTCCACTCGCCGGCCTGCAAGTCAGCAACCGGCTTGAGCGGATCACTGGGCCCTTTCGATGTGCGATTCATGCGCTGCATTTTGCCGTTCCAAATCAAATACCAACGCCCCACGATCGCATTATCGGTTTTGGGATACAGCGCCACTTTTCGGAACAAGTCCGGTTTCACTTGCTCCCAATCTTTCGAGGTCACAGGCTCACTTCCATCGAGAACTGCCCCATGCCCGTCGAGAGTGATCGGCTTACCAAGCTCTCCATGCCTCTTGGTGAAGACGGCGCTCTCGTACCATACACCCGGTGTGAGATGAATCGTGTCACCGGGCTGAGCCAGTCGGATCGCACGCGCGATCGACTTCACCGGGGCAGTACGCCCATCGTTTGCGTCGTCCCCTGCTTCCTGATCGACCCGGATATCTGTCGATTCATCTGCCCAAACCGAGGACAGAAATAATGTGCTCAACACGCCCAGCAAGATCAGGCAACTGCGAGAAAGGCTCGACTGCTTGGCGTGGGGCGCTCCGCTCATCCTTTTCATCATCAACCGCGAGAATCGGCGTGACAAGATTTAGCTTCTCAAAACAAGGCACGATCGTGTGTATCCTTTCCCCTTCCCGCCATTGCTTCTGCTCCGCCGAGCGCAGTCTACACCTGACTTTCGCCGCGAGCCGCTCGCAAAACCGCCTCAATCCAGAAGAACCGAGGGTGCGAGTCTGCCGTAACTCTTTCAGGGTGCCCCATCCACGTCCGGAAAAAAACTTTTTCTGATAAACAAATCAGTGTAAGTTTTTCCGCTCCACTGGGGGCGAATGCGTTCGAAGCGACATTCCCCCTCTCGTGGTCACACGATTCTTATCTCAGACCAGCTGTTTCATGTTTTTATCTGCCCTTCTCAAGTCGGCAAAGCTCTCTGCGCTGATTGCGCTCACAGCCTTTCTTCTCGCCCCACCTTCCCAGGCCCAAACGCAGCATGGCGATCTCGCTCTTCGCGTCACCGGAATGCTTGAAGACGAGCACTTTCTGAAGGAGCCTTTCAACAACGATATGTCAAAGAAGGTGCTCGATACCTACTTGAACATGCTCGATTTCAGCAAAATCTATTTCACCAAAGAAGATGTCGACGGATTCCGTGCGAAGCATGAGCAAACGATCGACGACAACGTTCGCAACGAAGCGATTCCTGCGGCCTACGAAATTTATGCGACCTACCAGGAGCGCATCCGCAGTCGAGTAAAGATGGCCAAGGAACTTGCCAAGCCAGGCACCTTCACCTACGACTCGGATCGCACGGTCGAGATCTCCCGCAAAGATGGAGACTGGGCACCTGCAGGAGATGCACATAACCAACTCTGGCGCAACCTGATCGAAGGTGATCTAATCCGTGAAAAACTGATTTCGGACGCCCTTGCCGAGGAAGAAGCTGAGGAGGCGAAAAAGCGCGAAGAAGAAGGACTTCCTCCCAAGGAAAAAGATCCCAGTGTCAAACCGGAAAAGACGATCTACGAGAAAGTCGCTGATCGTTACGACCGCATTCTGAAGCGAGTGAACGAAAACAACGTCGAAGACGTGGCGACTCTTTTCATCAAATCGATTGCCCGTGCCTACGATCCGCACTCCGAGTATTTCTCCCAACAGCAATACGACAATTTCCGTATTGGAATGAACAAATCGCTCAAGGGAATCGGAGCGATGCTCCAGAAAGACGAAGATCAGGGCGGTGCCACGATCGAAGGTCTCGTCGTCGGTGGTCCGGCATTCAAAGGGGGCGATCTTGAGGTAAAAGATCGTGTCATTGGAGTCGCACAGGGCGAAGACGGCGACTTTGTGGATGTCGTGGAAATGAAACTCTCCGACATCGTCGACCTCATTCGCGGTGAAATCGGATCCGTCGTTCGACTCAAGGTGATTCCTCAGGGCGAAACGACTAAGATCAAACTCGTCAATATTGTTCGCGACAAAGTCGACCTGAAAGATGCTCTCGCGACAGCTGATCTTATCATCACGAAAGACCCCGAGGGCAACGAGCAAAAGATCGGCTGGATCACCCTGCCGTCTTTCTACGCTGACATGGATGGTGGACAGACCAGCACAACGACAGACGTTCGCCGCCTCCTGACTCGACTCTCAATCGAGGGGATCGACGGCCTCGTTGTTGATCTCCAAGACAACGGGGGAGGTTCGCTTGAGGAAGCAATTAACATGACTGGCCTCTTCATTCGCAAGGGACCCGTAGTTCAATCCGTCGACTGGCGCGGCCAGCGCGATCAGAAATCATCGAAAAACGGCGAAGCGATGTACAACGGGCCGATGATCGTTCTCATCAACAAGGCGAGTGCTTCGGCTTCCGAGATTTTTGCAGCGGCATTGCAGGACTACGGCCGAGCTGTTGTGGTGGGAGACACCACAACTTTTGGTAAAGGAACTGTACAACAACTTCGTCCCGTTCTGACAAACCGAGTCAACTTGCTGCTCAATCGTCAGGTCAATCAGGAGGGTGCGCTCAAGCTGACGATCCAGACTTTCTACCGCATCAACGGTCATTCCACTCAACTCGACGGGGTCGCTTCGGACGTTCACCTTCCCTCCATTCTCGATATCGCTGAGATCGGTGAAGACTCGCTTCCGAACGCGCTTGATGTTGAGCCAATCAAGCCCAGCAATTACGGCCCGTTTTCTGAAAAG